>Ga0209442_1001748_pt1 | contig 12130 bp, 10 predicted proteins | sample LauGreSBDMM110DD_2_FD_187565 | JGI IMG/M metagenome (GOLD analysis project Ga0209442, IMG submission 187565) | Freshwater lake microbial communities from Lake Michigan, USA - Sp13.BD.MM110.DD (SPAdes) (version 2) | ecosystem: Environmental > Aquatic > Freshwater > Lake | place: Lake Michigan...
ATTAAAAGGGATTAAATTAAATTTACATGGCACGTCTTTGACGATTTTGAGTAAAGCATTGGCATCCTCAATCGAATCATTAATACCGTCTAACATCACATATTCGAATGTGACGAAATCTCTTGGTGCCTTTTCTAAGTATCGCTGACATCCCGCCATGAGTTCTGATATAGGGAATTTTTTATTGATGGGTACTATCTCGTTCCGCAACTTATCATTCGATGCATGAAGTGACACTGCCAACGCCACAGGACAGTCTTCTTTTAAGCGATCCATCGCATTAACTAAGCCACTGGTAGAGAGTGTTACACGGCGGCGACTTAAGCCATAGGCTCTATCGTCTAACATCAATTTCATAGCAGCAACGACATTATCATAATTAGCTAAAGGCTCGCCCATACCCATCATGACGACATTACTAATAATGCGCTCTGAATTAGGCAGTCCGTTATAACCTTCTTGCTTCCTAATATGGAAGTTAGCTAACCAAAGCTGGCCAATAATTTCAGCGGTCGTTAAATTACGATTAAAACCTTGCCGACCCGTGGAACAAAATGTGCACTCGAGCGCACATCCGACTTGGGACGAAATACATAAAGTGCCTCGATCATCTTCGGGAATAAAAACAGTTTCAATCCCATTATTACCACCCACATCAAAGAGCCATTTACGTGTGCCGTCATCCGACATCGCATCACTCATAACGGATGGAAGTTCAATGGTCGTTTTATCTTTTAATACATCACGAAATACTTTAGAAATATCCGTCATCTCATTGAAATCAATGAGATTTTCTTGATAAATCCAATGCATCAACTGCTTGGCTCGATAAGGCTTTTCACCGAACGTTTCAATGAAAGAAACGAGGTGCTCGTAATCTAAATCGAGCAAGTTTGTCATTTGGAAATTAACCGAAAAAGTATTTGATTTCGATTTTTGCGTTGTCTAATGAGTCCGATCCATGCACGGCATTGGCATCAATACTTTCCGCAAAATCAGCACGAATCGTTCCAGGGGCTGCTTCTTTAGGATTTGTAGCGCCCATTAAATCACGATGTTTAAGAACTGCATTCTCACCTTCTAAAGCTTGAATCATGACGGGACCTGAAATCATAAATTTCACTAAATCATTAAAGAAAGGTCGATCTTTATGTACTGCATAAAAACCTTCTGCTTCTTGTTGTGTTAAATGCGTCATTTTAGCTTTGATAATTTTTAAGCCTGCATTTTCAAAACGTGAATAGATTTGACCAATCACATTTTTTTTAACAGCATCGGGTTTAATAATCGATAAGGTTTGTTCAATTGCCATTGTATAGACTCCGTAAGATTTAAGATCGTTGAAAAGACTGATAAAATAACATTTTTAAAAGGTTTAATAAATAACAATTCACTTATGCAGCACACTTATTTAACTACCGCTTTGTACCATTTTGTGAGTCTTCCTCACTTTAAAATGTTAAGAGAGCCACTACTCAATTTCTGCCTATGTAAAGGCATCAAAGGCACGCTTCTTTTAGCCAATGAAGGCATTAATGGCACAGTCGCCGGATCTGAAAAATCAATTCTAAAATTACTGAATTACTTAAAAACCGATCTACTTTTTGAAGGCAACTTTAAAAACCTAGCTCACAAAGAATCTTGGTCAGATAGACATCCCTTCTACCGCATGAAGGTCAAACTAAAGAAAGAAATTGTGACTTTAGGGATTCCCGGTGTGTCGCCTACCAAAGTGGTGGGTCGATATGTAAAGCCTCAAGATTGGAACTCTATTATTTCTGACCCTGAAGTCGTGTTGATTGACACACGCAATGATTACGAATATGCGATTGGTACTTTTAGGAATGCCATTAATCCAAAAACAACGACCTTTCGTGAGTTTCCAAAGTATGTGAAAAACCATTTTGACCCTAAGAAGCATAAAAAGGTCGCTATGTTTTGTACCGGTGGCATTCGTTGTGAAAAAGCCTCATCTTATATGATATCGGAAGGTTTTGATGAGGTGTATCACCTAGAGGGTGGTATTTTAAAATATTTAGAAGAAGTGAAGCCTGATGTGAGCCTATGGCAAGGTGAATGTTTTGTGTTTGATCAACGAGTTGCGATTAAGCATGGCTTAGAGGTGGGTGAATTTGACCAGTGTTATGCATGCCGTTATCCATTATCTCAGGATGATATGAAGAGCGATCAATACACACCTGGCATTTCATGCCCTCATTGCTACAACCAACACACTCCTGAAAAGTTAAAGGCCCTCACAGAACGTCAAAAGCAAGTTATCTTAGCGAAAGAGCGTGGTATCGAACATATCGGTACCAAACCTCAGTTTATGGCCAAACAAAAAAAAAGGCGAATGGAAAATATGTAATGAAAATAATTATTTATTAAAAGTTGGGCATGCCCATGACTTGTATCCTTAAGCACTTATAGAAAGAGGGTGCTTAGGACTGGCATCTATCATACTTTTCATTGCTCCATGGTTAAGAGAGCTGATCATTGGCTTTAAGTCACGAAATAAAATATCACAAACATCATGTTTATTGAACACCTCGGTTGGTGCTTGGATTACTGCTGTTAGCGTTGGCTTTGGTAAGCTCAACATTTCACAATGAACATGGTATTCTTGTTCTCTTAGGATTATTTCCATCAGGTCGCGCAAAAAATTAGGTCTCTGTTAATTTATGAATGTAAATATACGAAAAATTACCAGAGTGCAGATCAATTTCTCCGACTTTGATTGCACCCATATTTTCGTAAAATTTTTGTGCAGAAATTAATTTTTTTCCAACCAAAATTTTAAATCCTTTTACTTTTCTAGCTTTAAAATATGTATATAAATTTCTATATAAATAATTAGCAACTCCTCTACGCCTATAATCATGTCTCACAGATATACTCAAAAGCTCTGCTTTTGGGAGCTCATAAAACTTCTGCTCTTTTTTACTTCGGACCAGGATTTCAATAATTTTCCAAATTTTTGAAGGGAATATGATGTTTGGAAGCAAAATCCAAAATAGTAAAAAAGGTCGCTTGAGCAAGCTTAAATATATTTTTTTAATGTTCGTTGTGCCAGCAACGAATCCTATGAGATCACCATCTTGAATTTTAGCTATTAGAACTCCGTGATTACTTTCGTCTATGGATTTATAAAGAAGAGTTAAAAAATCAATTCCGAGACTTGATAAAAAACTTTTGTCGATACTTTCAATATGCAGACTTGCTATTTTTTTATAGCCTTTAATGTCTAACATGGCTTTTTCTAATGTGCTTTAAAAGATAAGGATTTGGAAATGGGATGTTATAAATAAGTTTGAAAGCTAATTCTGATTTGGGGAAAAAAATAGCCCAAAGAGTTAAAAATAAGACTTTAAAATAAAGTGGAATGCTAGCGTTATTTACATACCACTCTTCAAGCCTTCCTTTGTAGGGCATAATTACATTATCATAGAAAAGTTGGGGATTTTTCTGCTGGCCAATCATATTTTCTTCATTTCTAAAAATAATTGATCCAATTCCTGAGAGACCAGGCAGAACTTTAATTATCATTTTTTGGTGTTTAAGGGAAAATGCATTAAAACACCTCAAGGCTTGAGGTCTTGGCCCGACAAAGCTCATATCACCTTTAAGAATATTTAAGAGTTGTGGCAATTCATTTATTTTGGTTTTTCTTAAAAAATTACCAAAGGGTAAAATTCTGGGATCGTCTCTTAATGTTACAGTACCAGTTCCAATATTTGGACTATTTTTAATCATCGTAGAAAATTTATATAATTTGAATAAGTCTCCATCTATACCCACCCTCTCCTGAAAAAAAAATATCTCGCCTTCTCCTGTTAACATTAATATTATTGATACAAACAGTAATAATGGAAGAAAAAAAATTAATGCTATCACTGAAAAAATAATATCGAGAAAGCGCTGCATATTTACATTTTCGAATCTAAATATTTACCTTTTTCTATATGATTAAAATCAGGAATCATATAATTAAAAAGATTGACTATGTCGGATTTTTCCCAACTTAATTCTGATTTCATAACAGCTATTTTTTCTGCAAAAAAGTTTAGCTTTTCAATATCAAAAACTGGGTTATTTTTAATAACACCAACATTATCAAACTTTGACATATCTAGAGTTTCTTTTTCAGTGTAAAACTCTTCAAAATCTTTTTCACCAGTAGTATCACTTTCAAAAAAGTAACAAGGCCATTTCTTTTTACTAATTAATTCTTCAATATTTTCCCGGGCTTGATTTTCACTTGAACATTCAAAAATATCATAACCTAAAGAATTAAGATACCTTGCAGCAATATCAGAAAATGAGGTTAAATGTAAAGATTCATTTAGTTTTGGGAAAAAAATATCTCTATTCTCACCCAATAAACAAGACATTAAGCATAATTCGCCAGACTCTTGGGGTGTAACAAAATAACGTCGCACATCATTAGGTGCTGCAATTGGTTGCCTTTTAGCAAGGCGCTGATTAAACCCGTGGAGCAATGAGCCGTCAGAAAATGCTACGTTAGCAAAGCGAGCAGTTGAAAGGAATAAATTTTCGCTGGCATGCATTAAAAACATCTCCATAATGCGTTTGCTTGCTCCCATCATATTTACTGGATTGGCAGCTTTATCAGTAGATACACAGAAATATTTTTTTACTCCATAAATGTGGGCTAGCTTCATAGTTTTCAGAGTGTTGATAATGTTTACATCAACCAACCGCATTAATGTGTAAGGATCTTTTTCACTACGAACATGCTTTAAAGCTGAAAGATTTAAAATATAGTCATATCCTCCATTAGCCTTCATAAGCGCTTCAAATTCTAAACCGCCAGCATCAATGGCAAAAGTTTTAAAATCACCACTTATATACCCTAAGGTGCTACGAATATCCCGAACTAATTCAACTAGGTTATTCTCACTAATATCGACCACATGAAGGATCTGTGGATTGCGCTTGAATATTTCTTTAACTACTGCTTGACCAATTGAACCTGCCCCACCAATTACTAGAAATCGTCCTTCATTAACGAGCGATACAAGATTTGGCCCATACTTAGAGATGTCAGAGTCAAAAAGTGGATGACTGCGTCCAATTAAGTTAAGTATATTCATAAGTTTTTAAGTGGGCAATTTTAAGGTCAAATTCGGAACGCTAGATGGAATATTCACTACTCGCTCTTCTAACCATAAAGAGTTTTTAAGGCCATCATTTTGGCAATGTTGATACATTGTAAGTTTCGAAATAAGTCGCCATATTGGTCTAGTCATCACTTCCTGGTCATTTGTAAAATTCAAAAATTCATTACGCTCTTCAGCTGACTCCAAAATTATGGCATTAAGCCAATAATTTGGTGTTCTACCGACTGGGGAATAATAAAAATTGATACCTATAGATGCAAAAAAATTTGCATATTGCTCTGCAATATTAGCCTTAATAACTAACATCTCAGGGAGCCTTTCAATTTGAGCGCAGCCTAAAGCAGCATTTAAATTAGGAAGTCGGTAATTATATCCAATTTCATCGTGAACAAATTCATATAAATGGGGAACTTTTGCTGTAGTGACAATATGCTTAGCTCTCAAAGCAAACTCAATATCATTTGTTATAATCATACCGCCACCGCCGGTTGTAATTATTTTATTGCCGTTAAAACTGAGAGCAGCAACCTTTCCAAAGGTTCCAGTATGACTTTTACCCACATAGCTACCAAGTGACTCTGCAATATCCTCAACCAAGACTATATTCCATTTATCGCATACCTTTTTAATCTCTTCTATTTTGCAAGGAATGCCAAACGTATGCATAGGAACACAAGCTGAAATTCTTCGGCCACTAACTTTATTAATAGCATAGCCATCTCTTATTTCAGCATGTTCTTCTAAAAAATCTCTCAGTGCATCTGGACTTAAACCCATAGTATCTACATCAACGTCTACAAATACGGGATGAGCATCCAAATAATGAATTGCATTACAAGTTGCAATAAAACTTAGTGCTTGAGTAATGACTTCGTCATTTTGTCTCACGCCCACTAACTTTAGAGAAACTTGAAGGGCTGCCGTGCCATTAACGGTAGCTATAGCAAATTTTGCTCCGACAAAGTCAGCTACCTGATTTTCGAACTCGACAACTTTACGTCCTATTGAAGAAACAAAATTTGAGTCAACACATTCAAGAAGATATTTTTTTTCATTACCTTCAAATACTGGCCGATGAAGTGGAATAAAATCCTTACCGTAAATAGTGCGAATAAAATCTATTATTTTTTGATTTTCTATTTTATTAATTTTATTCATAACCATTTGCATTCATTATTTTAACTTAAATTGACTTTGCGCCTTCAACCCATTCAACCCATTGGCTTGAAAGCAAATCACGATTAAATTGAGTTCTGGCTAATTTTCTACTATTTTTTCTCATAAAGCCCAATTCTAATTTATTGTCAGCAGCCCACTCTAAAATGTCAGCGAATAGAATTGGGTTGTTAGGCTTTATACTAAATCCGCATTGATGCTTTATGATAATTTCAGAAATCCAACCTGGATAATTATTTAACACAGGCAATCCAGCTGCAATATAATCAAAAAATTTATTAGGCGATGTCCCGTAATAAAATGCTGAAACATCTGCTAAACACTGTATACCTAAATCACTTGCGGACAAAAGTCCTGCGAGGCGAAACTTATCAATAGAATCATAAAAGATTATATTTCTCAGATTGTCACGATTAGCTCGTCTTTGCAATGCAGCCTTTAGTTTTCCTTGGCCCACGAGAAGTATTTTAATATCTTTACGCTTTCTTTTTTTTAATTCCTCGGCTACATCTAACAAAGCATCTAGTCCATTAGCAACCCCATGTGTACCAGCAAAAATTGCTATGAAATCGTTAGGTTTTATAGGCTTTGGTCGCCAAGGAGAGGGGTTATCAAAAAAAATATCTAAATCGCAACCATTTGGAATTAATGCGATATTCTTTTTTGAGATGCCCCTTTGCGATATACCTTCAACAATACCAGGAGCTAATCCAATTAATCTATGTGCTGATTTATAGGTAATCCATTCTAAAACATTCATACTCCATAATATTAAGGGATTTTTAATTACGCCCATAGCTTTCGGTAGCTCAGGCCAAAGATCACGAACCTCAAATATAAATAACTTACCTCTTAACCAGCGCGCAAAAATGCCTGGTATGCCTGCAGTCAGCGGTGTTGAAGTTGCAAATATAATGTCATACTTTTCTGAGAAAATTAACCTTAGACTCCGCATTACAAATCGCAAAAAGGCGAAAGATCGTTTTAGGTATCCATCGGCATTAGAATATCTCAAGTCAAACTCAATCAAATCTATACCATCAACTAAACCGCGGCGAACCCCTTTTACAAAAGGCGATGTCAAACCAGAGAAGCCTCCTACAAAGTGCCCGCATACCATTGTAACTTGATGGCCTCTCTCAATAAGTTTGCGCGCCATAGCATAGGATCGAACTCCTCCTGCTCCTCCTGGAGTTACAAAATGTTGGTGAAAGTATAAGACCTTCATGTTACCAATTAAAATCGGTAGTAATATTGCCGTACTGCATAACTTCTACCTCCAAAATAGCAGCTTGTCTTTTTTCTTGATAAAATCTAGATTCCCACCCTTGAACTATTTCACAGCGAACAATTGGCACATTAGAAGATACGACTATTTTTTTTAAGGAATTATTGATCGATGCTTCGTCACTTTCACAAAAATATTGATTACCATCGGAAGAAATATTCCATTTGCTTGGTGATAATCGCCATCTTGTAATTGCTCTATTCTTAAACCCAAAGACCTCATCTTTTACTTTTAAATTTAATTTAGATAACTGAATAGTTCGATGATGGCCAATACCTTGCTGATCACGATATCCGGCGCCAAAAGATGTAATGTGCTTATCTTCACTTAAAGGCTCTACAAAAGAAGTCTTAAGCCAATCTCCAAATAAAAATCTACTCAAACGAGGCATTTGATCATGACCATCAAACTCAATCGTATTATGGCTAACGGTTCCTCCAAAATAATTCTCCCAATAAGGATCACTATTGTAACTGTATGATCCAGCGTCTCTTAATACATTTTTTTCGGCTACCCACAAATCTAGATGAAGAATATCAGATTGACTTGGTCTAAATTTAAAACGAGGGTAACGCAACATTGCCATTACATTTCCACGCCTTAATATTGCAAAGCCACCATCATCAGCAATTAAATTTTTTGCTACTGGCGCAAGCTTTCTTGGAATTGCTACATTCAACCAAGTTAATAAATCATTCCAAGTATTTTGCTGCTGTTTTTTTATTTTTTTATTGAGGGCAGGAATATAGTAATTTCTCATAAAGTCGAGTTTTAAAAATAAAGCCATTGCTAATTGAATGCTGGGTCTGAAATCTCTATATTCAGAATTAGTTAAAGGCAAAAAATTTGCTCCATCATTAGCGCCTAAATTGGGGCCATCACCATTAATAGGGTTTATAAAATATTGCAGCCATTGCACTGCCAATTTTATACGCTCTTGAAAAAGTAAAGAAAATGAAGGTAATTTTAATTGACGGCGCCAAATCTCAACTATTGAATAGGTATCAAGTACGGCGCGATGGTAATTTAATGAATACTGACTAAAACTGCCCTGCAAACCAATAAGCTTCTTAGCTCTATTTTCTAACCAATAACGGCCTGTATTTTCCCATTTTTTTCCTTCAAGATCTCCAAGACTTTGAAGCCAGCTGCCTCCAATAAACAATGCTGCGGCTTCTGAGGTGCCATGATTATTATTTTGTGCTATAGCATATTTAAAAGTACTAAAGATGCGCTCTAAATGAATCTTAATTAGATTAACCAGGCCGCTTGGAGGAGAATGCTCTTGTTCTAAAATTATAGCAGCAATAGCTAGATGCATAACGCGAATAGATGCTTCCTGTCCACATTTCCAATTGGGTCCAAAATAAGGTGGGTTATGAAAAATCCAATCAGCCAACCAATTATTTAATTGTCTCAAGGCTTTCATGTCACCATTCCGAACACGCTGAGAAAATGCTAACACCCAGTCCATTCGAGAAAGCTCCCATATAAGCTTAATATCGCCCACTGAAGGATCAAAGTCAGGTATTAACCACCAAGGTTTATTAGGGCATATTTTAGATTCACCTGATAATGGATTAACAAACCAATTTGGCGGTAAATTGTTAACATTAAATGGAAAATGTCCAAATAAAAATGTTGATTTCTGCCAACTCAATACTGGCGGGGCATTAACTTTTGTAAATGATCGCTTTACAAAAAAAGGTTCGCTAATTGTTGTTTCTTTTGAATTTTGATGTAAATAAAAACCTAATTTAATTCGTACTCTATAAAATATAACCTGTAAAATATTTGACAAGCCAAGAGCAAAGCAAACTCTAGCTTTAGTCAAAAAATATTTCATTGCCTTCTCAGTTGCTCTGCCACCTCTAGTGTTACAGATGCAACCTCAAAAATCTCATCAACCGAAATAGCCGGAATACCATACTTAATTGCCTCTATAAAAGCTGCAGCGCATGCATTCTGTCCTTTATCTTGTCTCCATAAATTAAAACGGCTAAAAGTTGGCCATCCATACCCTTTTAATTTAATAAAATTATCTAGTTGTAAAATTCTGCCAGCAGTAAAAATTTCAATGCGCTCTTTAGGAAAGCCTGCTGCGCCATTTGCTAAATAGGCAATAGTTCCAAATGAGCCGTCCTCAAAGCCCAAGGTAATATTTGCCTTATCTTCTAAAACGTTTAACCCTGGCGAATCTCCCATGCGACGAGATTGAACTGACACAATAGGGCTGTTAGCTAAAAATCGCATCAAGTCAATAAAATGACAAGCTTCACCAATAATTCGCCCACCCCCAACCGAAACATTCTGAGTCCAGTGATTAACTGGAATTTCTCCTGCATTTATTGTCATGATGAAAGACTTCGACTCCTTAACAGTATCCAATAGAGCTTTTATCTTTTGTATTTGTGGAGAAAATCGACGATTAAATCCAACCATAATTTGAGGTTTTGTTTTTTTAGAGCCATGTAAATTACACTGATTAAAAGTGTCGCGAACTAAATTTAATCCTTCAACATCAATACACAAAGGCTTTTCAACAAAAATATGCTTTCCTGCCATTAATGCTTGAGCAGCAATCTGGGCATGCAAATCATGACGAGTAGCAACAACGACCGTATTAATATTTTTATTTGCCAGCATTTCATTAAAGTCTGAACTGGCCTCTAAAAAACCCGCTTGCTTACCATGGATAACACCACTTATTCCGCCTGCTGAAACAATTGTATGAAACTGAGCTTTAGCCTTTTTGAATGCAGGTATTAATATACGCGAAGCATAATTTCCAGCACCAACAAAAGCTAACACTGGATCTTTTGACTGAAATTTTATGTCAGAAAATAAATTAATATTACGAATTGATCGATCATTTATCGGTGAGGTGTATTGAAGGAGTAAGCCTAAACAGTCCTTATCTTTTATAAGCATTTCATATGCTTTTGGTGCATCTTCAAAATTAAATCGATGACTAATTAGTGGTTTGACATTTAACTGTCCAGAAGCTAGCATATCTAAAACTGCTTCAAAATTTCTCTGCTCAGTCCAGCGAACGAATCCCAAAGGATAGTCTTGACCTTTATCTTCATAGTTTGAATCATAACGTCCTGGACCGTAAGAACAAGACACTTGAAAACTCAACTCTTTCTCATAAAAATCAGCTCTATTAAGATCTAGTCCGGTAACACCAACTAATACAATTCTGCCGCGCTTTCTGCACATTTTTGCAGCTTGAGTAATTAGATCAGATGATTTGGTAGATGCTGTAATAATTACACCATCTACACCCTGTCCGCGACTTAATGCCATTCCAGCTTTCATTGAATCTTCACCCAAAGAGGAGTTACATGTAACAGCTCCAAATTGTCTTGCTAAAGATAATTTGGAATCATCCAAATCAATTGCTAATACTCGACAACCATGTGCCCGAAGTAATTGCACTGTTATTAATCCTATTAAACCAACTCCGATAACAACAAAAGTTTCGCCTAATGTTGGCTGGGCAAGACGAATACCCTGAAGACCGATACTTGCTACTACAACAAAAGCTGCTGATTCATCATCTACATTATCCGGAATGCGTGCAGACAAATTTTTGCTGACTTTCACAATGTCAGCATGGGGGCCGTTAGATACAACGCGATCACCAATGTTAAATCCACTAACTCCTTTACCAATTCCAGCAACATGGCCAACATGACAATAACCCAATGGAAGAGGCTGCTCTAATTTTGATTTAACCGCCTCTAAGGTTGTTATTAACCCATCTGTAGTAATTTTATCTAATACCATTTTTACTTTTTCTGGTTGTTGGCGAGCTTTATCAAGCATAGTGGCCCTACCAAAATTAACTAACATACGCTCTGTGCCAGAAGATATTAAGCTAGTAGTAGTATTAATTAATAAATGTTCGGGTGAAATAATAGGGGACGGAGCTTCAATTATGTAGGTAGAGCCATTACTCATGTCTTGTAGAATCTGTTTCATTAATTTGACTTCCTATTGTAATTATCCCTGCAATCCGCAAAAATCTATAATTTTAGCTTTAGTGAGTTTGTCGCTTACCCCTAAAAATTGCGTATGCTTCACAAGAATCACTAATAAATCAGAAGTTTCTAAAGCATTACTCAATTCAACTAATTGAAACTTAGAATGAATTTCTATATTAGGCTCAACTGCGACCACATTGTAACCTTGATCTTGCAAAGCCTCTACCACCAAACATGCTGGAGATTCTCGCAAATCATCAATATTGGGCTTGAAAGCGAGGCCTAAACAAGCTACTTTTGGTTTTCCTTCAAGCTTAACGGAGATATCAGCTACAGCAATTTTAATCTGATGAATTACCCATTCAGTTTTGTAGTTATTGACTTCTCTGGCTGTACGAATAAGTTTTGAATTTTCAGGATTTCGCGCCACAATGAACCAAGGGTCCACTGCAATACAATGTCCGCCAACTCCTGCTCCTGGTTCTAGAATATTGACACGTGGATGATGGTTTGCAAGCTTAATCAAATCCCAAACA
>Ga0209442_1001749_pt1 | contig 12129 bp, 21 predicted proteins | sample LauGreSBDMM110DD_2_FD_187565 | JGI IMG/M metagenome (GOLD analysis project Ga0209442, IMG submission 187565) | Freshwater lake microbial communities from Lake Michigan, USA - Sp13.BD.MM110.DD (SPAdes) (version 2) | ecosystem: Environmental > Aquatic > Freshwater > Lake | place: Lake Michigan...
AGCCTTGAATCATGGTGTCATTCTCCCTAAATATAAGACAAAAGGCAGAGCCAAAAGGCAAGCCATTATAGCTGAAGCCATAGCGTTTTTAAAGCTCATTATTTAACCCCTACAATTAAGCCATTCGCCATAGTGACATTCGCAAAGAACTCCCGGCCCTTATGCGTTATATGTGGGCGATTTGCCCCGGTTAACGTGCCATTGTCTTTGTACTCCGGCCCGAACATTGACGTTTCAATGTAACGCAATGGCTTGCCAATATTTTCTTTCAACGCTTTTTTACTCTCGTAATTAAATACCAACATAAAATACCCCTAAGAAATAAGCCCTTCGGCATAGTACGATAGTGTACTCCAAAGCTCTCACAACGAGAGCTTCAAGCTACATTATAGCATCAAGCTGACATAATCCGGATAACCTTCAGCATTTTGCGCCCATGTGCTGGATATGCGATAACGGGAACTTCTTTGCTCCAGCAAGCCCGGCATCCGTTACAGTTTCCACCATGTGCATAGGCTTCGCACAATTGTACACCTTCACGGGCTTGGAAGGTTTCAGCATCCGGCCCGATAACGCTCCCGTGCAAGCCTTCGATGTATTCGCCTACAATGCTATCGCTGGAAAAGCGTACCATAACGTTATCAAGAGCTTGCATTTCAGCAAGCACCATAGCGAACTTAGGAAACTTGTGCATACGGGTTGGGAGCCAGTGCTTACACCAAGGTGTTTGTATCATTACTTCTAAAATTTTCTCAGCCAAGCCAAGCGAATAAACGTCACCACTATCAAACCAACGGAAAAATCTATCGTTCTCAAGCTCTGCAACCATATCGGAAACCCATCCCAAGCGTTGCCAGTCGGTTTTGTTCTCTGCCCTTGGAGCTTTCACGTTAGGATAATTGTAATTGCCCGTGGTTGCATAGCATCCCTTGCAAGCGTCAACCAATACACCGGGAGAAGCCAAGCTGCCCGGACACGTTTCCAAGGCTTGCAAGCTCCACGAACGGGCATTGAGTTTAGAAGTGTTTGATATGCGTATCATTGTTTAGGTTCCTAAGTAGTTAGCCCTTCGGCTTCTTGGCAAAATCGCCCCCAATGCGCCCTACTAATAAGACGCATTAAGAGAACATTACTCCCCTAAGTCACTCACAGAGACACTCAAAATACTGTGTGATTGCTGATTCATGTTCGAAGTTGCCTGTATCAGCTTGAATCTGTTCGGCATCTTGGTCTTGAAACCATAGAGATTCTCCGGATTCGTTATGAGTGACATCATAAGCCCAGCCATTACCGTGGACTGTAACCGAGTATATGTTATTGATTGTGTCGAATGTCATAATGTTTTCCTTCAGATTGTGTGAGGGATTTCGTCAGCGTCTAATTCTAAGCCCGCATATTCCATGTTGTAGCCCATGCTTGCTAAATGCTCTACTACCTCTTTAGGTAGGCTAAAAACCCCGTCATAGTCTACCAATTCTTTTCCCTCAAACCACAAACCTCCCGCAGAATCTTCACCTAGTCTATTGTGCTCAAAATACAATTGTGAGCTGCTAGCCTCTGAGGTAGAGATAGTGTAGTTTTTCAGTGTTGCAATTTTCATGATGCTATTTCCTTTTAAGTTTTAAAGTGCTTTAAGTATGCTAACGATTTCTTCAAGATGTGTCAATGATGTAGGCACGCACCGCTTATTTATCAAAGCATTGCTAGACGCCTCTTCAATCTGCTCTTTAGTGAACAGAGCAATAAATGCGTCTGCGTCTGCAAAGCGTTTGTCAAATGAATTAAAGACCGATGTCATATTTATAGTGTTGCTCATGATGCTTTCCTTTGTTAGCTGCCTTGCTGAATTGCTTGGCATGACTAAATTATAGCGATTTTCTCATTGTTGTCAAGCTAAATTTTTCTATTACTTAGACCAAATCCATAGACAAAACCTATGCTGTCGGCTGCGCCTTTTGTTAGCAACAACCATGCCAACAATGCCCATAACATTTCACATTGTGCAGAATGCTCTATCTTTATTTGTCCATACCAATACCTATGGTGTAGCCTCTTTTGCGTTATAGGCCGTTCTATGGCTTGGCACGATTCTTGATTGGCATGGATATTGCCTATGTTGTTTGCTATGCTGCACTGCAACAATGCACTGGTGTATGGAGGTCTTAGGGAAAACCCCTAGATAGGTAAAAGCTATCGGCTTAGTCCCCTTCATAGGCAGCATCATAGCCTCCCACTCCTACTAAGTTCTACTCTGTCCCCAATTGTTTACTGACTCACCAGTCATTAGTGACTCATCAGTCTACATTGTGACTCGTCAGTCTATAAAGTTACTAACAGGTTATACACAGGGGGGAGGGCTATGTAGGCTATGAAACTTTTACAGGGCCTTAATAGTCTTACAAAAAGCTAAAAAGGAGGAGGTATCTCCGATTATTAGGGACACATTAAAGACTTCTAAGTCCTTGATACCATTAAAGAATAGACCAAAAGAACCATAAAGGACAAAATGCACTCCCAAAGGGGAACTCTAAAGGCTAGAACATCGCTACAAAGTAAGTTATTTACAACTATTTGTAACAAACAGCTTGACATTTAGACAAAAGTGTGCTATAATATATGCTATAGTAAAAACTAAAGAGCAACTAAGACGTTTAAAGCCACTATAGAGGCTTTAAAGCAATGGTTTTTATAATTTATTAATAACAATAACTTTAAAGTCTCTATAGTCTAATAGACTCTATAGAGCAAAACGTCTCCTAAAAGGATAAAGACAGATGGAACAAACAAAGGTGATAGTCCCTAAAACAAGGGGCAAGGGAAGACCCCCTAAAGCTGACCTAATAGCGGTTAAAGAAAGAAACAAGGGGAAGGTTGGTCGTCCTATTGGTGATGCTGGTCGTATTGAAGAATTCAAACAGAGGCTTCTGGCTACAGGCGGCACACGAATATTAGACACAATGATACGAATAGCTCTAGATGACAATCATCCGGGGCAGATGGCTGCAATCAAAATGTCGGTGGATAGAATGCTCCCGATGTCGTCCTTTGAGGCTGCTAAGAATGGTGGCAGCGTTCCGCAGATAAGTATTAATATAACTGGTCTCACATCTCCAACAGTGAATACACAGGATGTGATAGACGTATGACAGCTATGACCTTTGAATTGCTGAAATGGCAGCAAGAGGTGTTCAAGAGCACCATCCGGTTTAAAATTGTAGCTGCTGGTCGTAGGTGTGGCAAGAGCCGCTTGTCGGCGATAACATTGCTCATTGAAGGCTTAAACTGCCCGGAAGGGAGTGCAGTGATGTACATTGCCCCCACCATCGGGCAAGCTCGTACCATTATCTGGGACTTGCTACATGACCTTGGTCGGCAGGTCATCAAGAGCAGCCACGTAAACAACCTAGAAATTACACTAATCAATGGTCGGAAGATACTTGTTAGAGGAGCAGACAACCCTGACTCCCTGCGTGGTGTCTCCCTAACTTACGCAGTCTTAGACGAATGTGCGTTTATTAAACAAGATGTGTGGGAGAAAATTGTTCGAGCCTCTTTGTCTGACAAAAAAGGACGAGCCTTGTTCATCTCTACACCAAGCGGACGCAATTGGTTCTACGATGTTTATAAGCTAGGAAAAGACGAGATTGATGAAGAATGGAAAAGCTGGCACTTCACCACACAGGACAATGAAACCATTGACCCAAAGGAAATTGAAGCAGCCAAGCGTACACTAAGCTCCTTTGCTTTCAAGCAGGAGTATATGAGTTCCTTCGATACAGCCGGAAGTGACGTATTCAAGGAGAACTGGTTTAAGACAGCCCCTGAGCCTAAAGAAGGTGCTTATGTCATGGCCTTTGACTTGGCTGGTTTCGAGGCTGTTGGTGCTTCCGTTAAGAAGCATTTAGACAGTACTGCCATCGCAATCGTCAAGGTGACGGACGATGGTGAATGGTGGGTACGCAAGATTGAGAGTGGTCGTTGGGACATCAAGGACACGGCTACAAGGCTCCTAAAGAACATTAAGGAGTATCAACCCATAGCTGTAGGCTGTGAGCGTGGAATGGCTAGAAACGCTGTTCTGCCCTACCTAACAGACTTCATGCGGAAGTACAACACCTACGCACACATCCATGAACTAACCCACGGAAACAAGAAGAAAACAGACAGGGTGGTCTGGGCCTTACAAGGGCGCATGGAGCACGGCAAGGTGTCTTTCAATGAAGACGAAGATTGGGAAGAATTCAAAGACCAGCTCGTTATGTTCCCCACTTCAGGCGTACATGATGACTTGGTTGATGCCTTGTCATATGTTGACCAACTCGCCATTAGCACTTACAACTCAGACTATGAGGAAGAAGAATATGAAACTTACGATGTTACAGCTGGATATTAAATAAGGAGAAAATAATGTCTACATTTCAACTTGACCAAAATAACGTATCACTTGGCATTCCTAGTTTGGGAACATCACAAGTATTTACTGTTACCAACTCTAGTGTGCAATCAACTGCATTTGGGGAAAACACCACAATGGTTCGCTTGTCTTGTTCTTTGGGCCACTGCCACTTTCAAGTTGGCACAAACCCAACTGCGAGCATCACAACATCACCAATGATGCCTAATAATTTTTCAGAGATTATTCGTGTGAGTCCCGGTCAAAAGATTGCCGTTATCAAGGATTCGGGAGTGACAGCTTCCACCTTCTCAGTTACGGAATTAGTATGAAACAGGGTCTTTACAGCAATATTAACGCAAAGCAAGCTCGTATCAAGGCTGGCAGCGGAGAGAAGATGAATAAGGTGGGCAGCAAAGCAGCACCAAGCGCAGCTGACTTCAAGCAAGCAGCTAAAACAGCTAAGAAGAAACCTGCTAAGAAGAGTATGTACTAATGCCTAAAGACCCCAGACTTGATAAAGTAGGTGTCAGTGGTTTTAACGCACCCAAGAGAACACCCGGTCATCCAACTAAAAGCCACGTTGTTGTAGCTAAAGAAGGTGACCAAGTAAAAACTATTAGGTTTGGGCAGCAAGGTGTGTCTGGTAGTCCTGATGGTTCAGCTCGTAACGAGGCTTTTAAAGCACGTCACGCTGCAAACATTGCCAAAGGTAAGATGTCAGCAGCTTATTGGGCTAACAAAGTTAAATGGTGAAGAATATGCAATGCCCTATTGAAACACATGACGTTAAAGCCAACCTGAAGAATAGGGATTGGGCTTTTAAGAACGTAGGCTACGGCCCTGCTAATCCAGAGGCTCCTAATGATACTTTCTGGAATGACAAAGCAAATGAATGGCAAACTGACCTAAAACAGGCTAAAGGAATGAGATGTGGCAATTGTGCTGCTTTCATCCAAACTCCAGATATGCTTGAGTGTATTCGCTCTGGCATTGATATGGAAAAAGAGAGCTTTGCTAAGGATGTTATGGAAACAGCAGACCTTGGCTTCTGTGAACTATTCGATTTTAAATGTGCAGCGACACGAACCTGCAATGCTTGGCTCATTGGTGGGCCTATCACTAAGAGCAAACAACGCATAGACATTATGCTAGACACAACGAAAGACTAACACATGGCGACTAAACCAGAAATGCCTGAATGGGAAGAACCCTCAGACAACGACAAGGAACTCACCGAATGGGTGGTCTCTCATTGTGAAAGGTGGCGTGACTACCGTGATACCAATTTCATGCGTGATTGGGAGGAGTATGAGCGTATCTTCCGTGGTCAATGGGCTGCTGAAGACAAGACACGAGACAGCGAACGCAGTCGTATCATCTCCCCTGCAACGCAACAAGCCGTTGAAACACGCCATGCTGAAATTGTAGAAGCCATCTTCGGTCAAGGAGAGTTCTTTGACATTCAGGACGACCTGAAGGATGTGGACGGTAATCCAATGGACGTAGAGGCTCTGAAGGCTCTCCTGATGGAAGACTTCAAGCGGGACAAGATTAAGAAAAGCATTGACCACATCGAGTTGATGGCAGAGATTTATGGTACAGGTATTGGTGAAATTGTCATTAAAGAGACAAAACAGCTAAAGCCTTCCACTCAGCCTATCCCCGGTGCTCAAGGAACTGCTGCTATTGGTGTCATTGAAGGAATGCGGATGAGCGTGGCTCTGAAGCCAGTAAACCCCAAGAACTTCCTTATCGACCCTAACGCTGAAACCATTGAAGATGCAATGGGCTGTGCAATTGAGAAATATGTCTCTATTCACAAGATTGTCGAAGGTATGGAAAAAGGTATCTACCGTAAGGTGAATATTGGAACCACCTATGACGACACAGAGCTAGAGCCAACACAAGAGATGGTTCAGTTTCAGGACGACAAGGTGAAGGTGCTCACCTATTACGGTCTTGTCCCTAAAGAATACTTGCTGAAGCTAGAAGAAGGTGAAGCAGAGGTAGTGGACTTGTTCCCTGAAGACTCTGTAGCCGATGACTACTCAGAGCTGGTAGAAGCCATTATTGTCATTGCTAATGACTCGATGCTCCTGAAGGCTGAAGAAAACCCCTACATGATGAAGGATAGGCCGCTAGTAGCTTATCAGGACGATACAGTGCCGGGACGCTTCTATGGGCGTGGAACGGTTGAAAAAGCCTACAATATGCAGAAGGCTATTGACGGGCAGCTCCGTGCTCATATGGACTCTGTAGCCCTTACAACAGCCCCTATGATGGGTATGGATGCTACACGGCTTCCACGAGGTGCTAAGTTTGAAATTAAGCCCGGTAAGAGCTTCCTGACAAACGGCCCTCCTGCCGACATCTTGTTCCCCTTCCACTTCGGTCAAAGCACACAGGATGCTCCAGCAGCAGCTCAGAACTTTGAGAGAATGTTGCTTCAGGCAACAGGAACAGTGGATAGTGCAGGTCTTCCCTCCAATGTGCCTCGTGAAGGCGGCTCTCAGGGAATGTCGATGGCGATGGCTGGAATTATCAAGAAGTACAAGCGTACCTTGGTGAACTTCCAAGAAGACTTTATGATGCCTTTCATCTATAAAGCTGCCTACCGCTATATGCAGTTTGACCCAGAGCGTTATCCGTCAGTTGATGTCACATTCATTCCAACTGCCACCCTTGGCATCTTGGCTCGTGAGTTTGAACAACAGCAGATGATTGGTCTCTTGCAAACGCTTGGCCCTAACACTCCTGTTCTCCCTGTCTTGCTTAAAGGCATCCTTGCTAACAGCAGCTTGTCGAACCGAGCAGAGCTTATGTCTACGCTTGAGCAGATGAGTCAACCTGACCCCAATGCAGCCCAAGCAGCACAGCAACAGCAAGAGGCAGCAGCAGCCCTCGCAGCAGCTCAAGTAGCTGACCTACAGGCAAGTGCAGCGTCTAAAGCAGCTGATGCTCAGAAGACACAGGTAGAGACACAACTTCTACCTGCCGAGCAGCAAGTGAAACTGGTAACAGCAGCTTCTACAAACCTAGATAACGATGCTGACTTTGCAAAGCGTCTGAAGCTAGCAGACATGATGCTGAAAGAAAAACAAGTTAATCTGAAGGAAGCCGACATTCTATCTAACGAACGAATTGCTCAGTTACAGATGATTAGAAAATAACAGAAAGGACGCTCCTACATGGACAAAGCGTTACAAACATATTACGAAGAAACATTCTCAATGATGGCTACCGAAGGGTGGAAAGCTCTCATTGAGGACTTTGAAAAGATTAAAACCTCTCTCAATGATGTTTATACGGTGAAGGACGAACAACAACTAAAGTTTCGCCAAGGCCAGTTGGACATACTTGATTTAGTTTTAAACCGCAAAGCGATGTGTGAAGAAGTGTATGAGGACATTGTAAATGAAACGAATATTTGAATTTCTTTGCGACAACTCACACATCACTGAACGGTATGTAGATGAAGCCATCCGAACTGACAGGTGTTCTACCTGCGGCAAGGATGCTTTACGGATTGTTTCTAAGCCACGTATTGCCCTCGAAGGCATTACAGGTGCTTTCCCCGGAGCAGCAGATGCTTGGGTAAGAAAGCGAGCAGAGAAACTTAAACAAGAACAGAAGACAGCCGCTGAATAGGCACAAGCTGGATTCATATTTAAATGTCCTAAAACCCATACGGGCAGGATGAAAGGTATACATGGCACTGATTGAACAAGAAGAACTGTCTAATGAGCAGTTTGATGATATTACGAAAACTGACTCTCAGAATGTAGAGGAAGTAGTAGCTGAAAAGCCGAAGATTCCCGATAAGTATTCGGGCAAGAGTCTGGAGGACATTGTGACGATGCACCAAGAAGCTGAAAAGCTCATTGGACGACAGGCACAAGAAGTAGGTGAAGTTCGCAAACTCGCAGATGAACTCATTAAACAACAACTCGCTCCGAAGCAACAAGAACCTGTACAAGAAAACGAATACGACTTCTTTGAAGACCCCCAGAAGGCGGTTCGCAATGCAGTAGATAAACACCCCGATGTGCTTGCCGCTAAACAAGCAGCACTCGAAATGAAACAGATGCGTACTCAGGAAATGCTTAACAAAAAGCACCCTGACATGGCAGAAGTAATTAAAGACGGAGAGTTTATTGAGTGGGTTAAGGCTTCGCCTGTGCGCTTAAATTTATATGCACAAGCTGATGCTCAATATGACCTGCAAGCTGCTGACGAGCTTCTTTCAACATTCAAACAGATTCGCTCTGTTAAAAGCCAACAAACTCGTGATGACGGACAACAAGTCCTAAAGCAGAACTTAAGAGCAGTTGGTGTAGACACAGGCGGTTCTGGAGAAACTTCACAGAAAGTGTATAGACGTGCTGACCTCATTCGGCTACGCATGACTGACCCCCGGAGGTATGAAGCCTTGTCTGACGACATTCTTGCTGCATACAACGAAGGAAGGGTTAAATAGTCGCCTACGGCTCCCTGCCGCTGGTGACATAATTAATTTTAAGGAAATTTAAATATGGCTCTCGGTACTGATAATGTCACAAAGACAACAGCAGCAAAGTTTATCCCCCAAATCTGGTCGGATGAAATTGTTGCTTCTTACCAGAAAAATCTGGTTCTCGCTAACCTCATCAAGAAGATGAGTTTCAAAGGCAAGAAAGGTGACACCGTTCACATTCCTGCTCCCATCCGTGGTTCTGCTTCTGCTAAAGCTGCTTCTACTCAGGTAACTCTGATTGCTGCAACTGAATTGGAAGTAATTGTCACTATCGACAAGCACTATGAATATAGCCGCTTGATTGAAGACATTGTGGAAACACAAGCATTGTCTTCCCTCCGTGCTTTCTACACTGAAGATGCTGGCTATGCCTTGGCTCGTCAAGTAGATAGCGACTTGGTTGCTTTGGGACGTGGTGTTCAAGGTGGTGGCGGTACTACTGCTTACTCCGGTGCTTTCTCCGGTGCTGACGGTACAACTGCTTATGTTGCTGCTGCTAACACTGGCTTGGCTGCAATCACTGATGCTGCTATCCGCCGTAGTATTCAACGTCTTGATGACGCTGATGTTCCTATGGACGGTCGCTTCCTCATTGTTCCTCCTTCCAGCCGTAACACCTTGATGGGTATTGCTCGTTTTACTGAGCAAGCCTTTGTTGGTGAAATGGGTTCTAGCAACACCATCCGTAACGGTGAAATCGGTAATGTTTATGGCGTTCCTGTGTTCGTCACCAACAACGCTGATACCACTTCCGGTAGCACTGCTTGCCGTATTGCATTGATGGGTCATAAAGACTTCGCTGTGCTTGCAGAGCAAATGGCTGTCCGTTCACAGACTCAGTACAAACAAGAATACCTCGGTACTCTGTTCACTGCTGATACCTTGTACGGTGTTAAAGAGTTGCGTGATGGCGCAGCTGTTGCATTGGCTGTACCAGCCTAAGCGACAAGAGGGGAGAGTCTCAAAAGGACTCTCTCCTTTTTAGAGGGCTTTTACTAAAAGCGTTCCATAAAGGAGAACCTATGAAATTTAAATGTAAACACACCGGACAGATTTACGAATATTCTTCAGAACAAGACATTATCGAGATGCTAAAGCATGACGAATATTCTGCTGTAACAGAAGAACCTGTTGTTGAAAAACCTGTAAAACAAGCCAAAAAGAAGGAAACAGCTCTTGAAACTTTGTTATAAATGTAAAGAGTTAAAAGAATTCGCTGCATACGGGAAAAACAAAAGTAGAAAAGACGGATGTGCTGACGAGTGCAAAGAGTGCAAGAGAACAATGGATAATGCGTATGCTGTTAAAAATAGAGATAAAGTAAAACAACGTGCATCTATTTGGTATTACGCAAACTTAGATAAAGCAAGAGCGTCCAATAAAACATATAACAGTTTATGGGTAAGAATAAATAAAGGTAAGAACTGTGCAAAAGCAAGTAACTATCGAACACGTAAGTTAAATGCTTCTCCTCCTTGGTTAACTGAGGAAGACTATAAAAACATTCAGACAGAATATTTATTAGCTCAGTGGACTTCAAGTGTAATGAACTCGCAGTATCATGTAGACCATATTGTTCCACTTCAAGGAAAGAAAGTATGCGGTTTACACGTTCCGTGGAACTTGCAGGTAATTCCTGCTATAACAAACATACAAAAGGGGAATAGAATTGTTCTGTGATTTTCCAAAACACAAGCATCTAAAATGCACAATCTATCGTGGTGTCGGTGGTGGAGGAGATGCCACATCAGATATTGAAGTGAGTACCATTGCTGGTTACACAGCAGCGGCTACAGTTCAAGCAGGGCTTGCAGAGACATCTGCCACTAATGCAAACACTAGTGCAACAAACGCAGCTACTAGCGCAGCAGCTGCGAGCACCTCTGCAACAGGTGCAGCGTCTTCTGCTGCGTCAGCAACTAGTTCAGCTAGTGCTGCCTCATCCAGTGCTTCAGCGGCCTCTACAAGTGCCTCTAATGCCTCCACAAGTGCATCGGCAGCATCTACTAGTGCTACAGCTGCTGCTGCATCAGCTTCTACAGCTACAACACAAGCATCTAATGCTTCGACAAGTGCAACCAACGCTGCAACATCAGCTTCAACAGCTACCACACAAGCAGGGATAGCAACAACTCAAGCAACCAATGCTGCTACAAGCGCATCTGGAGCTTCTACATCGGCTACTAACGCTTCTAACAGCGCAACTAGTGCTTCTGGGTCAGCTTCTACAGCTACAACACAAGCATCTAACGCTTCAACAAGTGCATCAGCAGCCTCGACCAGTGCTTCTAACGCAGCGACATCAGCCACCAATGCTGCTAACAGCGCAACATTAGCTGCAAGCTACACACCGTCACAGACAGGCAACTCAGGTAAGTTTCTAACTACTGACGGAACAGCAACCTCTTGGGGCGTTGTAACAAGTAACCCCGGCACAGTGACATCAGTTGCTGCAACAGTTCCTTCTTTCCTGTCAGTGGCAGGAAGCCCAATAACAAGCTCAGGAACCCTTGCTATTACGTTGTCAGGCACGGCTTTGCCAGTGGCTAATGGAGGTACAGGAGCTACAACAGCAACTACAGCCTTTAATGCTCTTGCTCCTTCTCAGGCTACAAACTCAGGTAAATATTTAACTACTGACGGAACTAACAGCAGTTGGGCAACAGTTGTTTCAGGTGCTTCAATTAGCAACGACACAACAACGTCTACAAACCTGTTTCCCATCTTTGCAAGCGTTACAACAGGTGTCCCAACAACTGTATATACAGGAAATACAAAGCTCCTTTATAAGCCTTCAACTGGTGAGCTTCAAAGCACAGCAATGGTGTCCTCTAACGGCATCACAGTGAATGCAAATACGGTGGCAGAAAACTACACCATTGCAGCAACCAACAACGGCATGAGTGCTGGCCCCGTAACGGTAAATTCTGGAATCACAGTGACAGTCTCAAGTGGCAGCACTTGGGTGGTCGTATAAGGAACAAACATGACAATCACAATTAACGGAACAGGAACTATTACAGGCATTACTGCTGGCGGGCTTCCTGATGCCATCATTACTCAGCCTGAATTGGCTGCTAACGTAGTAGGTAACGGCCCTGCGTTTAGTGCATACCTAAATTCTACACAATCGTTTACTGGTGGTGTTTGGACAAAAGTTCAACTTAACGCCGAAGAATGGGACACTAACAGTAATTTTGATTCATCTACTAACTATCGT
>Ga0209442_1001751_pt1 | contig 12123 bp, 14 predicted proteins | sample LauGreSBDMM110DD_2_FD_187565 | JGI IMG/M metagenome (GOLD analysis project Ga0209442, IMG submission 187565) | Freshwater lake microbial communities from Lake Michigan, USA - Sp13.BD.MM110.DD (SPAdes) (version 2) | ecosystem: Environmental > Aquatic > Freshwater > Lake | place: Lake Michigan...
CCAGATTTTCGAAGATTAATTGCCTCTTCAAGTAAGGCAGTACCAAACCAATCAGCACCAGCTTCTTCTAAGGCTTTTGAAACTGGGATTAAGCCATGACCATAAGCATCAGCTTTAACAACTGCTAACACATCGGCAGTAGTTCGACTTTTTATTGATTTAAAATTTTGTGTTATTGCAGAAAGATTTATTTCAGCACTGGCGCGACTCATGTAATTAGCCTACCTGCCCCTTATGAGGGTTGGCGATCTGAGGTAATTGATCGATCAATTGCAATAATTGCAACCAGAAGCGCCGAACCAATGAATAGGCCGCCTAATAAATCTGAAAACCAATGTGTGTTTCTATATAAAGATGCCAAACAGACTCCGATAGTAACAATAGATACAAACCAGGTAAGGCGCATACCTTCAAACGGCTCTTTATGTGAATATCTAAAAATTAGATAAGCAAGCATTCCCCAGGTAAGAACTGCATTTGCAGCATGACCGCTTGGATAAGAAAGTCCACTATCGGTAAATACTAAATCAAATCCAGTACTTGGTTTAGTGCGGCCAAATAATAATTTTGATACACCAACGGTTAAATTTAGTAATAATAATGAGAGTAGAGATAGATTTATTGGCCGCCAAGATTTAAATCTACGACTAATTAATGAGGCAGTGACTAGTAGGGCAATTGCGGTAATACTGCGTAATCCCAAGTCATCAACTAACATCACAAGAGTTGGAGTTTTATTTGGTTCAACTAATAAAAAACTACGATCATAGATCCATTCATCTAGCCTTCGAATCCATGAGTTTGCCAATACTTGTTGAGTTATCAATGCATAAATACCAGTAAATAAAATTGTTAACTTAACTGCAGAGTTCTTTTGCTTCCGTCTTTGTTTTGGCATTTACTTACTCAACTGTTACTGATTTAGCTAGGTTACGAGGTTGATCGACATCATTTCCTCGTGCAACTGCCATTTCATATGCGATTATCTGCAGTGGAACAACAGATAAAACTGGTTGTAGTAACTGATCAACTTCTGGGATACGAATTAAGTGATCGGCGCCAGTAAATTCAGAATCACTAATTACAATTACTATCGCACCTCTTGCTTTCACTTCTTGAATATTACTTGCCATCTTCTCAGCTAATATCCCTGAAGAAGTAGGCATAATTGCAACCACCGGTGTTCCGTTATCAATTAATGCAATCGGTCCATGTTTTAACTCACCACCTGCAAAACCTTCAGCATGCATGTAAGCAAGCTCTTTTAATTTAAGAGCTCCCTCGAGCGCAGTTGGATATCCAACATGGCGACCTAAAAATAATACAGACTCTGCGCTCTTAAAATTCCTAGTCAGTTCCCTAAGTGGCTCAACAGTTTCAAGTATTTGCTCAACTTTTGCTGGTAACTGGGTAAGTTGCTCAGTAATTTCTTTAATCTCATTGCTATTTAACTTCTTTAACTTTCGACCTATTTCTAAGCCAATTAAATACATTGCAATTAATTGTGTTGCAAAAGCCTTAGTTGATGCGACAGCTATCTCAGGCCCAGCATGGGTATAAAGAACTTCATCTGATTCCCGGCCAATAGTTGAGCCATTTGTATTACAAACTGAAAGAATTGTTGCACCCTTTGATTTTGCATAACGTAGCGCCATTAAAGTATCCATGGTTTCACCAGATTGTGAGATCGGTATTACTAAGGTCTTTTTATTAAGAGATGGCTCTCGGTATCGATACTCAGAGGCAAGTTCAACATCTACTGGTATCTGTCCCCACTTTTCGATTGCATACTTGCCCACTAAACCTGCGTTATAAGCGGTGCCACAGGCGACAATTACAATTTTTTCAAACTTTTTAAACTTAAGTTTTAAATTAAGCCCATTTAATCTACCAATTAATGTGTCAGCTATTGCTTTTGGTTGTTCATAAATTTCCTTAAGCATAAAGTGAGTAAATCCACCACGTTCAGCCGCACTTACATCCCAGGAAATCTCATACTCTTTTGCCTTAACTATCTGACCTGATAAATCTGTTACTACAACAGAGTTTGGGGTTATCTCAACAACCTGGTCTTGACCTAACTCAAGGGCAATTTTTGTGTGTGCTATAAAAGCTGCTACATCAGAGGCAAGAAAATTTTCACCTTCTCCAACACCAACTACTAATGGTGAGTTACGGCGTGCTCCAACAATATGTGATGGGTTATCAGAGTGGATCGCAAGAAGAGTAAATGAGCCTTTAAGTTGCTTACAAACTTGCCTCATTGCTGCGGCTAAATCTCCGTTATTATCTTTACGAGCATCACTTAGTAAGTGCACTACTGATTCAGTATCGGTTTCAGATTTAAACTTATGGCCACGTTTTTCAAGCTCGGCCCGTAGTTGCACATAATTTTCAATAATTCCATTGTGAATTAGCGCTAACTTACCCTCATTATCTAAATGCGGATGCGCATTAGTATCAGTAGGTCCACCATGTGTTGCCCATCTAGTATGACCAATTCCGCTGTTTGAGTCTGATTTCTTAACTAGTGCCTCTTCAAGATTTTTTAATTTACCTGCTTGTTTTTCGACATATAAAGGTTTACCAACTTGTGTTGCAAGTGCAATTCCGGCTGAGTCATAGCCTCGGTATTCAAGTCGGCGTAGACCATCAAGTACTGGAGTAAGTGCAGAATTTTTTCCTGTGTAGCCAACTATCCCACACATTATTAACTCCCTTTATTGCTTAAGTTCTGATCTTACTAGTTGAGCCAATGAATCTGCGACCTTTTGAGCTAATTCTAAATCATTTGCTTCAACCATTACCCGTACTAGTGATTCTGTGCCAGATGCACGCAGTAATACTCGCCCACTACCTGCTAATTCTTTCTCTGATTCTAAAATTGCATCCTTAATTTTTGCTGAGGACACAAGTTTTTCTTTTACTACATCTTTAACATTTATCAAAATTTGTGGGTACTTCTGCATTGCTGAAGCTAACTCTTGAAGTGACTTTTTTGTTTTCACAACAACTTGCATTACCTGTAGGGCAGTTAATAAGCCATCTCCAGTATTTGAGAATTGACGCATAATAATATGTCCTGATTGCTCACCACCAAGGGTGTAATCATTTTCAAGCATCTTCTCTAATACATATCGATCACCAACTGCAGTTTTTTCAACTTTTATATCAGCTGCTTGCATAGATTTAATAAAGCCAAGATTGCTCATAACTGTTCCAACAACAGTCTGCTTATTTAATTTACCTTCTGCTAAATAGGCGGTGGCTAAAATATTTAAAATCTGATCTCCATCTATAATTTCACCATTTTTTGCAACCATCAAACATCGATCTGCATCACCGTCATGGGCAATTCCAATATCAGCGCCAGTTTTTTTAACCTCTCTAATTAGGTTATCTAAATGAGTAGAACCACAATTCTCATTAATATTCCAACCAGTTGGGGTAGCAGAAATTGCAGTTACCACCGCACCAGCCTGCTCATACGCACCAGGTGCCACAGTCGATGCTGCCCCGTTAGCGCAATCCACAACTACCTTAAGTCCAGTTAATTTTGTACTCATAGTAGAAAGCAGGTGATCTATGTATCTCTTTTTTGCACTTTCATCAAAAATTATTCGGCCAACATTTAGTCCAGTAGGCCTATTCCAACTCTCACCTAACCTAGCTTCAATTTGTGCTTCAACCTGATCAGCTAATTTATCTCCACCTTTAGCAAAAAACTTAATACCGTTGTCTGGCATTGGGTTATGAGATGCGCTAATCATTACGCCAAGATCAGCATTACTTTCTTTCACTAAGAAGGCAACTGCAGGTGTTGGTAATACGCCAACTCGGTAAACATCAACACCGGCGCTAGTTAAGCCAGCAACAACTGCTGCTTCTAAAAAATCACCAGATGCACGAGAGTCTTGAGCAACAATTGCTTTTGGTCGATGTCCAGCAAATGCACCAATTTCACCTAAAACATGTGCTGCTGCAATTGCTAAATCAACTGCAAGTTCAGCGGTGAGATCAACATTAGCTACACCTCGTACACCATCGGTGCCGAAGAGGGCCATATTAGATTTAATCGAGTTAAGTAATTAGCGCTTGCTATATTGTGAACGCTTACGAGCTTTCTTAAGACCATACTTCTTGCGCTCAATTACGCGGGCATCCCGTGTTAAGAAGCCAGCCTTCTTAAGTGTTGGACGATTTGCATCACTATCAATTTCATTTAAAGCACGTGCTACACCTAAACGAAGTGCGCCAGCTTGACCAGATGTTCCGCCACCATCAATGCGAGCAAATACATCGTATGTACCCTCTGCACCTACCGTGCGAAATGGTTCTGAAACTGATTGTTGGTGAACCTTATTTGGAAAATAAACCTCAAGTGGCTTGCCATTTACAACCCATCGACCAGATCCTGGAACTAAGCGAACTCGAGCAACTGCTTCTTTACGACGACCAACGCCTCCACCTGGTGCGGTGATTGCTTTGCGATTAGTTGCTGCAGCTGGTGTGCTTGAACTGTATGAAGTAGGTAGATCCTCTTCGGTAGTTTCAATAATCTCGTTAGACATTACTCTCCTATTACTTCTTTGCGATCTGGGAAACTTGGTTAAATTCAAAAACCTTTGGATTTTGTGCTGCATGTGGATGCTCAGACCCGGCGTAAACCTTTAGTTTGGTTGCAGCTGATCTACCAATTGAATTCTTTGGCAACATTCCTTTAATTGCTTTCTCAACCGCACGGGTTGGAAACTTCTCAAATAAATCTGCGTAAACAGTTGAGGTCATACCACCTGGATAACCAGAGTGTTGGTGAGCAAACTTTTGTGAACTCTTTGATCCAGTTAAAACTACCTTCTCAGCATTAATAACAACTACAAAATCACCCATATCCATATGAGGAGCAAATGTAGTTTTATGTTTTCCGTAAAGTAAGTGTGCTGCATGTGTAGCAAGACGACCTAGCACTACATCTTGCGCGTCAATGACATACCAACTGCGGGTGATATCACCAGCTTTTGGTGTAAAAGTGCGCACAGTTATCTCGCTTTCTTATTAAAGGATTTTCCCTATCGGGTCATTTCCAGAGGGGCAAGATTACCTTTAGGTGAGGCTTTGGGTCAAAACCGCATTAACACCCCGCTTAAAATCAGCCCTCATCCTCTGAGTTCTCTTGGGTTGCCAAATAATTCTCATAATTGCTCAAATATTGCTCAGCTGGTGGATATTGCACTGAAATCAAAGTTAAACCTTTTGCTGGAAAGACATAACTATCTGGAATTCTTTCCTTATTTTTTAAAGTATCAAGCATCCATTCTGGCTTAAATCTACCTTCGCCCACACAGACTGCTGCTCCTACTAAATTCCTAACCATGTTATATCTAAAAGAATCAGCGCTTATCTCACAAATTACAACATCTTTTTCATCGCGATGCCAATTAAATTTAAGAAGATTCTTTACGGTACTACCACCTTCACGAAACTTACAAAATGCAAAGAAATCATGTACTCCTAGTAGTAATTTAGAACCAGAGTTCATTAGTTCAGTATCTAATGGGCGAAACCATTCAGTACTGTCATATCTATCTAAAGGCGCAATTACTTTGCCTGCATCTATTATTTTGTATTGGTAGGTGCGCGAAATAGCAGTAAATCTGGCATGAAAGTTAACTGGTGCCCACTGCGCCGTTAATACCCTTACATCTGCATCTAAAATCTGATTTAATCTGAATGCTAAATTATTTATATCAGTTTGCGCTGGTAAATCAGTGTGAATCACTTGATGCTTTGCATGCACGCCAGCATCAGTTCGCCCAGCCACAATTGTTGCAACTTTAGTTTGGGTAATCGTGCTTAAAGCTTTTTCTACTTCTTCTTGGACAGTGCGCTCATTTGGTTGTTTTGCCCAACCAGAAAAATTTGTTCCTTCATAAGTTAAATCAACTCTTAAACGAGAAAACCCACTCTTAACTTCAAGAGTGGGTTTAGTCATAATCTTTTTTAACTTTGTGTTTTACTCAGCTTTCGCTGCTGCTTTTTTAGCTACCTTTTTTACTGGCGATCCTGCTTCAACCATTTCAATCACTGCCATTGGTGCGTTATCACCTTTGCGTGGACCGATTTTGGTAATGCGGGTATAGCCACCATCACGAGTAGCAAAACGTGGTGCGATCTCTGTAAATAAAGTATGAACAACTGATTTACTAGAAATTCTTGCCATCACGCGACGACGTGCAGGTAGATCACCTTTTTTTGCATGAGTAATTAATCGCTCAGCAAGTGGGCGAAGGCGTCTTGCCTTTGCTTCAGTTGTTGTTAACTTTCCTTTTTCGAAAAGTTGCGCAGCTAGTGTGCCTAGTAATAATTTCTCATGTGCTGGTCCACTACCTAGGCGTGGTCCTTTACTTGGTTTTGGCATAATCTCTCCTAGACCTCTTCAGCGTCGACAAGTTCATCATCAACACTACTTCCGTAATTAGCATGCTTTGTTGGATCAAAACCTGCTGGGCTGTCCTTAAGTTGCATTCCCATAGATTGTAATTTCGCTTTAACCTCATCAATTGATTTAGATCCGAAATTACGAATATCCATTAGATCTGCCTCTGAACGAGATAGTAATTCACCAACTGTGTGAATTCCTTCGCGCTTTAAGCAGTTATAAGAACGAACTGTTAGATCAAGATCTTCGATTGGAAGTGCCATATCTGCAGCGAGTGCTGCATCTTGAATGGAAGGTCCCATCTCAATTCCTTCAGCGTTAGCATTTAATTCACGCGCAAGGCCGAATAGCTCAACTAATGTCTTACCAGCAGATGCCATAGCATCAGATGGCTTCATTGATCTCTTGGTCTCAACATCTAGAACTAATCGATCAAAGTCGGTGCGTTGTTCAACACGTGTTGCCTCTACTTTGTAGGTAACACGAAGCACTGGTGAGTAAATTGAATCAACCGGAATCCGGCCAATCTCTCCCCCTGCTGCTTTGTTTTGTACCGCGGTGATGTAACCACGACCACGCTCAACAGTTAACTCGATCTCAAACTTTGCCTTTGAATTCAGTGTTGCAATATGAAGTTCTGGATTGTGTACGGCAACTCCTGTTGGAGCGGCCACATCTGCGCCAGTAACAATTCCCTCACCATTTTTACGGATGTAAAGAAGTGATGGTTCATCATTATCTGAAGATAAAACTAGGTTTTTGATGTTTAAGACGATCTCAGTTAGATCCTCTTTCACACCTTCTAAAGCAGTGAACTCGTGCAACGCATTATTTACTCTAATACCAGTAACAGCAGCTCCTGGAATTGAAGATAATAAGGTGCGACGAATTGAATTACCAAGTGTGTAGCCGAAACCAGGTTCTAGCGGCTCAATAATGAACCGTGAACGGTATTCGCTTACAACTTCCTCAGTGAGGATTGGGCGTTGTGCAATTAGCACTTTGTTCCTCCGTATGTTCTGGAAAACCCTATATTTGATCTTCCGGTTGGCTTACGATATTTAGTTTTTACTGCGGCAAATCTTTACTGCTGAAGTACTTGATTACTTGGAGTAAAGCTCAACAATTAGTTGCTCTTGTACTTGAGTATCAATAATTGGGCGGGTTGGAACGGCGTGGACCAAAATTCGCATTTTAGAACCCACAACCTCCATCCATGCTGGAACAGTTTTCTCACCAAGCTCTGCACTTGCGACGATAAATGGTGTGGTATCCAATGAAGCTGGTACAACATCAATTATGTCCATAGGTGTAGTTCTAAATGATGGAATGTTCACGCTCTTGCCATTAACTAAGAAGTGACCATGGCGCACTAATTGGCGTGCCATATCCCGGCTCTTAGCAAAGCCAGCGCGGAAGACAACATTGTCTAGACGAGTTTCAAGTAGTACCAAAAGATTCTCACCAGTCTTACCTTGCAGACGGTTTGCTTCTTCGTAGTAACCACGGAACTGCTTCTCAAGTACTCCGTAAATACGTGCACACTTTTGCTTCTCACGCATCTGTAATAAGTACTCAGAATCTTTTGAACGAGCACGACCATGTTGTCCTGGTGGATATGGACGTGACTCAATTGGACACTTTGGTCCATCGCACTTAGAGCCCTTAAGGAAGAGCTTTACTTTTTCGCGACGGCATCTTTTGCAATCTGCACCGGTATAGCGAGCCATAGTTTTCTCCCTTTCCTTATACTCGACGTGGTTTACGTGGACGACAACCGTTATGTGGTGCTGGAGTTACATCTGCGATGGCTCCAACTTCAAGACCGGCTGCTTGTAATGAACGAATTGCAGTTTCCCGGCCAGAGCCAGGTCCCTTAACAAATACATCAACTTTCTTTAAACCGTGCTCTTGTGCTTTACGAGCAGCAGCCTCAGCAGCCATTTGCGCAGCAAATGGAGTTGATTTACGAGAACCTTTAAATCCAACCTGACCAGATGATGACCAAGCAATTACGCCACCTGCTGGATCTGTGATTGAAACAATCGTGTTATTAAATGTGCTCTTAATATAAGCATGACCGAAGGCAACATTTTTCTTATCCTTCTTACGTGCTTTAATTTTCTTTGGTGCAGCTTTTGCTGCTGCTTCTTTAGCTGGTTTAGCTTTTTCGGCGGCCATTACTTGGTCTCCTTCTTCTTACCAGCGATTGCAACACGTGGACCCTTGCGAGTACGAGCATTGGTATGAGTACGTTGACCGCGGACTGGTAATCCTTTGCGGTGACGAGAACCTTGGTAACTTTGAATTTCAACTTTACGACGAATGTCGCCAGCGATCTCACGGCGAAGATCACCCTCAATTTTATAATTGGCTTCAATGAATTCACGAAGCTTTGCCAATTCTGGCTCTTGTAGATCTTTAACTCTGATGTTTGGTGAGATACCAGTAGCGGCAAGTGTTGCTTGCGCACGGGTAAGTCCCATTCCAAAAATATAGGTAAGTGCGATCTCTAACCGCTTTTCGCGAGGAAGATCAACACCAACAAGACGTGCCATATCGTTAACCTGTTTCTAATATCCGAAAGGTCCTCCGCAATGCCCCCAGATAATTTCTTATCTGGCCTCAGCCTTTCGGACTAAGGGTCATAATTAAGTTTTACCTTAATTACGTCGCATCACGCGTTTTTTAAATTAACCCTGACGTTGTTTATGACGTAGGTTGTCGCAGATCACCATAACGCGGCCATTACGACGAATAACTTTGCACTTGTCGCAAATCTTTTTCACGCTAGGTTTGACCTTCACGATTACCTTTCTAACAACTACAGTTTAAAAATTATTTATTTGTAACGATAAATAATTCGACCTCTAGTGAGGTCATACGGACTAAGTTCTACAATCACTTTATCTTCTGGCAAAATACGAATGTAGTTCTGTCGCATCTTTCCACTGATATGTGCTAAAACTTTATGTCCATTTGTTAACTCAACTCGGAACATTGCGTTCGGTAGTGCTTCAGCAACAGTGCCTTCGATCTCAATAGCACCGTCTTTCTTGGCCAAGCGATACCTACTTATCTGTTCTAAATCAGGTTTACCCCTTGCGAGGCAGGAGGGATAGTTTATGCGTGGGGGGTGAAAAAGTAAAAACCAGTTCAGAATGACCAGATCTGCGCTGGGCTACCCAGAGATAATCGCCCTAAATCTGATCTACCCATCAAATCTGCCGGCCGTGAAGTAATTGAATCAAGGCCATCCTCTAGTGAAATTCCGTACTCCCACATAAGTGAAAGTGAGTTAGTAAGTGTGCTAACTCCGCCAGCTAATGTACCGTCTGATCTTATTGCACGATTATTTTTAACCTCGATTTCAACTTCTCCTAATTGGAATTTACCATCGCCTAACCCAGCTGCTGACACTGCATCAACTGTGACGATGAATCTGTCTGCACATTGTTTTATTGAATCAATCACTAATTGTTTATCAAGGTGAACACCATCAATAATCAATTGAATGATTACATCATCTCGCTCTAAAGCAACCTGAGCTAATCCTGGTTGGTTTTCAGATTTTTTTCGCATAGCATTCCAAAGATGTGTAACAGTTACCGCCCCAGCATCAAATCCATCATTGGCTTGTTTAGTATCAGCATCTGAGTGACCAAGTGAAACGACTATCCCAGAGTCGGTTAGAAATTTAATTGCCTCAACAGCTTTTGCAAGCTCTGGTGCAATAGTAACCTGAGATATTTTTCCCGTTCGAATAAATTCAACAAGTAATTTAATATCTGGCTCTAATATATGTTCCACTGGGTGCACACCAGGCTTTATTGGTGAAATAAATGGGCCTTCCAAATGAGTGCCAATTATTATTGCCTCACCCGGCAGTGGTTCTTTTCTAACCTGCTCAATTAAAGATATAACTCTTAAATGATTCGCAATAGGGCCAGTAATTAAGGTTGGTAAATATGCACTAACCCCATGATTAAATAAAGAACGAGATATTTTCCTTATATCTGAAACATCTTTTGCCTTTAACAAATCAACACCGCCATGACCATTTACTTGCAGATCTACAAAGCCAGGAATTGCCATTCCTTGATCACCAGATGATTCACTATAAGAAGTTAATTTATAATCTTCAACATTTATGCCACCATCAACCCAGTTACTATCAATATATGCCCGACTAGTGGCAAAACTACCTTCAGATAGCAGCATTTAAATTGTTTGAGTAACTTTTAATAAACCAATTGGAGCATCAGGATTTAAACCATTTTTAATTGCAAGTAACATTGCAAATTGCTGTAATACAACAGCATCAGCTATGACTGATTCAGCTTCACTTAACCCAGTTGATCCACCAATTAAAACTTCATTTCCGCCCTTTTTAAAACCGGTTCCAATCCAGTAAATATTGTTAGTAATCTCTCGTGTTTTTTTAACAGTTGCAGATATTGACTCATCTGCTGAATTACCAGGAGATAAAAGAATAACCCTGGAGTTTTGAGTAAGTGAGGAGATTGGTCCATGAAGGTAATCAGCAGAGGAAAATGATGCAACTGGAACTTTTAGAGTTTCTTGTATTTTTAGTGCAGCCTCATGTGCATTTGCATATGCAAAACCTCGACCCATAACAGTTACACCATGTTTATGATCAAAATCATCAACAACTTTTCCAACTGCTGAGATATTGTCAACTTGAACTTTTGTCTCTTTAATTAATTTACTTAAATCAATTTTTTCATTCGCCCAAATACTGACAAAAATATAAGAAAGAAGTAATTGAGCTGAATAACTCTTAGTCGCTGCCACCGCTTTTTCAACTCCAGCTTCAATATAAAGGTGTAGATCAGTTGCCTTAGCAAGTGGGCTACTTGGATCATTGGTCATTGAAAGAGTTACTGCTCCACCGGCTTTTGCAGCATTTGTGTAGGTAATAATGTCAGGTGATTGCCCACTTTGTGAGACTGCAATTACTAGAGAGTTAGTTAGTTTTAATTTACTTTTATAGATTGTTACAACCGAAGGTGAGGCTAGGCCGCAAGGAATACCTACTTTAGTTTCAATTAAATACTTGAGAAACAATGCTGCGTTATCTGAAGTTCCGCGGGCAACTAAAATAACTGATTGAATACGACTTAAATTAAGCTGATTTATTAGTGATTGATAATCAGATATCTTATTTGAAAGATTTTGAAAAACTTCAGGAGTTTGAGCGATTTCTGATCGCATAATTTCGCCATAATTTTTACTCACAGACATACTTTACAACAGTGTTGAAATTTGCACTCCGAGCCTATTTAACTCAGCCTTTCCACCATCTAATGAGGTTAGAACAAAGGCTTTTCCATCTGGTGCGATTGTGTAAGTGTGTTCAAAGTGAGCGCCTTTAGATGAATCTTGTGAGACCACAGTCCAATCATCACTTAACACTTTTGTTCGCTCATTACCTCTAGTAATCATTGGTTCAAGTGCTAATGCCACCCCAGGAACTAGTTCAGGTCCATTTCCAGCTGGGCCAAAGTTTAAAATATGTGGCTCTTGGTGCATAGCGCTACCAATTCCATGACCGCCATATTCTCGCAAAATTCCATACTTACCTTGAGAATTAATATAACTTTCAATCGCTGCGGAGATATCAGTTAATTTGCCACCGTTTTTACCTGCGGCAATTCCTTGCC
>Ga0209442_1001758_pt1 | contig 12113 bp, 4 predicted proteins | sample LauGreSBDMM110DD_2_FD_187565 | JGI IMG/M metagenome (GOLD analysis project Ga0209442, IMG submission 187565) | Freshwater lake microbial communities from Lake Michigan, USA - Sp13.BD.MM110.DD (SPAdes) (version 2) | ecosystem: Environmental > Aquatic > Freshwater > Lake | place: Lake Michigan, USA...
GACTCGAACATATCCAGCGGCTACAGAATGATCGTTACCTATGAAACTCGTTAGATCTATTGCCTGAATCCATTCATCTCTTGGTATTGAAACAATCATTTTCTCCCCCTAGTAATCAGATTTATATCAAACGATCAGCTAAGCAAAAAGTGTGTTCACACTGATAAGGCACAAGAGCCAATCAAGCGAAGGCGAACGCTATTCCTCAACATCAACTTGAGTTTTGCGGTGTTCGATCTTCAGTCCTGGCAATGGACTACGAATAATCAAATCATCCATTCCAATCTCGGATGTTCCATCTTCAATCACGCGGAGAGCAACAGACCGATCGCTCGCATTGAACTGTAAACGAGCCACCGCAACAACCGAGCTTTCGTATTGATGTGGATCATTTTCAACCAACTGATGTGAATCGTTTTCGACCTTTATAACCGAATCAACCCTTCTCCCGACAAATGAAACGAACTGGTCACTTCCAGACCATTTCGGCTGATAACCGGCGTGTGTCACGTCAAAATTCGAGGCCCACGTCGCTATTTTTCCCGATAACGCGACAATTTTCTTGATTAGGTCTTCTGCTATCTTCTCGTGGTGAACACCGTATTTGAGCCACAAATACGATTTGACAAATGCCAGTTGAAATGATTTTTGTGTAACACTCGCATTTATGACGGACGAACCGAGGAAGCGTCGATGTTCCAATTCGCTATCTGTTGACTGCGAAACATGCACAACAAATTTTCTCAAACTGTCTTCTTGGTTGATAAATTCTGCGTGCACTTCTTCCAGTAATCGCTCTGCACTAAAGCAACGAGAGCTTGCCTCTGTTGTTTCTACCGACACAATGAACCGCTGGTCTTTACCCCGAATCATCCCTCTTTCAATAAACTCGTATCGCTCTTCATCCGAGCCAAGTTCACGAGTAATTTGATCCTTCAGAACAGGGTCACGCAACTTCTCTAAAAGTGCTGGAAGTGAGTAGTCGTAACCTTTGGGGACAATATGAGTCACCCTTTCTGGACCCAATTTTTCTAAAAGTTTGATGAGTAAGGTTTCTGCTAGATGGCCACCATTAATGACGAAGACCTTCTCATCTTGCTTAATGAGCGGCTGACCGTTGCGAAACGAAAAACTGGGTAAGTTCGCTCTTAAAGACTCCACGCTCTCATTAGTTGGAACTTTCACCAATTGATCTGAGTTTGAAGGAATCAGTAGCTCTTCGACAAAGCCAACTACCGGATCTTCCACTGAGATCAAAACCATATTTGGAAAAGTCCATGGGCATAGGGTCTCAATGTGTTTTTCTAATGATCTGTTGTGGATTTGAACAATCAGTTGAAGGTCGGAGTTCTTTTCTCCTCGTGCAAAACTTGCTTCAATCTCACGAAGGATAGAGATATTTTGCAAGTCCTGATCTCTTGATCGACTGAAAAGAAAAATTTCGTTAGCTTTAGAAAAGTTGTATTCAGCCACAATTTCTGACACTCGATTTGTGTGCGGAATATAAAATGACTGTTGTGGAATACGATCGTCGATAAATGCTTCCAGGCGATCGGCCCCCTTACTACCAAAAACCACAAAGAAAGTATCTTGACCCAGATCAATACGTGTACTCTTTACGGTTTCGTGCCTGCCATTTGATTTACCCTGAGTGTCGCCATGAGACGCTGTTCGAGAAGTAGGCGACAGATCATGAACCTTGCCCCTGTGCAACAAGATTGAAGGTTGGTCTTCCTCTACATTGACAAGAATTGTTCTGTTTCCAGGACTATGGCCCATTGCATAACGAGCACGCAATGACTTGTCTCGCCCTCGCCAAGTAGTCCTAATGATCAACACAACAATTGCGAGTCCACCAATCGCTAGCCCGCCTGCCAAAATGGCGCCGAAAAGGCTCTGTGGAAAACGGTCCTGTTCAAATTGACTCGTCATAAACACAAGAGTCCATGTCACAAATTGTCGGACACCTGTAGGTAAAGATTGCACTCGCTGCATTGAGTCGCTGACGTCACACGTCGTACCAAATTGCCCAGACGCGCACATACGCGCCGAAAGTCTTTCCGTGAAATACAGAGTTCCGGAAACCACTGTCAATGCCAAGGTCGAACAGAGCGCAACAAAAGTTAGACGATGCCTTTCAGCAAACCAACGAACTCTGTTAAATGCCGATAGCAACTGGGCGATGTAAACGAGCGTGACGTCCGACTTTGCTAACTGACGGCGGAAAGTCATGAATATTGCAACGACTGTTGCAAGACCAGCAACCATAGAGAAGGTAATTTCAGAACCAACCGTCGATAGATCGAAGGGTAAAAGCATCAGATGCGCCAAGGAAACAATTCCATAATTGGCAATTCCTAAGATGACAATTGCTGGGAACGCTATGAGCGAACCGTAGCGGAATAGATCCTTGGGTGTCGGCAAGTCAATATCTTGATCCGGATACCTTTTAACTAGTTGCGCTCGATTCTTTCGAAGCGTCGAGAACCAGATCAAGCCGGCTAGAGCTCCAAAAGGGGTGATGAATGTCCCCAAGTTCAAACCGAGAATTGAATTCTGAACAAAACTGACTTGATCAAAGTCACTTGAAAAGAGTTGCTGATTGCTCTTGTCGCCATACTCAACAATTTCTCCGCTAAGAGAGGCAGCTGGAAGGTCGTTCATTACTGAAGATAAGACGGTCGTTGCGGCGCCGACGCCGACCGACCCAATCAAGGATGATTTGCTAACTACTTCTTGTGTTGCGGGATACAGGCGATTCGAAAACTCGGGCGATTGAACTAATCCAGAGCACAACGTAAAAAATGCCAAAGCGAAAATCAAAATTTCCCAAGGTAAGTGTTTCAACAAACTGTGAGACGTTGTTGTAACTCGTGGCATCTGTTGATTGGCTTGAATTTTTCCAGTGGGGTTAGTCTTCAGATCCTTTGCTGCATGTCGACTATCTAGGAGAAACCCATAACAAGCGACAATTGAAATCGGTACAACTCCAAGCCAAAGGCTGGTGGTGCTCAAGAATGTAACAGTGATGGTGACTATTAGTGCGATTCCGAAGATTCGTGACCACCTAGTCATTGCTGCACTTTTACTTAAATGCTGATGGCCCTCAGACAACTCTAATCGGCTGTCGTAAAGCCATGCTTTGTTTCTGACTAAACCTCTATCGCTCTGCAATCCACTGACAATTTTCTTAACCCATTCCATCTCTGAGTTAACGAGAATTCGTGAAATAAGAGAGTTCCTTTTTTCAGTTTCATTTCGACTATTTATTATTTGTATGAGTGAAAAGACGACCATGATTGTCAGAATTGTTGTAGGCAACATCACAAGTAAATACTGCAGAAATCCCCAGTTAACAGATCGACCTAGGATGAGATTTGTCGGCGATCCAAAGATCAGGCCAACGGCCGCAACATTGGCAGCTACAAATTGACTCATAATCAAAAGGCGAGCATTTTTGATCTCTGTCCTAAAAGCGATGTTGAGAACGATCGGTGTCATGATGAACACCACGATGTCGTTTGAGGTGACGAGGGTGAGAGCACTGCTCAAAATGAACAAATACAAAATGAGCTTGTTGGTTTGTCCATCGCTCTTCTTCGCAATTTTCCACGCGTAATACTCGAATAAATGAGAGCGTCCCATGCCATGCGAAATCAGCGAAAATGAAAAAATGAAGGCGATGATCTCTCCATGTTTCTCAATGACATCCCTAACATCGCTCCAGACAACCATCCTCGCGAGCAACATGAATATGAGCATCGCAAGAGGAACCAAATACACGCGCGAAGCTTCCGCGATAGAGCGTTGCCGACCCCTAACTTCATTCTGAGACCTCGGCCAAATCCAAATGATTCCTAAGAATCCAACGGAGACAAATCGCCAAATTGAGTGGTTGTTATCGGTGAGCCCGAAAGCGGTAAAAATGATTACAAGCGATGTGATAACACTCGCTGCTAAATCTGTAGCTGTTCGCTTTGGTTCACGAAATTTCACCGCGGTAGTCGGTCCGGTTTCCATATTATCAGTCTAATTAATGCTCTATTGATTGGATTCAATATTTCTATTTCGACCAAAAACAGCTATGTGGAAGTCCCAAAAGGTGAATTACACCAAGAACCAAAGGTTCAATAACTCAGGTGCCTTCAATGATTTGAGGCCGCTATCCTTGATTTAATGCGATTATTGATGGTCCTTCTAATCATCTTTTTGTTTCTAAGCACCTTAACTCTGTTCGCCCGACACGCCTTGATAGTTCTGCCAATAGCGATGGGGATTGCATATCTCTACTGGAACCACGACAGTCGAAAAGATGCCGATGATTAACTCAAGTATGTGACTACGCCTTCACGAAAGGGGAGTAGTCTCAGCACGCCAGCGCCATGAGTGCCATTAGTGAAGGTAACTTCTGGGGAAACGTAGTCGAATTTGGTTGAAACAAAATTCTCTCTGCTTGGTTGAGGGCTAAACCTAATTTGAACGGTCGTTAAATCGTCCTGGCTTAATCGAATCAGGTCATTCACTGATACCAGCTGCACAACCGGCGCTGATTCCGGTAACAAAACTTTTTCAAGAATAGCCTGATGCAAATTGTCTAGTTCTTTCCAATATTGCTCCGCTAGGTCCCGCCTTAAATTCTCCCCTTCAGCTGACACCGCAACTTCTGAATTCAAGGGGCCCTTACGAACTAGTTTCCGCAATTGCTTTGCAAACTTAACTTCTAGATCTTCCAGAAGTTTTCGAATTACTTCTTCTTTGCGCTCTCCCTCTAAGGCAAAGACAGCGATCCGGATTGTGTCCTTCATAATTTGCAAAATATCAGTTCTAACTATTTTTCTAACTTGGGATAAGTTGGCGTACTCACCCACATTTTGAAATTCACTTAGGTCTTCTCTTACGTTCTTGTTTACAACATGTTTGTCTTCTTGCAAAAGCGATAATTCTTCTCGCCCTTGAATCATTCGGTCTTGGATGATTCGTTCTAACCCAATAATTGCATTTTCGAGTGACCGCAATTGATTGAGTGCTTCGCTTCTGGTTGGGTACAGAACCCAATCATTGACCGCGACTCTTTCAATAAACTCCCTATTTTCCCTGATAATTCGGGGGAATTCCAGAGCCCCGGCGCTTGCACCCCAGTGGCGAATACGCTCGTTTGCAATTGAGATGACTAGTCCTGCAAGAACTACCAATACCGTGATCGCCAAGCCGAAGATGACGATGACATGAGATTCTAATCTTCTCAAGATCTCCGAACTAGGAAAAAAACCGGGTGTCTTACCGTTGTCAAAAATTTCAAATACTGTGAGCAAAACAACCCACAAGTAAATGAAAGCCAACAATGTTCTCAACCAAATTGGTTCCAACAAACCTGCTAGCACCCGAGCAATGGATAAGACCAAACCCTTAGGCATGTCGAGCAGGCTCTTCTTAACCTTTTCAATACTTGTATTGAACGAAACTCCTTCGTAACCCTTCTCATAAGATTCGTAGCCATCAATTTTTTCGAATCCTTCTAACCCGTTCAATATTTCACTATTGCTTCTTGGTTTTGTGAGTTTGATTAGACGTGAAAGCTCATGTCGCACCAATTGAAGGTCGAAGCCACCTGAAAGCGTTGTTGCTAACCTATTAACTACCGTATTCCGTAAATCTTCAACTGCCGTCCCATATTTTCTATTTCGAGTATCATCATCTCTGTTTAATTGCATTCCGATATTTGCGAATCTTTCGATTTCATCAAAATCAAAACCATCCGACGCATCAATCTCTTCATTGAATATTTCCTGATTTCTGAGTTCAACTTCTTCTAGCTTCGCCACTAAATTTAATGCACTAATTTTTTGAAGGCTTGGAAATCTTCCTAATCGGAAGAGTACTTTTTTATTAGGGTTTTTAACTCCGGTGTTGTTTTGAAAGTTTTCGGTGGCTTTGTTTGCTTCTTTGAAAGATGTTGAGATTTCTCCGTCTTCTGTAAAAATGTCGGGCTCGTTCTCAAGTCCCAACAAATTGCTACTCAGACTCCAGCGTTCTACTTTGCGTAGTAAGGGTGCTTGCCCGGCCCTTCCATTAATTTCTTCACCAACTTTTTGAATAGCATCTAACATCGGCTCACCAGTAAGACCGCCGAACCAAATTTGTTTAGTTCCAACTGACCATAATGGTGCACTTCTATTCTCGGTAGCAGCGAATACAGCAGAAAATATCTCAGGCATGGACAAGGTTTCAGTGATGACTTCAAGAGTCCCTTTACCCGAGGGGTCGCCTTCAAAATAAGCTATTGACTCGGGTCGATTTGACCCTGGAATGAGTTCACATCCGGATGAATCAGTTACTGCAATTATCCTTATAACTTCTCTTCGGTTGACAAAAACCGGATCTAATTCGACCGAGTTGTTTTCAAAATCAACCCCGGTTAACAACAAAATAACTTTCGGCTGAATTTGATTTGTAAGGACGGAAGCATAAAATTTTTTTCGATTTGCAAGGCCTTCAATGCTGTCAACGAGCAGTAGATTCCACGGCCGATAAACTCCGTCTTCATCGGGATCTAATTCGAGGACGTCGTCTTTATGTTGTTCCAAAAGGTCAATAAATGAATTAATGCTTTTTGGACTAGAGTTTAAATTTAGATGAAGAACCTTTATCTCTTTATCTGCATTCATCAAATTCTCTCACTCTAAAAATCCTTGTTCCATGATCGCAGCCAGAGTTCTAAGCCCCTTACCGCCATCAATATTCTTATCCATTACAGAACTAAACGTTGTTTCCCAGAATAACAACGCCGATTCGTATCGTTGGACAGCTAATTCCGCCCAACGATCTCGATCTGCCAATCTCAGACGTAACTTTGCGATTTCTGTTTCTCGTAGGGCAACCACATCTCTGAAATTCTTCGAAATCACTGGAGCATCGGTTTGAGCTTGTTGCGGTATGTATTTAAGAAATCTTTCCACAACTTGATGCTGCATCGTAGTTTGAGGATCAATACTCAATATCAATCGTTCATAACCCGCGACAAACATTGGCCAAGAACTAAACCCATCTAATGGTTCTATGTCGACGACAGTTTCGGTCAAACTTGATGAAGCATTTTTTGCGCTTGTAAGAATCCGGACCTTCGTTGGATTCTCAATCGTGCCCTCTACAACCTCAATAGTCTCCCCAATAAGCCCCATTAACAAGGCGCTCACTACACGCTCTCGGTCTTCGTCACTAAGTAGACGATCGAGATCCTTAAACCCTCGACGTTGACGCCAAGGCAACTTTTGCTCATTAGGGTTTACGAGTGCACCCACCCAATGATTCAGAATTTCTCTTATTTCTGAGTTGTCTAGCAGGCCTTGAGCAACAGCATTCACGTTGACTGTTAAGACATCTCCGTCCGATTCAGTTCCTTCAAATACAACTTGCGAATTAGGAAGGTTGATTAAGGCTGTAAAGGCACCGCCAATTGACACGGTCTCCAAGATCAACTTTTCAATCTCCGGGTTACGTACTCCTGGGTAACTGATCAAAACTTTTGCCCGAACAAATTTTCCTGTAGGGATCATCTGATCAGGTACAAGACTTCCCAATTTTTGAATAAGAGATGCGGCGGTCGCTGTGTTTGGGTCTTGGGCTGCATCTACTAACAGTTCGTTTAAACTCTGCATGGTGCCAGATTGACCGTCTTTGGTCGACATCGCACTGGTGACAACCATTCGGACAGGCGAGATAATTTTTTCTCTAATTGAGCTCGACACTTCTCTGTTGCGAAGTGATTCAACTAAATCACCCCAGGCTGTCCTTTGTTGCCCCCCAGCCACTGCACACAATAATGCGCCCTTAGATTGATCATCAAGATTGTGCAGCTGTCGCAACCGTTCAATGGTACGTGTATAAAGCTTGTCTAGGGCGGCTTCTTTTGTTGATCCTTCATCAGGGAAAAAATTCACTAACCCTGTTGAGCTTTTTACCAACTCGGCCACATCGTTCTGACGTGTAGAGGTACAAGAACTACTAATCGATTCTAATTCGGTTTCCAATTTTCTTAAATATTGTTTACCATTTTCTACGCTATTCAGCCATAGATTCTGCTTGGTACGCCAAACCCTCCACCAAATGTTCCGAACTTCGTCCTTAAACTTTTCTTCTTCGGACTTGTACCGTTCACTTACAATTCTTGAATCAAGCTTTTTGAGGAAAACTGGTACTTTTCTTCCGGATCTTTTCGTGGACCTCGTGCCAGAAGTTGCCCCCAGGCCCGTTTCTGTCTCTAATTTGCGAAGTACTGAATGTCCAATATTTATGCATTCGTGAATTGAAAGACTGCTGTTTTTCTTTACAAAATCTTGGAAGCTACGACTGAAATCAAATGAAGTTCTTGAAGATACTTCTTCGGTTGCCTTTTCAGTAATAATCGTTTTTGCGGTTTCAATTTTGTTTCGCAGCAAGGCAATTTTTGACTCAAGTTCTTTTTCGCTTTTAATTTTATCTTTTGGCAAAATAAAGCGAAGATTTGTGGCATCTGGGAAAACTTCAGGCAAAGTTAGCTTTTCTAAATTCAACCATTCCAATAAATCATCAACAAGTTCGGGCTTCTCTACTATCTCTTGTAAAGCGATCTTATTTTTGATCTCATTAAGCCCTTCACTAACCAGCCTCTTTGAGATTATGTCTGCGACTTTGTCCGACGGTACCGTTAGCGATGCAGCCATTGTTGGCATCAGCGGCTTGGTGCCCAAACCAAGAGCATGTGATTCACTCGTATCTGGTCGGAAATTGATCAAATCCTCTATGAAGGTATTCCTATTCGTTACGTTGTCAGTTGTCATTTCTTCATTGTTGACAACGCTTCCCTGCGCACTGACCTGCGCAACGATCGACGCGGCAATAGATCGGACACAATCCTCTCGCGACATAACACCTTTGCTAACAATGGAGACAACGGGGACGTCAGCTCCTCCTTGCTGATAATCAATATTGACCTTTCCTAACGTCGGATATTCAATAGCAAATTCACCAGCTCTTGATGAATCGGCATTATGCAGCCAGGCCATTAAGCGAGAAATATCTAAAATCGCAGGAGCAGCATTTAGCTTTCCTCGCTTTACTAACTCTTGGTCCATTCCATCAAAAGTGGACGGCATGAAAACAACAGGGATAACCGTGGCTTTGTTTCCCCCGAGTGTTTCGTACAACTCGTAAACTAATAACTGCAAAACGTCTAGAAAAATCCCGCATCCAGTGCCACCTGACAAAGAGAAGCCGACATACACGGTAATCGAAGATGACGACGAGTCCTGATAAGCCTTTAACTCACCAATACTGTCATCAAGTTTTCTCAAAGCATTTTTGATATCTGAACCTAGTGTTTGCTCGTAACCCTGACTCTTAATTGCACTAAACAGCGCCGCTCGACCAACTGTTGGAAATTGTCCTGCTCCAGCATTCAACGGTTTGGTTTGTGGTTCCCCTTCGGTACCAGGCAGCCAGCTTGTCTGATTTGGCATGTTGAGGCGTAAATCCTCAGCGACGGCAGGATAGTTGTCAATGGTTGGCACAATCATTCTGGCCGATGTAACGTTTTTTTCCTTTATTGAACGACTTACTACTTGAAGCGCTTCTTGAGCAAAGTCGACAAATAAAAATTGCACAAAACTAGGGAGTTCATTTGGCTGAAGCCCTGGGTTCGAACCAGAAAGAAGTTTCATTCCATTCAAACCGCAAATTTCTCTGCGGAATGCTTTTTCTAGCTCTAACCCGAGGTCAAGCCCGGTTCCGCCGATCCCGACATAAAGCACTCGTTGACGAATCATTTTAATCTTCTCCTTCAAATTCGTCCTCATTAGGACGATCTACTCGAATTGTGATTTTGTTTAAGACATTTTTGACTAAATGACTAATCGTGATCGGAACCCCGAACGAAGTAAAATAAGTGGTCACTTCATCTTCGTCCACATTTGTAGAAGGATCGTCCTCGGCATCACTTCGACTTACCAAAATAATCTTGATTTCATCTTTTTCTTTTGAAACAATCATTGTTGGTTCGCTTTTTGGTGAAACGATTTCCAAAAGTTGACCGCCCGACTTGCTCAAGCCAAAACTGCGTTTTCCACCAATGTCCCCATCCAACTCAATGAATACACCTTGCTTCACGTTGGATTCTTGAAAGACTTGTGTTCCATTCTCGAAAACTTTCGACCGAAAAATACGGCGAGCGACGTATCCAGTAATTGCGAATAGCGCAACTGCCAACAGTGCAGTCATGATGTTAAACGGACCGCCTGGAGAGTCATCTGGGGCTTCGGGCGGGAGTGTTGAATTGACTACCACCGACGTGGGAGGAGCAACAGAAGACACTACGGTCGTGCTAGGTGGGCTCGCAATAACGCATGATGCATCCATTGAAAAACTCAAGCCACGAACAGTGTCTTCTGCTTCAGCTAGTTTGACACTTAGTTTGTTTGTCTTGTCAACAACGGGCACTTGAATTTTTTCTTGATCAAGGTCGACGATGGTCGATATGAGTCTTTCACCTGAACTTGTGAATTGCTCCACGTCAGCTCGCGGCCAATCGTTAGAACCTTCCCAATCAATGAACTTCTCATCAGCTCGGCGGACCAAGATTGTCGGATCGTTTCCTGGTGACTCACAAGAATCTAATGTGACCTTCAAAACACCGCTTTGTTGCCACGTTACTTGGCTACCGTCACTGGCAATCAACGACCATTCCCCAGCGGTATCACCGTCGAGCGAAATAAGACATGATGAATATTCGCCCAACTTGTCCCAAGTTCCTTCGCAAACAACGTTGCCGTCTGGATCTTTAAGAATCGGTTCACCCGATCCCACAACTTTCACTGAAACAGCGAGAGTGTCCATCATCGGATGAACTAGAAGTTTGGCAGGGGTTGCTTCTGGCGGTGTTGGAGGCGAAACACATATAACACTTGAAAGAATATTCGTCATCTGAAGTCCCAGATCAGTTGACGCTGCGATTGAGGCACTTGGTTTAGACGGGCAATTCTCCGGAAGTGTCGCCCCCGCAAGCGACATCGCAATCAAGGCAAGTCCATCTGCATCACCGAATCCAATCGGCCAAACTGATGCATTAAGTTTTCTCGCTTTAGCTAATGCGTCATCCAAAAGATTCTGTTCTTCCGATGAGGTCGACAAATCGCCATCTGGGTCATATTTGCCGTCTGTCAATAGTAGAATCACTGGGATTCGATTGTTATTTACTGTTGATTCTTCGAAAATACCCAACGCTGCAGTGATTGCAGACGCAAAATTTGTGTCATCCGAATTACCTTCTAATTGTCTTGTGATTAATTGTGGACAATTATTATAAAATTGCTTTTGCCCTGCTAAATCCATGTCCGTCAACGCGCATGAGTCCAATAAACGAGGGGATTGCTGACCGCTACTAAACGGCAAAACTCCTAATCGAATGTTGCGATCACGAAGGATCGGAATTTGGATCATGCTCCGTAACGCATCTTGTTCGGCCTTAACGTCAAGTGGACTTAAGCTTGAAGACTCATCAACAAGCACGATGATGTCCAAATTGTCGTTTCGCTCATCCGCCAGTGCTGAATTTGGACTGAAAAACACACCGATACAAACAAGAAGAAAGGCACTGGTTGATCGACGATTTATACCCCTCTGCAGTCTCACAATTTCCCCTTGATTGTTACTTGATTGGAACTGTACATTATCTTGAGGAATTGATTCTCAACGTAAGGATTTCAACTTTTGGGTGAGTGCGAGTACTGCGATGATCTTCTTTGTTCCGGATCATGTAAGCCAGAGCCTGGAATTCTTATCGCACTCATTGGGCTAGGGGTATTGTCACTTTTACTCCTTCTTTTACTTGCAAAACTGTTGATATAAGAAGCGCTTGAATCACAGAAATAGAGGGCGAATACGATGTATGCAAGCAAATACACTATTAGTGGTGCGGTTGGGGGATTTTTCGCTGGTATTTACGGCGGCTCGTTAATTCGGATCATCATTGCGATCGGGGTTGCTTTCCTTTTTTGGTTCCTCACTAGGGCCGTTGAACACGCTTTTGAGTCCCGAATTGGTCTTGGCGGAGGCTTCTTGGTAGTTATCTTGTCGTCTCCTTT
>Ga0209442_1001760_pt1 | contig 12101 bp, 2 predicted proteins | sample LauGreSBDMM110DD_2_FD_187565 | JGI IMG/M metagenome (GOLD analysis project Ga0209442, IMG submission 187565) | Freshwater lake microbial communities from Lake Michigan, USA - Sp13.BD.MM110.DD (SPAdes) (version 2) | ecosystem: Environmental > Aquatic > Freshwater > Lake | place: Lake Michigan, USA...
AGGCATAGGAATTGTTTTACCAGTTCTTGGATCATATATTCTTTGAACTTCATTATAGTATGTATTTGGATTAGATAGTACATTTCCAGGAACAAAATTTTCAATAAATCTTCTAACTCTACCACCTTTTTGAAAATAAGGATCAGTTGTATCTATAGAATTTGAATAATCCATATCTTGTTGAGTAGGATCATAACCACCATAATTAAATTCATATAAATCAGGATTATTACTATCTACAAATCCACCTTGTTCTCTTCCATTTAATTTTTGTTTTTCTAATTGCACTTGTCTTTTTGCTTTCAAAATTTGTTGTTCAAGTTGCACTTGTCTTTGTGCTTCTAAAATTTGTTTTTGAAGTTCTACTTGTCTTTGTGCTTCTAAAATTTGTTGTTCAAATTGCACTTGTTTTTTTGCTTCTGCAATTTCTTTTGCTTGTTTAGTAGCTATTAATTGTTTTGTTTTATTACTTTCTAATTCTTTTGTTTTTGCAATTTCTTGTGGTGTATTAGCAACAACTACAGGAACACCTAAATTTGGTGCACCATTTATTGGTAAACCTGACAAAGGCCCTGGTTGTAAATAATCAGGTATTTTATCACCATTTGCATCTGTTTTAAAATACCAATGTTGTAAATCTGTACTTTGAGATTTATTTACTGTTGAAACAATATTTCCTACTTTTGAAGAATTAACAATTGGTTTATTTGATACTGTACCTGAGATATTTCCATTAGCAATATCTACAAGTGGAGAGTATCCATAAAAATCTATTCTATATTTACTTGGTCTTCCTGTTAGCCAATTTGATTTTCTAACATCTAAAGTATAAGAAGGATTACCATAAGACACATTATTACCGTAATCACTATTACCGTAATACTCTGCTCTTGATACCCAATCTTTACCATTCCATTTTCTATTATCAGGTTTAAAGCCTGGTGTTTCTCCAGTACTTGTAACCCACCAATCATCATATGTTTGTCCAATTTTTGGTACAGTTGATGAAGATACTTGGTTTTGATTAGGTGTATTATTTCTTAATTTTAATTGTTCTGGAGAACTTGCAAAATCCATAGCATCTGTATAACCATCTTTGTTATAATCTCCAGCTTCAAATGTTGTTGTAGGATAATCATTAACATTATAGTATTCTATATTATCTTCTCTATCTCTTCTATTTTGACCAGTTATAAAATCTTTTAATTGATTTGCTCTATATCTCAATTCATTACCACGAACAACTCTAGGTTCTTTTGAACCACCCTTTTGCATCATTTGATTTTGAGGAGGCATTTGTTGTTGCTGTTGTTGCATCATTTGATCATACTGTTTTTCAGCTTGTTCTCTTAAAGTAAACATTTCTGTTTCTTTCTTTAGACTACCTATAAAATTATTTAATTTTTGTTTTCTAATTTTAGCACCAGTAGGATCTCCTGCTTCAGGATCATTATCAGATTTTTTTTCTTCTCCACCTTCTGCTTTTTTTGCTAGTTTTAAAATAGAATTAACATAAGCTCTTTTATTTCTTTTATAGTTTCCTCCTCTTTTCATTTGAGTAATACTAGGATCAGTTGTTGGATCAACTGTTTGACCTTCATAATAATCACCATTTTCTGAAACATTATTTTCTTCATTTTCAACTTCAGCTTCATCTTCATCTACATTTTCTTCTTCAGTCTCATCTAAATTATTTAGATAATTCCCTGTAGTTGGATCAATTGTTCCATCTAAAAACTCAGACATATTATAAGGAAGATAAGTTTCTATCCCTGGAAATGTAATTTCATGTCTTGTTTGATCAAAAGGATAATTAGGAACATAACCATCAGGATTAATTAGTTCTTCTGAAGCTTCAGCACCATCTTCTGCTTTATATAAACCTCCATAAGAATATCCATCATTTTGATTAGATTGATATTGATATTGACTAAACATATCATCTTCAAAACCATCATCTTGTGTAGCAATACTTTCTGAATTAGCAATTTCATTAGAAGCTTCATCAAGATCTTGTCCTAGACATTCTTGTCCTGAACATTCTAAAACTGCTTTAGCTTCTTCTAAATCTGCTTCTTCAGTATCTTCTTCATCTGTAGTTGTTTCTTCTTCATCTTCATCTTCATCATAAGCATCATAATCAACAACATCTTGATTTTCTATATAGTCTTTTACTTGAGATACAAGATTTATAGCCATCATTGGATCTAAATCATAAAATGTAGCTAATTTATATGAAATAGTTTGTTCATCTATATCATTACTTAAGTCATTAGAAATTAATTCTATTAATTCTTCTTGAGTTGCTTCTTTTTTTTCAGATGCTGAACCAGGATAACCCATTTCACTTTCAGCAGGTACTCCACCTAATTGATATTTATTAAAAGTACCATTTTTAATACGTTGTAAAACATTATACTGACTTTGTGTTGCTAAATTATTATTTTTCATTACAGCTTCTATTACTTTTTCATGATACTTTCTAGTTGATGGACTTATATTAGATGTATTTAATACATTTTGAAAAAATGTTGGATTTTTTATTTGAATTTTTGATGATGCTGTAGTTGCTTTTTTTATTCCTTCACCATACTTAATAACTCCTGCTGCTCTAGCTAATTTATTAGATTTGTCTATAGCTTTTGCTAATTTAGTTGCCTTTTGTATTTTATCAACATTATCAAAATCTAATGCTAACTGTATAGCTTTTCCAACAATTTTTCCTTTTTGTGCTTTTTCTAAAAACTGACCTGTCTTATTAAGATATTTACCATTTCCATCAGGTGATTTATAAATTCTTACTTTCATAATTATATTATATATAGTTAATATACTAAATTTTAGTTTAACAGTTAAACTTAATAAGTTTAATTAATTTGTTCTACAATATATCCTTGAGATACAAGTTTATTTATTTCTTCTTTAGATAAATCAGATATTATTTCTTTATTTAATTTATAGTTATCTGTTTTTTGTTCCCATGTTTTAGAAACATTTCCTCCATCTTGATATTTTTTATATTCAAAATATCCTTTAGAATTTACTTTTGGTAATTGAAGCCATCCTGGATTTTGATTAAGATTTATAGTTTTTGGTTTTCTTGGTTTAAAGGGACCATATTTTCGTATTGGTATTTTACCTATATTTTTATAATTTTTATAATATTTACCAAAAGGTAAACCAACAAAGTTTAATGCATTCATACCAAGTTCATAACCAAAATCACCTATATTATTCCATGTAGGATCATCCCATGCTTTACCAATACTTTTTCTTAAATCACTATTTGAATCAGCCCATTCACTTATTCCTTGAGCTCCAAAATATAAATTTCCTGCACCCATAACATATGGATTTTTAAATAAATTACCTACTATTCCTTTACCAGGACCTATAAAATATTTTTCAGGATAAACCATTTGAATTGGACCATCATTATAATTATTTGCAGCTGAAGGTTGACGACTTAACCATTCTTCATCTTTTTGATCTTGAATAAACTGATCAATTTCTTCTATACTAACTTCAGGATTTTCTTTAATCATATCTTCTCTATACTGAAAATCTTCTTTATTTATTTTTGCATCTTCTTTAGCCTGTTCTGCTTTTAGATATGCTTGAGCTTCTTTTGTTGAAGGATCTGGGTACATCTTCCAAAAACCTTCTGGTTTATATTTTTGACTTTTAATGAATTTTTCTGAATATGGAAACCACTTTTGTTCAAGTAATCCTTTATTGTCATCCCATTTAAAACCTTCTTCTACAGGTAATGTAATAGGTTTTATTTCTTTTCCTTTATCATCATAATATTTTTTATAAGGATCACCTTTAAATTGTGATGCCATAGAACCAGGAATTGGTTCTACTTTTACTTTTGGTTTTTCTATTATTTTATCACGTTGATTTTTTGCATTTGCTAATAAAGCTTTAGAATCAAATCCTGAATCTTTTAAATATTCTAGTTGTTTTTTAAGTTTTTCTGTTTCATGTTTTTTATGTTCTGCTTGCATTGCTAAACCTTCTGCTTTTGTTTTTGAATCTTTAGATTGCACCATATCAATATAATCATCTTTACGGTAACTTGGTTTGCCATCATTAGATTCAACTGTAACATTTCCCCATCTTGATTTAGTATTTTTATTTTTAGATGAAGAACTATTATAATTTGAACTATTATAATTTTTAGGCATAAAATTATCTAATTTTGATTTAGTTTTAAATAACTCTGGAAATCTTGATTTTAAACCAGCTCTTGTACCAACTTTTTGTTGAACTAACTGATCAAGAGTTTTGCCTTGAGCAACCATTTTTTTTACATTTTTATCATAATTAGAGTTTACATTCTGATACTTTTCATTTGAAAATTTAGGTTTACCAAATTCTCCTGCTAATATTCTTTTACGTAGTTCTATATTTTTTTCTTTAGATCCATCTGTTAAACCTTTTTTTCTTGCTTCTGACCAAGGTGTGCCAGTATATTGATACCAAACTTCTGAAGGACTTCCACCTGATTGCATTTCTGGTAACTCTTCTACTACATAACCACCATTTTGAAAATTATTTATTTCTTCTACTATGTAACCACCTCTTCTATATTCTTCTATCTCATCTTCATTAAGATCAGCTTCTATGTAATTAGCAGGACCTTCTGTATTTCTTAAGAAAGATTGTTCTTCCGGATCTGCAATAGAAAGATTTTCTGTAGCAATATTTCTACCGAATATATTAGGAATAGGTCTGTATCCAATTTTTCTATCTTCATCTATAGCATGCTGAAATGTTTCATGAGCAGGAGACTTTAAATACTCTCCTGTGTTACCATTAATACTGTATGCATGATAATAACCATCCTTTTCTTTAGGTTGATTATAGTTAAACTCTGATGGTCTTCCTTCAGAGTCCCAATAACCTCTTATATCATAAGTATCATCATCTGATTGAAGATTATTAGGAAGAGTATTATAAAACTTTTGAAAAGTTTTTTCCTCTTTATCAGAAAGTTTTGTTTTTGTATTACCACCATATTGTTTTTGATTATATGGATCTGTCCATTTAGGATTATCTCTAAAAGGTCTTTCTTCTCCATAACCATCTGGTAATTTATTTTCTCTTGTTAACTTAAGCAAATAATTAATTTTATCTTTTTCTGATTTATTATTAAATATAGTATTTGCTCCTGCAGAATTATTATATATATCTTCTAAAGATTCTTGTAATTTAACTGACCAAGGTCTATCATCTAAATGAGCTTGAGATAAAGTGGAAAGTTCATGACCTATACCTGCAATGTTAGCTCCTAAATAACCTAATGGATTTGATATAAAAGGGATGTTTCCTGTTTTATTTGCTATTGTTTGAGCAGTTAATGCTCCAGCAGTTGAATGTCTTAAAGCATCAGATGGGTCTTCACCTTTTTCTTTTAAACTTTCTGAAACTTGAGCAGCTTTTTTTAATGGATTTTCTAAGAAATCATTAATATCTTTTTCTAAAGTTTCTAAAAAACTATCTTTAATAGCTGGTATTTTTTTAGGTTTTTCTTTACCAAAATCAGAATAAGGATCAAAAGGTTTAATATCTAAAGCATCATTTAAGTTAGTTGATTTAGTAAAAGTTCCACTATTTAAACCATTATTAAAAACAGGAAGGTTAACACATTTTTTATCTTTCTTACTCCATACCATTCCTTCAGGACATCCTGACATCATTACAACATGACCACCATCTTGTGCATGAACTAATCCTTGACCACCACATTCATGACATGTAGTAATATCTTTACCACCATCTTCAGCATCCCATTTCCAACCACATTTTTTACATGTTACTTTCTTAGTAAGTAAAGCTCCACCTTTACGTTTTACTGGAATTTCTCTAATTACTTTTGCTCCAGGAAGAGTGTGTAAACCTGTATTTTTTTTTATAAATTTAGTTAAACCATTATTTGCTTTTAGTTTTAAATCATAAACAATATTATTTGAATCAATAGTATCTGATTCTACATCTATATATGGTAAGTTTTTAAAAGGTGAGTATGTTCTATAACCATCTTTTTGTGGTGTCATAGTTTTACTTTTCTTTTTTTCAAAATCTTCAGGTTGTTCTAACTCAGGTTGTAATCTATAGTTAGTAGTAATTTCTTCTCCAGGTTTTAAATTTTTTGAAGCAATTAAATATCTTTTATTACCATTTTTTATATTATTTGCTGTAGGATTTTTTTCATTATGATTATGATTACTACCTACTTCTTTTGTAGGTTGTCCATTAACATGAGCTAATCCAATTACCTCACCTTTTTTAAAAAAAGCATTAGTAAATAAACCTTTACCAGCTCCTTTTATATTAGATTGTTTTGTTATATATTTTTTCATTATCTTGGAGATATTTGAATCTTAGCATCAAACACTTTAATTATCATATTAACATCATTTACAACTCCAACAGGTGCTGCATTTCTTGTTAAATTTAAAAAATTTAAATAACTTCTAAACTTTTTTCTTTGTAATGGTAGTTTAGCATAATTTAAATTTGTAGGATTTAATATTTTTTTATAACCACTTGCATCTGTTATCCATATATTTCTTTCAATATAATTTCCAGACAATACAGTTGTACCAGGAACTAATGGTCCTAATGGTGGATAACCTGAACCTACTGGAAATTCACCACGGTCTGCAGTAATATCCCAAAATTGATTAAATTTATATTTATTTTCTTCTTTAGAAAACAATATGTCATAAGAAGCAAAGTTTGTTGTATTTAACTTAGGGTAATCTAAACTTAAAGTTACATTATTTTTAGGAAATATATTTAAGTTTAAGTATCCAGAAACCTGTTCATTATTAAATACAACTGCTTTATCAAAATTATAATCTAAAACTTTAAATTGATCAACACAATTTATATTAGATCTTTTATAACATTCTAATATATAGTCAAATGATTTTAATGTAGTTACTGTTTGTCCAGTAATATAAGGAAATTCAATTTCAAAAGGATATGGTGTATCATAAAAATTACAAAAGTTATTACATATAAAATTATGTTTCCATATTGTATTTTGTTTACCTAAGTCTCCTGTAGTCAAAAATACTCCTTTAGTATTAAGTGATAAACCAGGATGCCAGTCATGATATGATATCCATGTTGCAGATTTTGGATCAAAACTAACTGTCCATGAAGCATCTTCAAATAACAAAGGATCTCCTAATAAATATCTTCCTTGTCCATTTAATGTAAAGTAATCTCCTTTACCATTGTCTTTACCAAAAGTAATTAAAGGTACGTAAGCAACTATACCAGGAACTCTTGGAATAGGATCTGTAGTTTTTCTTAATCTATAATCTTTTTTACAAAAATAAAGAATACTATTTTCATTATCATAAATAGATTGGCAACCTATACCTGCTACAGGATTATCTTGCCAAGGATAATCAGGAAAATCATCAGTAAGTTTATATGGTAAGAATAAATTAAACCACCATTTTAAACCTTTTTGTGATATTTCAGTTAATCCTTCACCATAAGAAAGTATTTTACCTTGATTTTGTGAAATATAAAACAATCCTACAGGAGTATTTATTACAGATAATCTATTTTGTGAAGAACCATATTCAAAAGATATATCAGCATTTGTTATAGCTTGTCCAGGTTGTGAAAATAATCCACCATCTCCAATAGTAAGTTTAGTACCTAAATCAGTTTGTAATTGATCAGTACCTTGAAACATCAAAGGACCATCATTTTTAAAAGTTAATAGTATACCACTTTTATTTATACTTTTAGCACTATTAATTTGAGATTTAAATTCCTTATAATTATTAGCTAAATATATAAACCAACTATCTTTAAATGATTCATCTTGTTGTGGTAAAGAATAATATATTCTATCAGGATAATAAGTATAACAAAGTTGTGAAACTTTTGGATTATAGTATCTACTTTGCAAAGAACCTTGTGAAAAATATTGTGTAAATGCTTTAGATATACTTAATGAGTAATCATATCTATATTCATTACCTCTAGTAATTATTGCTGGATCAGTATTAAACATTCTAATAAGATCTGTATATCTATTTGGATCATAATGTTTTTCTCCTTCAGTAATTCCTTGTTCTCTAAAATCAACTAATACATCACTTTCTACAAAAAAATCTCTTACACTTGAATTAAATAAATAAAATTTTGCATTTGGAACACTAAAGTCAAGACTAGTACCATAATTACCTTCATCATCATTAGAATAACCATAATGATCATTAGCATTAGGACCTGTCCACCAATCAAGTTGATAAAAATCTCTTGGCCAAAAACCAGTACCAGGATTAGAAGTATTAAACCAAGAAGGAATATTAGCAAAAGTTGGTGCTAAAGGTGATGGATCATATTCAATACTGTTTACAAAAAATCTAGAAGAAGGTATCATATTATGCAATGCATAATTAAATTCAAAACCATCTGGTTGTTGCCATAACCAATCATAATAATAAAAGAAAGTATTTTTTTCAGTATATCTATTTATAAAAGTATCTCCACCAAAAAATATTGGTGTTTCTGTTAATGTTCTTAATATTAATTGACTACTTCCTGTTACTGGATTAAAAATTGTGTTACAATTTGTTGATTGAGGTAAAGTATTAAAATTATTTTCAGATCCAGGAGCATTAAATGTTATTTTTTGCTCACAAGGTGTAATAGGAATTTGTTTAATTCCATCTAATTGTCCATACTGATTTCTTATTCTTACTTTTATACCAGCATAATGACTTGCAATTGAACGTTGAAAAGGAACACCTGTATTTTCAAAAGTAGGAAGTTGATTTATAGGGTTATTAAGATTGTCTTCAGTTTGTATTAATGTACCTAATGTAACTAATGAGTTATCTGCATTTATAAAATTTGGACCATCCGTTACAGCTTGACCATTTTCAGTTCTTATAACAACTGTGTCAGATCTTTTTAAATTATTAATAGTATATGATTGTAAAACACCTGAAGAATTTTGATATAAAGGTACTTCTTGTATATTATCTCTAATATAAAAAGCATCTTCTATACTATATCTAAAAATATTTGCAGAAGGTTCTTTTACAAAATTTCCATAAAACCCATGTGCTATACTTTGTACTGCATATTGTTTAAACTTTATAAAAAGTAATATTAATTTTTTAGTAGCTTCAGCACCTTCTGAAAAATAAAATGCAAATTTACCTAAACCATTATATAAAGCACTAAGTGGTTTACCAATTGCTTGTTCAGTTTTTGATATTTCTTTAGTATAGGTTACTGTTTCTTGTTTACCACCTCTAAGGTTACGCAATGCATTTTGACGAGTAATATTTATATCTTCTAAACTAGGAGTTAATCCAGTAAGTACTCCTAATTCTCCACCACTTGTATAATACAAGTTTATTGCAGTTTCATAAGCATTATTTATTGCAGTTACAGCTGAATTTTCACCAAAATCATTAAAACCATTAGTTAAACTATCATTAGTATCATTACCTGATAAATTTGACCAACTGCCTGTACCTGTTCCTGTATTTGAACCTGCAACAGGAGTCCAAGCACCAGCAAAAGTAAAATTCATATTACCACTTCCACCACCAATAGCATTAACTTTTTGAGTTATAACATCATTATCAAATGAACCAGATGGTTGACTTACACTATCTCTACCTACCATTGATATAATAGCTTCAATAAGACCACCAACTATCATTACAACAGTAGATGTATCACTGAGTAATTTAAACATTGGATGATCACTAGGTTCTACAAATTGATGGCTTGATGTTCCTCTTAATTGACCATATAGTTTTAATTCAGTAACTGATAAAAATGGTGTTCTAAACATTGTATCAGGTGAATGAAAAGTCATCATGTCTTCTGGTACTCTTTGACTAAGTACAGGATCTCCTTGATTTTGTGCTCCTGTTGTTACAGGTATTCTTATATATGGATCATTAAATCCAAAAACATTTCCTCCTAATCCTCCTGAACCTGTTGGTAAACCACTTGGTGGTGTAATTGTATTAAAAGGATAATTAGGATATAATCCAGATTGATTGGGTAAAGCAACACCACCTTTTATTACAAATGTTCTAAGATTGTTTAACATTCCTTTTGCAATAATAGATTTGTTACCTTCTCTTGAGCCTCTTAGTATTTCATAACCTACAATACCAGGAATATCATTTCCATCATTATCTTTTGGATAAATAATGTTTTCAAAATAAACTCCCATGAGTCTAATTTGATTTAAATTATTTTGTGTTGCTGTTGCTGCATTAGCAGTAAAATGAAATGTTTCAGAACTTAATGCATTGTCTGGAAATTTATGATGCCTAATAGGTTCTCCACAAAGATCCCAAACATTACTAGGTGGTACATTTGTCCAACATTGAGAACTTGAATTCCATATATCAGGTTGTTTATCTGGATAATTTTCAGTAGATTCCCAATAACCCATATTACCTCTTGCAATTACAACTCCTCCATCAGGTAATGTTGAAGAAACAATTGATGTTTGTGTAGCTGTATTAAAAACTTCAAATACTTTATCATCTATTGTTAAACTATTTGTATTAATTGCAGAAGCATTACTTATTGGTGTTACTTCACTAGGATAAGTTAAATAAGGAGCTATTGGTGCTCTTCCAGGAATATGATAAGAAGAAGATTTATCTCCTGTATCATAAACCCATCTAATAAAAAAAGTATATACCTCATCTCTTAAGTAAGATCCTTTACCACCACCTTTAATATAATAATCAGCAGGGTATACAACAGATGCCCATTTAGCTCTAATTAAATTTGCTAAAGGTTGATAATTAAAATCAAATTTAGATGTAGGACCAATTCTAAGTAAATAATTATTTACTTGAGTTATCTGATCTGACTTTTCAAATATTGGTGTTTGAATAGGTAAAAAAGAAACAGGAACAGTAATTAAATCTTCTTTAATTTGATCTAACTCAACTACTGAAGTATTTGTAGAATAAAAACCAATCTGTTTAGCTACAGTTCCCTGATTAATATTTTGAACTACTACTAATATAAATTCATCAAAATTTTCTGAATCTGCACTAATACTTATTCTAAGTGATCCTTGTAAATCATCTGGTGCCCATATAGGTTGTGTATTACTAGCTGAAAAATAATCTGAAACTTTTTGACCTTTAATACTATAAGCTATACATGCATAGTATGTTCCATTTCTTAATGTACCTCCAGAACTTCCTGGAGTTATATTAATACAAGGAGTTGTCATAAATCTAGCTAATCTAATATTATCACAATCTAATACATTTGTATTAGTACAAATTTCACAACTATTAATTATTTGACAATCTTGAATCCAATGTACTCCCGGCCATAATTGTGAATCTACACCATTAGTATAATAATTTACAAGTGCAGGTGCTGAAGAAGAACCTTGATATGTATATGATGTTGGTATCCAAGTTTGAGGATCTCCAATGTTTAAATATCTATCAGGATTTAAACCATCTGCCCAATACACTTGCCATGAACAATCTTCTTTTTCTCTTGATACTCCTGAAATTAAATATCTTTTATCAAAACCTAAACAAGCATCTTGTACAATAGGTTGATATATACATCTATCTTCTTGTAATAAACCTATCTCAGACATAATAGGTCTACCTTGATTATCATGACCAGCAGTAAAAATTAACCACTTATCAGAAAATATTTGAATACAACCAATTATGTATTTATCAGTAACAGCAGACTGCATAGTTATACCTGATTCTGCACATAAAAAATTTGATGCTTCATTTGATAATGTACCTAAGTCACCTTCAGAAGTATTATTAGCAGCATTACGGGCATGTGTCCACATACCAGCATCAACAAATGTAGGATCTGAATCTTTATTAAGTCCTTTTGTAAATGTATGCGTTATATTTTGTCCTGAATTTTCTGACTCTGCCATTTTTATATAACTCTAGTGTTTCTAAAACTTCTTGGATGTTCATTATTTGGTCTATGACTTGTAAACATATCATAATATTTACTATGCATAGCTCTTCTATTTGTCCACCAAATTTCTTCAAGCTCACTAAAGTTTGGAGTATTAA
>Ga0209442_1001761_pt1 | contig 12094 bp, 11 predicted proteins | sample LauGreSBDMM110DD_2_FD_187565 | JGI IMG/M metagenome (GOLD analysis project Ga0209442, IMG submission 187565) | Freshwater lake microbial communities from Lake Michigan, USA - Sp13.BD.MM110.DD (SPAdes) (version 2) | ecosystem: Environmental > Aquatic > Freshwater > Lake | place: Lake Michigan...
AATCCGACCGCGAGTCGGTCTGGGTTTGACTCAACCGTGAAGGAGGCCACGGTCGAATGCCTGTTGTACAACGCCAGCGATTCCGTGATCGCGTACACGACTGTGGTCTTCGCGATATTTCAGCACGGTTCCGAGCGTGCGGTCGAGAACTGTTTCATCAATCTCTGAGATGCCAAGACGGCCAAGAGCTGCTGCCCAGTCGATTGTCTCTGCAACCCCAGGTGGTTTGTACAAGTTGATGGCACGTAATGCTTCGACTGCGCCGGCAACTTGGCGAGCAAGAACTTCACTTGCTTCTGGCACACGCATACGCACAATTTCGACTTCGCGATCGAACGATGGGTGTTCCACCCAGTGATACAAACAACGACGCTTCAGTGCGTCATGGACATCACGGGTGCGGTTTGAGGTGAGAATCACGATGGGTGGGTTGTCTGTGCGAAACGTTCCGATTTCGGGAACTGTTACTTGAAAATCTGACAACACTTCCAATAGGTATGCCTCGAACTCATCATCGGCGCGGTCGATTTCGTCAATCAGCAACACAGGAGGAGTTGCATGACCATGATCGATTGCACGAAGAAGTGCACGCTTCAGCAAAAACCGTTCGTCGTACAGTTGGCCTTCTAGTTCTGCAGTACCGGATTGTGCTGCTTCGCCAGATGCTTCAGCTGCGCGTAGGTGCAACAGCTGACGCGAATAATCCCAGTCGTACACGGCTTGTGCTGCATCAATTCCCTCGTAACACTGCAGACGAATCAATTCGGCGCTCTGCCAGCGAGCAATGCTCTTTGCTAGTTCGGTTTTACCAACACCGGCTTCACCCTCAAGAAAGAGGGGGCGGTGCAAAGTGAGTGCGAGAAAGACTGCCGTGACAAGACCTTCGTCAGCTAAGTATCCGTGTGCGGCAAGCCCATCAGCGACTTCTTGAGTGGTTTTCGGCTCGTATGACACGTCTAGAGCGTAGGGGATAAAGCCCTATGAGTCCCATCCGAGACCGAATCGGTCAAGGGTGCGAAGCCATGTATTGCGTGTTCCGGTCTTGTCTTCGTGATCAAGTGACCATCGAGTGGCTTGAATGCCGATGAATCGAAATGGTTCCGGTGGAAATGGCACGGGCTTTGTGCGTACAAATTCAGTGGCAGTTGCTCGAGTGCGTCGACCATCAATGAGGTCGAGCATGACTTCAGCCCCGAATCGAGACGCGGCTACGCCAAGCCCTGTGTAGCCAAGTGCGTATGACACGCGGCCACCCATTGCCTTGCCCCAAAACACGCAGTAACGACTGCATGTGTCGATGACGCCACCCCACATATGGGAGAAACGCACACCTTCAAGTTGAGGAAACGTTTCAAAGAAATGCTTTGACAACATGGCCCAGGATTCCGGACGCGATTCATTTTCTTGACGTACTTTTCCTGCAAAGAAATACACCGCGTCGTATCCGCCCCACAAGATGCGGTTGTCTTCGGTGAGTCGGTAGTAGTGGAATTGGTTCGGAATGTCACTCAGACCTTGACGGCCCTTCCATCCGATGGAGTCAAGCTGTGATTGCGTCAGAGGTTCTGTGACCATGCAGTAGTCATAAACCGGTGCAACGTAGTTACTGAGACGTTTAAGCACTGGCTTAAAGGCATTGGTTGCAAGCGCGACTTTGCCCGCACGGATACGGCCGAGTGGAGTAGTGACAAGTACTCCGACTCCGTCACGTTCCATTGACAACGCCTTTGAATCTTCATAGATGCGAACACCTAATGATTCGGCAGCGGCCTTGAGGCCCCACACCAATCGAGCGGGGTCAATGAGCGCTGCGGTGTCGTGTCGCCATAAGCCACCCGTGTACAACGGTGAATGGACTTGTGCTTGCATCGCTTCACGATCAAGCCATTCAACTTTTTGTCCTAGTTTGCGCAGGTGCGCATAATCATCACGCAGTTCGTCTAGGTACGACGTTGGGTGAGTAGTTGTTGCGATATCAATTGCACCTGTACGTTCCCAGTCGCAATCGATGTTGTATTTCTTAACTGCAGCTTCAATGTCATTGAGGTTTTTGAGACCAAGTTCTTCAAGCACTGACACTTCATCGGGGAATCGTGCTTGCGCATTTGCAATGCCATGCGTTAACGATGAATCAACAAAACCACCGTTTCGACCACTAGCTGCAGACCCCACTTCATGTGCCTCAATAAGAATGACATCGCGTGATGGGTCGCGTTCCTTGGCGAGGATGGCGGTCCAGAGACCGGTGTAGCCACCGCCAATGATGCAGAGGTCGCAACTTTCAGTGCGGACCAAGGTTGGGTTCGAATCGGGTTCGTCTACGTCTTCATACCAGTAGGGATATGTATCTGCGTCGGCGATCGCGTCGAGATGACGCTCGTCCATGGTTTCACCACCTTGTGACAGTCAGGCTAGCTGAGCTGCATGGCTACTGTGGGCGTATGGAACTTGGACTATCAGGCAAAACAGCAGCGGTAGCCGCCGGAACTGCAGGATTAGGCCTTGGAACCGCCAAGGCGCTCGCTGCAGACGGGGTGCGTGTCGTTGTATGTGGTCGCGACGAGAATCGCTTACAGAAGGCGCTCGTTGAAATTGGCCATGGGGCTATCGGATTCGTATGTGACGTCTCAACTGATATTGGCGGGCGAGAGTTTGCTGAGCGAGCAATTGCCATGCTCGGCTCAATTGACATTCTTGTTGCAAATGGCGGTGGTCCGCCTCCTGGTGGTTTTGCTCAGACTCCGGAAGAGCAATATTTGGAAGCACTGCAAAAGAACTTGCTCAGTGTTGTCGCGATGTGTCAGGTAGCAGTTCCTCCGATGCGCGAACGTAAGTGGGGTCGCGTGCTTGCAATTACATCTGTTGCAGTGCGTCAGCCAATGAACAATCTGATTTTGTCGAACACGGCTCGTGCCGGAGTGACTGGGTTCTTGAAGACTCTTGCTCGCGAAGTTGCAGGCGACGGTGTCACAGTTAATTCCATTCAGCCGGGAACACATGCGACTGCTCGCATCACACAGTTGTATGGGGCAAACCCAGACGCGAAAGCGTTGGGTATTCCTGCTGGCATCATGGGTGACGCGGACGACTTTGGCCGTATCGGTGCTTTCATGTGTAGCGATTCTGCAAAGTTCATGACTGGTGTGCAGTTGCACGTCGATGGCGGTTCATACGCCGGATTGTTATAGGTTCATTCCATGCTTCATCACATCGTGTTATTCACATGGAACGACAAAGTTCCCGCCGGACATCCAGCATTTGCTGCTAATGAATTGCATAAGTACGCAGCAACTCTTGATGGCCTCGTGTCGTACAACTGTGGCCCGAACGCTGGCCACACCGCTACCGCAGCTGATTTTGCAGTGTCAGCAGTGTTTGAAGATGTTGCGGCATGGCATGCATACGACACAGCTGATGAGCACAACAGAATCCGCGCTGAAGTTTTCGGCCCGTACGTTGCGAACCGCGCTGTTATTCAATTCGAGAGTTAAGACTCTCCACGGGAAATCCGTGTGAACTATTTGCTGGTTGATTCAAGTGCTCTGCGCACCAAGACCTCTGCGAGGTGAACGCGATATTGCGCACTTGCGTTGAGGTCTGACTGAGGCTCTGCTTCTGCGCCGGCAAGTTTGGCAGCATCACTGACGCTTGCTCCACCTGCAATTGCTTTTGCAACGCTTGTTGCCAAAATTGGAACTGATCCCATGTTGACAAGGCCGACGCCGGACTCTGTACCGCGTTTCCACGCAGCGACTCCGACGATTGCCCAGTCTTGAGCGCGACGGTTGAACTTCTGAAAGCCCCAAGTGGCACCGTTCATTTTTGGAACGCGTATCTCTGTGAGCATTTCGTCTGGAGCGAGTGCTGATTCAAGGAAACCAACATAGAAATCGGCTGATGCAATTTCACGTGTGCCATTTGGACCCTGCACAACATACGTAGCACCGAGTGCCAACGTTGTTGCTGGCAAATCAGATGCTGAGTCGGCGTGAGCAATGGAACCGCCAATGGTGCCGCGATGGCGGACCTGTGGGTCACCAACGTGGCTTGCTGCAAACGACAGCAGGGGAGCATGCTCGGCAAGGATTGGTGATTTCTCAACATCCATGTGGCGTGTCATTGCACCAATTGCGATGTGGTCGCCCGCATCACGGATGTATGACAAGTCTTGAATACGTGCAATGTCAATAAGTACTGCTGGTTGAGCAAGGCGCAACTTCATCAGTGGCAACAGGCTGTGTCCGCCAGCAAGGAACTTTGCGTCCTCGCCGTACTCACTAACAAGTGAGATTGCTTCAGCGGCAGATGATGCGCGCTTGTAATCAAATGGTGCAGGAATCATGAGTGTCTCCGACTTACTTGTTGTTGGCGCATGCGAGCACCGACTTGACGATGTTGTGATAACCGGTGCATCGGCACAGGTTGCCTTCAAGACCAATACGAACTTGCTCTTCTGTTGGAGAAGGGTTCTCGTTCAAAAGGCCAATAGCTGCCATGACCATGCCTGGTGTGCAGTAACCACACTGCAAACCATGGTTCTCCATGAATGCTTGCTGCATTGGGTGCATGACGCCATCTTTGGCGAGACCTTCAATGGTGGTGACCGAGCCACCATCAGCTTGAACAGCAAGAACTGTGCAGCTCTTTACTGATTCACCGTTGAGGTGCAATGAGCAAGCACCACAGCTAGAGGTATCGCAACCAATGTTGGTTCCGGTGAGGCCGAGTGATTCGCGCACGTACTGAACGAGCAGGGTGCGTGGTTCAACATCACTTTCGTGTGTGGTTCCGTTGACGGTAATTGTGACCTTCATGATGGGTTCCTTTGTGTGTAGTTCTGAGTGAGTTGTAGTTGGTTATCGTGCGGACTGAATTGCAGCCCACACCTTTTCTGCGGTGGTTGGCATGTCGATGTGCTTGACACCAAATTGTGAAACGGCATCAACAACTGCTGACTGCACTGCTGGTGTAGATCCGATGGTGCCAGATTCACCGATTCCCTTTGCGCCAATCAAGTTGACGGGAGTTGGTGTTTCCATGTGCACGACAGTGACGCTTGGAAGTTCTGCAGCCGAGATAAATGCATAATCAGCAAGGTTTGATGTGATGGGGTTGCCATCTGGGTCATAACACACTTCTTCAAGAAGCGCTTGTGCGACACCTTGTGCGACACCACCGTGAATTTGACCTTCAAGCAACATTGGGTTCAGTACTTTTCCTGCATCGTCACACGCGGTGTGAGCAATGTGTGTGACTTTTCCTGTTTCAACGTCAACTTCAACCACTGCGACGTGCGCGCCGAATGGGAACGTAGCGCCAGAGACATTGATGACATCAGAGTGAACAAGTCCACCTGATTGCTTTTCAGCAAGAGCAAGGTCAGCCCATGTCTTCGCTACTGCTGGAGTACCTGCAACGTGAAAGGTTGCAGAGTCTTTATCAAGAACGATGTCTTCTTCGCTTGCTTCTAACAAACGAGCTGCAACTGACTTGGCTTTGTTTACAAGTTCGGCAGCGACTGCGAACACTGCATTACCGCCTTGTTGCAATGAACGTGATCCCATTGTTCCGGTACCGATTGGAACGAGGTCAGTGTCGCCCCATACCAATTCAATGTTCTCAATGGGGATACCAGTTTGTTCGTTGGCGAGCATTGCCCATGACGTTGCGTGGCCTTGACCGTGTGGCGAAGTACCTGTGTAAATGAGTGCATGACCATTGTCGAGAACTTCGACCTTTGCTGATTCGCCATTGCCAACGCCGCCGGTGATTTCAACATAGACACTGACGCCAATGCCGATTTGCTTTGTTGCACCACTGTCGCGTGCTGCTTTCTGCTTTGCACGCCAGCCTTTGTAATCAGCAGCTTCAAGAACCTTGTTCAATGAAGTTTCGTAGTCGCCAACGTCGTAGGTCTGACCAACAACTGTGGTGTGTGGTGTGAGGAACTTCGGAATGAGGTTCTTGCGACGTACTTCCACTGCATCCATACCCACTTCAAGAGCAAAAATGTCCATTGCGCGTTCAATGGCAGCAGTTGCTTCTGGTCGACCAGCACCGCGGTATGCAACGGTTGGTGTGGTGTTTGTAACAACAGATGTTGTGCGGCATTCGATGTTTGGAATTGCATAGACGCCAGACGACATCGGGCGTGTCATGAACGGAGCAAGGATGGTTCCCATGTCAACCCATGAACCTGAGTCTTGAATTGCCCAGAATTGATAGTGGGTAACTGTTCCGTCGCGCTTGCCACCAATAGTGACGTACTGCAATTGCGCACGGCCGTGACCGAGGCCAACCATTGACTCGCTACGGGTTTCACGCCAACGAACTGCTGAACCCACGCGCTTTGCAATGACACCCAACAAGAGTTCTTCTGGGTATGCGCCAATCTTTGCGCCGAAACCGCCACCAACATCAGGGGTCTTTACATGAACCATGCTTGGGTCAACGCCATTTGCCGCAGCAAGTGGCGCAACTGCACCTTGTGCATGCTGAGTTGAGAGCCATTGAGTAAGGCGGCCATCTTTGCCCCAGGCTGCAGCAGCACCGCGAACTTCGAGCGGGCATGGTGCAACGCGTTGGTTGATGAAGCGACCTTTGGCGACTACTTCGCAATCGGCAAAGTAAGCATCGCCGGTGTTGTCAGGCAAGCCGAGAACCATTGAGTCAAAAACCACATTGCTTCCACATGCTTCGTACAACAGGGTAGAGCTGGCCATGGCTTCTTCAAGATCGATGAGTGCTGGAAGCACGTCGTAATCAATGATGACTGCGTCAATGGCATCTTCGCCTTCTTCACGAGTTTCGCTGACAATGGCAACAACTGGTTCACCGACGAAGCGCACTTTGTCTGTAGCAAGAAGCGTGCGTGTTGCTGCCGGGTTGTAGGCCGACGGCACGAATTCAAGTCCGAGGTCTTTGCCTGTAAGTACTGCAACGATTCCTGGCATGGATGCCGCATCGGAAGTATCGATAGCTGTGATGTTTCCGTGTGCAACAGTGCTGCGAACATACGTGACATGAAGTGCACCCAGAAGTGCAGGTTCATCTAAAAGGTCATCGACGTATACGCCACCTGTTGTGAGAAATTTTGGATCTTCTTTGCGAAGAACCCGATTTCCAAGAATGCTTCCACCCATTTCAAAACCCCCATGGTCGATATGACAGTAAGAGGAACACTACCGAGTGGAATTGGGCGGGCTTGCATGGAGCCGAAGGGGCTGTACTTCTTTACGGAGCGAGTGGCGCAAGAGGAGAAGACGGGGTGCCGTTGGCGGCATTTCGCACGGCCAAGATGTCAGTGATCAGTGTGTACGGCCAGGTGGGTGGCAAATCGGTTGGCAACTTGGGCATCGGGACAAGCGAGAGGCGTTGCTCGCCAGGCAGGACATAACCCAACTGGGCTCGTGCAGCATTACGGATGCCTTCTGGAGTTTGAAGATCGTTGACTTCTGTCTGTAATTGCTCGTTTGCATCGGCAAGGGCAGAGAACTCAGAGGTCCTTTCAGCAATAGCCGAGCGTTGTGTCACGAAGTCCATTAGGGGAAAGAAGAACAGGGATGTGCCGCCAGCGACGACCACGGTTGCAAGTGCGAGACGGGCAATCCAACGTGAAATCGGATTAGAGATGATGCGCTGATCGAGAGGAGTGGGACGTACGAGTGAACTTGTGACATCACGCGTGCGTGATCGCAGGCGCGAGAAGGGGTTCAAGAAACGTGGAGCCACGTCTCTATTGTGGCGTGAAACACGGGGTCAATCGTGGCACACGAACAGATGTTCGTTACTTTAGGGGCGCAAGTGCACTGCGTCCGCGGAAGCGGGCAGTGTCGCCGAGCATTTCTTCGATGCGTAGAAGTTGGTTGTACTTAGCCACACGGTCACTTCGCGCAGGTGCTCCAGTTTTGATTTGGCCGCAATTCGTGGCAACAGCAAGATCAGCAATTGTTGAATCTTCGGATTCTCCACTGCGATGGCTCATGACGCTTGTGTACGAATGACGTGTTGCCAACTCGACTGTGTCGAGGGTTTCACTGAGTGTTCCGATTTGGTTGACCTTGATAAGAACGCTGTTTGCTACAGACTGATCAATACCCATTTGTAGGCGACGTGTATTGGTAACGAACAAGTCATCGCCAACTAATTGAATGCGTGAGCCGAGCGCAGCGGTCATTTGTGCCCACCCGCTCCAGTCGTTCTCAGCCATGCCGTCTTCGATGCTGACAATCGGATAACGATCAACAAGCGATGTCCACCACTCAACCATCTGAGGTGCAGTCAAGACTTTGCCTTCACCTGTGAGGTGATATGCGCCATCGCGGTACAACTCGCTCATGGCAGGGTCGAGAGCAATTGCAATGTCGGTGCCAGGTGCGTACCCGGCTTTTTCGATTGCTTCTACAAGAATTGCAACAGCATCTTCATTGCTAGACAAGTTCGGTGCAAATCCACCTTCGTCGCCAACAGCCGTAGACAGACCACGATCAGCCAGAACTTTTTTTAGCGTGTGATACGTCTCAACACCCCAACGAACTGCTTCGTGGAAAGTTGGTGCGCCAACTGGCATGATCATGAATTCTTGAAGATCGACGTTGTTGTCTGCATGTGCACCGCCATTAATGACATTCATCATGGGGACAGGCAATACGTGTGCATGTGGGCCGCCGATGGCGCGATACAGAGGAAGTTCTAGCTCGCTAGCTGCGGCATGAGCAACAGACAAACTGACTCCAAGCATTGCGTTTGCACCGAGACGTGATTTGTTCTCTGTTCCGTCAAGTTCAATAAGCGCATTGTCAAGTGAACGCTGGTTCGTAGCATCCATACCTATGACAACTTGAGCAATGATGTTGTTGACATTTTCAACGGCGCGCAAAACGCCCTTACCCAAGTAACGCCGACCACCGTCACGAAGCTCTACTGCTTCGTATTCACCTGTTGAAGCGCCTGAAGGAACAATGGCTCGGCCGGTTGCGCCGCTGTCAAGCACAACTTCTACTTCGACTGTTGGATTGCCGCGAGAATCTAAAACTTCGCGGCCGACTACTTCGACGATTTCACTCATACCTAGAACGCTAGTGAGTTGGGTGCGACTTGACCACTTCCCATAGTTCATCAAGTTCCAAGGCAGATAAAGATGCCATTTCACGGCCTTGGCTGGCAGCTAAGTGGGTGACGCCTTCAACCCGTGCGCGAAACTTGAAGACCGCAGACCGCAACGCGCTCTCTGGGTCAATATCGAGATGGCGGGCCACATTGACAACAGCAAAAAAGAGATCGCCTACTTCGAACATGGTTGCCTCCGGATCGCCGATGCCGATGGCGTGATGCACCTCTTGTAATTCCTCGGCAACCTTTTCTAATGGCCCATCTGAATTAGCCCAATCGAATCCAACCCGAGAAGCGCGTTGTTGCACCTTCGTAGCAAATGACAACGCAGGAGCTGCCTCGACGACGCCATCGAAGGGGCCAGAGCGTTCTGGCTTCTCCGCTTTCTTTATGGCTTCCCAATTGTTCTCAACATCTTGCGATGACGTGACAACAACATCAGAGAAAATGTGCGGGTGACGTGACACCAATTTGTCATGAACTGTGCGTGCTACATCGGCCATAGTGAAGCGCCCTTGCTCTTCTGCAATTGCGGCATGGAATTCAACTTGGTACAACAAGTCGCCCAATTCTTCAATGAGATTAATATCGGTTGATGGGTCGTCGTCATTCAGTCGAGAGATGGCATCAACAACTTCGTATGTTTCTTCAATGAGGTAGCGCACCAACGATTTGTGAGTTTGTTCACTGTCCCACGGGCACTCTTTGCGCAAGGTGCGCGCTAGTTCGTGAAACTGAGCCAATTCATGTGCCACTGGTGTTCCTAGATGTGGAATGTACATAGAAGTCAGATGGTCGGCTTCAAGAGTTCGATCCATGTTGCTCCACGTTGTGTGGGCAATTTGCTCATCGGGAAGACCGAGATGATGAAGCAAGATGACTTGAGTTTCTGGGTCCGGGTCATCAATCGACAATTTGATATCGGACAATACCCAATTGGCATGTGTGTGCGCGACCAACATTGGTCCCGACACTCCGGCGGCAGCCTGAGCAAAAACGTGACCGTCAATGAGTCGTACGCCCGCTTCGATTGGGTCAATGTTCAGAGCTCTCCACACATCTTCCAAAAAGGAAACTGCGGGAAGAACCACTAGTTCGATGTCGGTGCGTGCGCGCAAATGAGCAACTGATTTTTCAAGCACTGTTGGCGAACCCGGAACCGCGTACAACACTTCGCCGTGTTGCTTGGTTGCATCAACCAGCGTGAGTGCAATGTCGCGGTACACATCGTCGAATGATGGGGCACTGTCGTACAAATGGTCGAACGACGTTGCGTTAGCACAGAAATAGAGTTAATTGCGGCAAGCGTGTCGGCAGTGATGAGGCCTGGATTACCCGGCCCGAGACCAACGACAACGATGCGTGGCATTAGCTGATGGTGGCGGTTGCGCCGTTCCAGACTCCGTACTTGGAACTGACTTTGATGTCTGCTGATGACATGTAGCCAGCAAGCAGAGTGATGCCAGGAGCTTGGGCAACAACAGTTGCCACAGAATCTTTCACGTCAGCAAATGGAGCGCTGTAAATAATGTGATAGCCAAACGAGCTCTTCACTGGTCCGGTGGGAACACCAGGCTTTGCAGCAACTGCACCAATCATGAAGTCTTTGTCGCTTTCTTTTTGTAAGTCTGCGAGAGCCTGGCATGGCTGATCTCCATTGGCCAATGAGCCACCCGACTTATCCGCGCCCGGTTCGATGGACTTCTTAGCTGCAACATCGGCAAACGTGGCGCCCGATTTAAGATCCGCAAGGACCGTTCTTGCTGCGGCTTCGGTTTTCACCAGGATGTGGCTGAGACATAGAACCCCAGTCGATGCTGGTGAGGCTGAATACAGTTTTTCTATCGTGCCGATTGCAGGTGGAGCCATTCCTTTCAAAGTGGTTATTGAAACGTTGAGGTTGATCAGAACGTCTTGAATTACTTCTGGGCGAGAACGGAACTGTTCGTCAGCGTTGGCATTCTTGAGGATTAGTGCTTTGTCTGACTCAAGAATTTTCACATCATTTTCTTTAAAGAACTGAAGGGAGGCTTCGTAGGTAATCAGTTCTTTCAATAAACCAATTACATCTCCCGACCTCATTTTGCCATTAACGGGGGTGAATCCGCCCTCCGAAATTAATGCATCTGCCAGCTTGTTGAAGTCGTCTTCCGAGTATCCGACGCCATTGACACTGAATGCATCTGACGATGACAACACGTTGCCGCAAGCAGTCAGTCCGAGAAGGCAGGTAGCTACAAGTGCAGCGGCGAAACGGGAAGTACGGGGGCTCTTAATCACACAGAAACCTTAGTCGTCTAAGGGGTCAAAAAGACCCTGTAGCAGTGCGATGACAGTCACGGCAGGGTTTACACCGCGGGGAACAGGCAGAGAAATGAAGCCTGGCTCGTCTTTATAGACCGCCACAGATACAAGGCGGCGCAATGTCATGGTCTGACTGGCGCGAAGTTTCAGCGGAGAAATTCGAATTGTATTTCCGTTGGTCACAATCTCTGTGATTCCCAGACGCAGGCATTCGACGCGCAAGGCTCCGACCGAAATGAGTGCCTGCGCTGGTTCTGGCAATGGCCCAAAACGATCGCGCCACTCCGTTTCAATATCGGCCAGTTCCACAGAGGTACGCACTGTGGCGAGGCGGCGGTATGCCTCAAGGCGCAGGTCTTGACTTGGCACATAGTCGTCGGGAAGATGCGCATCCATCGTGATGTCCACTTTGATTTCGACATCGTCTGCAACAGATTCGCCCTTCATCTCAGATACTGCTTCTGTTACAAGCTGGCAGTACAAGTCATATCCAACTGCAGCAATGTGACCACTTTGTGATTCTCCTAGAAGATTTCCTGCACCACGGATTTCAAGGTCGCGCATCGCAATTTTGAATCCACTTCCTAGGTCGGTTGATTCGCCTATGGTGCGCAGGCGTTCATACGCATCGTGAGACAACACTTTGTCGCGTGGGTGAAATAGATATGCATATGCGCGA
>Ga0209442_1001762_pt1 | contig 12093 bp, 11 predicted proteins | sample LauGreSBDMM110DD_2_FD_187565 | JGI IMG/M metagenome (GOLD analysis project Ga0209442, IMG submission 187565) | Freshwater lake microbial communities from Lake Michigan, USA - Sp13.BD.MM110.DD (SPAdes) (version 2) | ecosystem: Environmental > Aquatic > Freshwater > Lake | place: Lake Michigan...
TCGCCCGCATACCCTGCACCCGCACCAATTCGCAGCGCTTTTTGAGCCATGGTTTAAGAGTCAGCTTGAACCTTGGCATCCTTTACAACCTTGGCCCACTTTTGCGTTTCATTGCGAATGAACTCGGCAAAGCGCTCAGGCGATCCGCCACCATCTTCTGCACCATATTGCTCAAACTTCTCAATCACATCGGGCATGGCCATGACTTTGTTCATGTCCTCATTGATGCGCTTCACAAAAGACGGGTTCATGCGGCCAGGGCCCACCAAGCCGTACCAAGTGGTGGCGTCAAATCCTGGAAAACCTTGTTCGTCCATGGTGGGTACATTGGGGTGGCCTTTGGCGCGTTTGGTCCGTGTTTGCGCCAGTGCAATGGCTTTGCCACCTTTGACATGCGGCGTGGCAGAGGTCATGGTTTCAAAACAATATTGAACTTGGCCGCCAATCAAGTCTGTGAGAGCGGGGCCCGATCCTTTGTAGGGCACATGCAATGCATCAATGCCTGCGCGCAGCTTGAACATTTCGAGCGCCAAGTGTTGTGCTGAACCACCCCCCGCAGATGCAAAGCTAATACGGCCAGGGTTTTGTTTGCACAAGGCGATCAAATCTTTCACATTTTTAGCCGGCTGCGCTTCATTGCAAATGAGCAAATTGGGAGTGACGCCCACCAAGCCAATGGGCGAGAAATCACGTTCCACGTTGTAGTTCAACTTAGGCTGCAAACTGACCGCCAAGGCATGGCTGTTGATGTGCGCCATAAGCAAGGTATTGCCATCTGCGGGTTGCTTGGCCACATAGTCCGCGGCAATGACGCCTGCTGCCCCAGCCTTGTTGTCAATCACGATAGTGATGTTCCACATGGCCTGAAGTTTTTGGGCCAACACACGGGCCAAGGCATCGGTACCACCTCCAGGCGGGAACCCCACCACAATTCGGATGGGCCCCGTTGGCAAAGTTTGGGCTTTGATCATGGGCGCGGCCAGCAAACTTGCAGATGCCGCGGTAGCTTGGAGGAGGGTTCTGCGTTTCATGAGGATATCCTTCAATTGTGAATGAGAGCTGGAACAGGGTTGGCTGAAAAATAATCCATGGCGGCTTGAACACCCGAGCCCTTAAGTTGAACGCCACTCAACTTCAAGCCCATTTCGCAAGCAGAAAGTGCGGCAATCAGGGTCAGGTCATTGCAATCGCCGAGGTGTCCAATGCGGAACATTTTGCCTTTGACTTTGCCCAGGCCGGTTCCCAATGAGCAATCGAATCGTTCATAAATAATTTTGCGCACAGCGTCTGCGTCAATCCCTTCGGGCGTCATCACACCCGTCAAGATAGGTGAATACAAAGCAGGATCGGCACATTGGATCGGCAAGCCCCACGCACGCACACCTGCACGAACGCCCTCACCCCAGCGCACATGGCGTTTGAAAACCACGTCCAAGCCCTGCCCCAAAATCATGTCGCAAGCTTCACTGAGGCCATACATCAAATTCGTATTGGGGGTGTAGGGGTAGTAGCCCGATTTGTTGATCTCTAGCATCTCATCCCACGCCCAAAAAGATTTGGGCAGGGTCGATTTTTTACTGGCCTCAATGGCCTTGGGTGACAGCGCATTAAAGCTCATACCAGGCGGCAGCATCAAGCCCTTTTGCGAGCCACTGACAGTGACATCAACACCCCACTCGTCATGCCTGTAATCGGCTGATGCCAAGCCTGATATGGTGTCAACCAATAGCAGTGCGGGGTGTTTGGCGTTGTCCATTGCGCGGCGCACTGCCGCGATGTCACTCGTAACACCCGTAGAAGTTTCGTTGTGCACCACACACACCGCCTTGATGCTGTGAGATGAGTCTTGCTTCAAGCGCTCTTCAATTTTGTGGGCGTCCACACCTTGGCGCCAACCCTCTGCGCCAGGCAAGCCCAACAACTCTGCTTTGACTCCCAAACGGGCGGCCAACTTAAACCAAAGTGAAGCAAAGTGGCCGGTCTCATACATGAGCACATGGTCGCCAGCACTCAAGGTATTGACCAAGGCCGCTTCCCACGCACCCGTGCCTGAGGCCGGATAAATCATGACGGGGTGCTGGGTCTTGAAAATGGCTTTCATGTTGGCCATCAGTTTCAGGCCCAACACGCCAAATTCTGGGCCTCGGTGGTCAATGGTCGGCAGGCTCATGGCCCGCAAAATTCGATCTGGAACCGGCGATGGGCCTGGTATTTGCAGAAAGTGTCGACCCGTTGGGTGAAAATCAAGCTGAAGCATTTAAAACATTCCTACGAATTAATTCGAATTTGACGACAGAATAGCGGGAATTCTGCTTTTCCTGATGTGGAAAAACCCCTAGCTTTCGTTGAATCAGACTTTCATGAACACAACTACAACCATGGCTGCAGCCACTTCCACTGGCTCAGCCCTCCAAACTTACGAGCAAGTTGCCGCAGCAAGCAACGAGGTGGCAGGCCTATTGGCCAAGCGTTTGAAATCCGAAACGCAAGGCGAAGTGCTTTTTTCTGCCGCCGACAAAGGGCGCTACGCCACGGATGCATCTATTTATCAAGTCACTCCACTGGGTGTTTTTGTGCCTCAACACGCCGAAGAAGTGGCCACCGCCATGGCCATCTGCCGTGATTTGAAGGTACCCATCGTGCCAAGAGGTGGCGGTACCAGCCAGTGCGGTCAAACCACAGGGGTAGGCTTGGTGATAGACCACAGCAAGCATGTTCGAAATATCCTCAATTTAGACATCAGCGCAGGCACGGTTGAAGTTCAACCAGGCATGGTCCTAGACACTCTGAATGCGTCTTTGAAAAAGCATGGCCTCTGGTTTCCTGTCGATGTCTCAACCAGTGCGCAAGCCACATTGGGGGGTATGGCGGGCAACAACTCGTGTGGCAGCCGGTCCATTGCTTACGGCAACATGGTGCACAACGTATTGAGCGCCAAAGCTTGGCTGAGCAATGGCGAGTTGCTTGATTTTTCACAATTTGAAAATAGCTCCGGGCGTGCCAAGCAAATTGGTGAGTTTGTCAAACATCTGGCCATACACCATCAAGCAGAACTTCAAACCCGTTGGCCCAAAGTTTTAAGGCGCGTTGCTGGTTACAACTTGGACATTTTTGATAACCAAAATGTGCGCCCCTACACCCACGATGGCAAAGTGAACTTGTCGCATTTGTTGGTGGGCAGCGAAGGCACACTGGCCATGACCCAATCGCTCACCTTGAAGCTCAGTGAACTTCCTACTTCCAAAGTGTTGGGGGTGGTGAACTTCAACAGCTTTCACAAAGCCATGGATTCTGCACAGCACATTGTGAAGCTGGGCAACGGTACCTTGACTGCTGTGGAACTGGTCGATCGAACCATGATTGACTTGTCATTGAAAATTCCAGCCTTCGCGTCCACCATTCGCACAGCCATCATTGGCGAGCCCGAAGCTATTTTGTTGGTCGAATTTGCAGGCCATGACAAAGGAAAACTAAAAGCTGAACTGAAGCAATTGGTGGCACTGATGGGCGACATGGGCTTGCCCAACAGCGTGGTGGAAATGGTCGACGATGCACCGCAAAAAAATCTGTGGGAAGTTCGCAAAGCAGGCCTCAACATCATGATGAGCTTGAAAGGCGATGGCAAACCGGTCAGCTTCATTGAAGACTGTGCAGTGCCTTTAGAACACTTAGCAGAGTACACCGATGCACTCACACAGGTATTTCAAAAACACGGCACCAAGGGCACTTGGTATGCCCATGCGTCCGTGGGCACATTGCATGTGCGGCCCATTTTGGACATGCGCCGTGATGGCCCCCACAAAATGCGCGCCATCGCAGAGGAAGCCAGCGTACTTGTGAGGAAATTCAAAGGCGCCTACAGCGGTGAACATGGCGATGGCCTGTGCCGAGGCGAATGGATTGAGTGGCAATTTGGCCCTGCCCTGCAGCAAGCCTTTGCGCAAATCAAACAGCACCTAGACCCATTGAATTTGCTCAGCCCCAACCGCATGATCAATCCACCCAAAATGGACGACACATCGCTCATGCGCTTTGGCAACAATTACAAAATCATTCCCATTCAAACCGCATTGGATTGGAGCGCTTGGAACGTTCACAACGACGCCGCCACAGAACAAACAACACTGCCCGGAACAGGTCAAGACCCAGCGCAAGGCTTGGCCAAAGCCGTTGAAATGTGCAACAACAATGGCACTTGCAGAAAATTTGATGCGGGCACCATGTGCCCCAGTTTCAGAGTCACTCGCGATGAAGTTCATGCCACACGCGGCAGGGCCAATACACTTCGACTGGCATTGAGTGGCCAACTGCAAGGCGGCCTAGAAAGCCCTGAGGTGCAGGAAGCAATGGACTTGTGTGTGGGTTGCAAAGGTTGCAAACGCGATTGCCCTACTGGCGTTGACATGGCGCGCATGAAAATTGAAGTGCAACATCATTACAACGAAAAGCATGGTTTGCAATTGAAGGACACACTGATATCTAACTTACCGCGCTATGCGCACATTGCATCACAATGGCCTGGCCTCATGAACCTTCGAAACCAATCGCCTTTATTGGCCAAGTTGGCAGAGTCTCTAACTGGCCTGTCAGCAGAGCGCTCCTGGCCTGAATGGAAAAAGGACCATTTCTTCAACGGCCCTCCTGTCGGTGTTTCGTCAGAAGAAGTCTTAAAGGCCAGCAAGCCTGTGGTTTTGTTTGTCGACACTTTCAATGGCTATTTCGAGTCTGAAAACGCATGGGCAGCCCACGATGTTTTGTCAGCGGCGGGTTATCAAGTTCACATTGCCAGTCGCACCAAGCAAGACACACCCGGCCAGCACCTTTGCTGCGGCCGTACCTATTTGGCCAGCGGGCAAGTAAGCAAAGCCAAAGAACATGCGAAAGCTTTGCTAGAAGTATTGCTGCCCTTTGCACAAAAAGACATTGCCATTGTGGGCCTAGAGCCATCCTGCCTTTTAACTCTTAGAGATGAGTCTTTGGTGATGGGACTGGGTGAGATGGCTGAAACAGTTGCATCAAAAGCTGCGTTGTTTGAAGAATTTTTAGCAGCAGAAAACAAACTCGGAAAACTGGATTCACTGAAGGCCAAATTGGCACCCGCTCAAAAACCGATTTTGGTACACGGTCATTGCCACCAGAAAGCCTTCGGTTTGATGCCCTCAGTGACGCAAGTGATTCAACTCATTCCACAAGCCAAAGTGGACTTGATTGAAAGCAGTTGCTGCGGCATGGCAGGTTCCTTTGGCTATGAAGCTTCGCATTTGGAAGTTTCTAAACAAATGGCAGAGGCCAACTTATTACCTAGCATTAGAAACAACAAAGATGCTTGTGTGGTGGCCGATGGCACCAGCTGCAGACATCAAATCATGGATGGCACAAAAAGAAATGCCATTCATGTGGCTTTGTTGCTGGCTCAACATTTACCAAAATAACACTGTCCAGCTCTCAACTGTAAAAAAGTGAGCGGGGCAAGCCTGCAATTTTGTGTTGATTTAAGTTTTAGGGTGCAACATTGCACAAACAATGCGCTGCAGCGCCAAAGGGCTGCTTCTTTTCAATGACTGTTTGCAACCAAGCAAGGTCTTGGCCCAAGGTATTCAACAACAAAGCATCAGGCCCAGAATGCCCTGACATCACACTCCAAGTTGGCAAGTCTATGACCTCACCCGCTAACCATCCAAACTGGCCCATGAATTTTTGAGCAAATCTTTCGAAGGGTGAAGTTTTGGATCCTACATATTTAATAGGAAGTTCTTTGTCACTGCTTTTGGCACCCTCAAGTTTAGCGACCCTAGCTCTGGCCTCATCTACGGCGTCTGAAAAACTGCCAAGACGGTCAATGAGCTTGTGATCAACCGCTTGAGCGCCTGTCCAGATTCTGCCTTGTGCCAAGTCATCAACCTTGGCCAGCTCGAGTTTGCGAGTTGCAGAAACCTTGCCAATGAAATCGGCATAGATGTGTTCAATGCTCGATTGCACCAAAGCCTGCATGCGGGGATCTAAAGCTTTTCTGGGGTCATAAGCACCAGCGAGCCAGCTGGTTTGGTAGCCCCCTGTATTCACACCAATTTTGCTCATCAAACCTTCACCGGTGGGCAGCATGGCAAACACGCCAATTGACCCCGAAATGGTGGCCGGATCGGCAATGATCACGTCGGATGCCATGGAAATCCAATAACCCCCCGATGCTGCCAAGTTGCCCATGGAAACTACAACAGGCTTGCCTTTGTCTTTGGCAATTTGCAGCTGATCTCGGATGAGCTCAGAGCCCAAAACACTACCGCCCGGTGAGTTGACTCTGAGCACAATGGCTTTGACATCTTTGTCTTCAGTGGCTTTGCGAATGCGCTCAGAAGTGGAGATGCCGCCAATTTTGCCAGCAGGCGCGCGGCCATCGCCTATTTCACCTTCCGCCACAACGATGGCAATGTGATCGCCTTCGACTTTTTTAACTTCAGAGACAAGGTAGTCTTTCCAGCCAACTTGTCTGAAAGATTGAATGTCTTCGTCTTTGCCAACTTCTTTCATAAGCGCATCACGCAATGATTCAAAAGTTTGCACGCTATCAAGCCACTTCCAATCTAGGGCCAACTGGGCTGCATTGCCTTTGACGTTGATGAACGCCTCAGGTAGTTTGGCGATGTTTTGATCAATGCTACCCGCAGGTAAGTTTCGAGCCTTTTCAACGCCGCCTGTGTACAAAGCCCATAAGGCGTCATAAACATGCGCTTCGGCTTTTAGAGCTTGCTCAGATGGCGCATTCAAAACGAAGGGCTCACCTGCAGACTTGAATTCGCCCACTCGGATGAGATTGGCTTTGATACCCAGTTTGTCTAAGGCGTCTTTGTAGTAATTTCGGTTTCTACCAAAGCCCTCAATCAACACACCACCCATAGGATGCGACACCACTTGATTGGCATGAGCCGCCAAGTAGTATTGGCGTTGGTTGTAAACGGTAGACCAAGCTAGCACTTGTTTCCCAGACGCTTTGAATTTTTCAATGGCGCTGGCAGCCTCACGCAAAGAAACCAAGCCACCCCCCTGAAAATCGTCTAACTTCAAAAGAACTTGACCGATGTGCTTGTCTTTGGCTGCCAAGTCAAGGGTCATGACCATATCGCGCAAACGAACAGTCTCGGAGGCATTGCCCTGAAGTTGGCCAATGAACTTGTCCCTCAAGCCACCAGGCGATTCTTCAACCAATGCACCTTTTAACTCCATGACCAAAACAGTGTGATCGTCGAGGCTGACTTTGTCAGAATAAAAAACAAGCCAGCTTATACCTACCGCATAAAGTAGAACACCAAAAACCAGCGCAATCCGAAAGCTTTGCATCATCCAATCGGACACTTTCAAAACGCCTCGATTGACCATTGAGAAAATGTTTTTGATTTGTAAAAATACAGCTTTCATGTTGTGTCCAAAATCTTTGTACTGGCATTTTATTTTTTCAAAACTTCGCGTTCTTTTTCATACTGATCGTAATTGGGCAAGACCGAAGGTTTTTGTATCGTACCCGTTGTCTTGGCTTTTTCATTGCCACGAACACCCTCGTAGACAGATTGATGGCTAATGAACCCGCACGCTGGCAATAAACTTGGGGAGATTAATACCAGCGTCATAAAGCATTGACGATGAATCAGCATAGCGCGTCTTTCGTTTGAGAATGGTAATATTACTTCAGCTAAAAACTGTCCGTTTTTTCACTTTTTTGACGTTGGAAATCCTCATATGACCACAGCGCATCCATTGGGTTTTTGGTGGGCCTGGCCTGCCGCCCTTCTGACATACATCCTCTTTCGCGCTTGGTATGACAACTGGCGTGGCCCGCTAAGCTCAGAGGAGATTGAGCAGTTCATGAAAGTGACAGCCGATTTGCCGGGTCCCCACCATACAGACAGAACGGTACTTCGCGAGTTTCTAGAGGCTGACGACGGCAAAGAGTTTGTCATGTGCAACCTCGTTAAGCTGTTCCCCAATCCAGTGGCTCACCCTTTCACGGGAGCTCCCACACCCGCCAAAGACTTGTTGCAGGAATATGTCAAACAATTTGTCGGGGTCCTGCTATCTGGCGGCGGGCACCCGGTGGTGGCCGGCCGCAAAGTGGCCGGCTACATTGACGCTTGGAATGCGCCGCCAGATCCAGGATGGTCGATTGCAGGCATGATGAGATACCGCAGCAGGCGCGACATGATGAAGCTTGCAACAAATGGCAAATTTCTCAAGGCACACCCCTTCAAGCATGCAGCGGTGCAGCAAACCTATTCTTTTCCTACCCAAGTGGTGGCAGAAATGGTACTGCGTCCGCGAAGTGCTGTGGGCTTGGTGCTGGCATTGGCAGCAGCGCTGGTTCAACTAGGCTCAATTCTATTTGGCTAAGATGAGCGCCAGTAAAATCCATGAACATTGTGATTCACCAAGACGACCAAGCAACTTTGAGTAACGCACTCAAGAAAAAGTACGTTAATAAAGGTGAAGCTTTATGCAATGCCAAGTGTTAGCTGGTCTTTTTCGCAACTACTGGCATCCAAATCACAGCGAAAAGCATCACTGTCACAACCAACCAGAAAAAGAGGCTTGGGATATCGTTGAAAACGCTGAATTGCGTATTTCCAGAAGCTGAAGTAACAAATGGCACGGTTAAGAAAGCCTCAGCTTGAGCACCTAAAACTTGACCTGAAGCTTTAATTGTTTTCAAGCCATTGGCTGCTGAACTTAAAGAGAAATTTCGACTTGCAAACAAAATCAAGCCGTTCCAGATAATCATCAGGCCAAAGATAGAAGTCAATACTTTTCCAAGCATCGTTGACTCGCCTGCTCGCATTTTTCCTGCAAAACGAAACGCAACCCAAAGAATAAAAAATGTTGCAACGGTGTAAATGGCATTGGTATTGAGCGCCATTTGAAGATAACTTAAAGTTTGAAATTGATCCATGATGAATCCTTGGTTTGGAGACTTTTAAGTAGGATTAATTTCCATGATTGGAAATTAAAACTTTTTCACTGCCGGAAAACAAGGCAAAAAGTTGCTTATAAAAACTTGATGCAATTCAAGTTGACGCTTATAAATTAGATTAGATATAAGGCCAAACCCTTGCTGTGTAAGTTCGAGTTGACATTGGGAAAGTCTCTACAAAAAACGCGGCATTATCGATACTAGAATTGCACGGCCACAATCTAAAAATCAATAGCGGTTTATCGGACAAAGCTCAAAATTATTGGACTATTTAATGAACTAGCTATAAGATAATCCTTTTTAAAAAATTACAAAAGAAACTGTCTAATTTATTTGACAGAAACAACTAAAAAGTAGTTTTAATTTAAAGGCTGATGCTCATGACCACTGTAAAAAAAATTATTGATCAAAAATCAAAAACCATCTACTCCGTTCGGTCAATTGACCCAGTAGAGAATGTCTTGAAAATTATGCGAGATTTCCGCGTCAGAGCCGTATTGGTCATAGATGACAGCGAGTTGAAGGGCATCGTCTCACAGGGCGATTGTGCAATCAAGGTATTGTTACCAAACAACAATGCCTCAGAAGTTTTGGTCTCAACAATCATGACGCCAAATCCTCTTACTGTGAAACTCTCGAACTCAGTTGAAGAGTGTATGGCCATCATGGTTCACAAGCACATAAGACACTTACCGGTTCTTGAAGGAAACAAAGTGGTTGGCGTTATTTCGGTTGGCGATCTGGTTAAAAATATCATTGAACTTCAAGGCAATCAGATCAAGTTTCTTGAAACCTATATCAAAGGACATGGCGCTTGATCTTTTTGTCGCAAATTACATATCTTGCTCATTGTTATTTTTTGACAACCTCGAGCCGTATTGAATAATGAGCGTTGAAATTGCAAGAAGCAGCACCGCACATCCTTCATAGATCAGATCAACGGTGCTAATTCCTTTACCCTGAAGAATAATCAGTCGGCAAAGTGCAGTGATTGCAATGAAAATAGGCAAAGTGATTGGAATTTTTCTATATTGATAGAAAGCGGCGACCATTCCCAAAACTTCCGCATAAATGAACATCAGAAGCAGGTCAGTTAAAGCAATTTTGCCGTTTTGAATCACAGCGTACATTTCTGCACCAACGCTAAAAACTGTGAGCAGTGCAATGAAGAACAAAATACATTTTTCAGCAGTGATGATCAAGTTATATATATTCATTCATTGGCTCCTTGGATGTATTTTGGAAGTAAAAAAGTCTGACCGAAGCTTTTTTTTAACTTCGACCAAACTACGTTACAACACTTAGAATTTATTTTATCGAGAAATCCAAAAAAACCTTTTTTTGCGAATGTATTATTGAGTCCGTTGAATGCTATGGTTTGATTAGGATTGCTTCGTATGTTTGCCCGTTTGGTTTCCGCAAAACGAGCTTCTTAGGCGTATCTTTTAAAAATTCCATATGGGGCTTTAGAAATACAGTGTCTGTTCCCGGCAAAGATAAGTCTTGAACCCTAATTAGCTCATCCCCAAGCGCCAAACCTGCCGTTTCCGCTTGTGATCCTGATTCCACAAGATTCACCAAAACTTTTATAACTTTTGGTTTGAAGAATCCAACAGCGTGGACCTGCAGGCTAAATCCAAGCACGCCTGAAAACTGATGAGCGACTGGATAGGTGGCTGACATAACAAGCACAAGAAGGAATGAAAGCTTGATATTTCGGTAACTGATTAACTCCATACAGACTTAACTAGTGAACTGGGAAAATTAATACATTTTTTGGTAAAAGCTTCTCATCTCTTGCGTTGATGCTTATTTACCATTTGTATTTTGAGTAAAAGCTTCTCATCTCTTCCATTGATAATAGTTTTTTACTATTTGTAGGCTTTGGGGCTTGATCTGAACTTGTCCGACGTCAGCGTGTGTGAGACAAATAGGGGTACTTGATTAAAGGAGAGTTTTGGTTCATCTTTCAACCTAAGGAGTGAAGATGAAATTGAAATCTAATCAACCCAAGGCCTCTGCAGAGCAGGTGGTCAAAGACATCCGAAGAGCCACCAGGCGGCATTACTCAACCGAGGACAAGATACGCATTGTTCTCAGTGGCTTAAGGGGTGAGGACAGCATTGCTGAGCTGTGCCGCAAGGAAGGTATTGCGCAGGGCCTTTACTACAGCTGGAGCAAAGAGTTTCTAGAAGCGGGCAAGAAGCGCTTGGCTGGTGACACAGCTCGCGCAGCCACCAGTGACGAAGTTCTCTCTATGCGCTCTCAGACCCAAGCGTTGAAGGAGGCGGTGGCGGATTTGACAGTAGAGAACCGGTTGCTCAAAAAAAGCATGATCGGGGATGGGGACGAGCGGGGATGAGGTACGCAGCAGATGAGAAGTTAGAGATCATCCGCTTGGTTGAGAGCTCGCACTTGGGCGTTAAGCGTACTCTGGATAAGCTTGGAGTGGCTCGCCCCACCTTCTACCGCTGGTATGCGAGGTACTTGGCGCGAGGTGAGGCGGGCTTAAACAATCACTACCGCGGGCCTGCACGGCCTTGGAACCGCTTGCCTGAGGAGGTAAGGGGCAAACTCATTGAGTTGGCATTGGAAGAGCCTGAACTCTCACCGAGGGAGTTAGCGGTGCGCTTCACCCATGCCCAGGGCTACTACGTGAGTGAGTCGACGGTATACCGATTGCTCAAATCACATGACCTGATCACGAGTCCTGCGTTTGTGGTGATCAAAGCTGCCAATGAGTTTAAAGACAAGACCACGGGGGTGAACCAGTTGTGGCAGACCGACTTTACCTACTTCAAGGTAATAGGCTGGGGTTGGTTCTACCTCTCAACGATTCTTGATGACTACTCGCGCTACATCATTGCGTGGCAGCTTTGCACCACGATGCAGGCGGCTGATGTGACCCAGACGCTTGAGGTGGCGCTGCGGGTCTCGGGGTGTCAAAGCGCGCGGGTTGAACACAAGCCACGCTTGCTGAGCGATAACGGGCCGTGTTATATCTCCAAAGAGTTGGCACTTTGGCTCAAGGGACAGGGGATGGGGCATGTCAGGGGAGCGCCCAATCATCCGCAGACACAGGGCAAGATTGAGCGCTGGCATCAGAGTCTCAAGAACTGCGTCTTGCTAGAGCACTA
>Ga0209442_1001763_pt1 | contig 12091 bp, 13 predicted proteins | sample LauGreSBDMM110DD_2_FD_187565 | JGI IMG/M metagenome (GOLD analysis project Ga0209442, IMG submission 187565) | Freshwater lake microbial communities from Lake Michigan, USA - Sp13.BD.MM110.DD (SPAdes) (version 2) | ecosystem: Environmental > Aquatic > Freshwater > Lake | place: Lake Michigan...
TCAATCACGATTCAGTGGTCACTTCTTTAAAATAGCGTTATTTACTGCGATTTCAGGGCAGTGATTTAACCGATTTTGGTCTGCACCCCTTTAACGGGTACGATTTGCGAGCCTCAAACGTCCCCATCGTCTAGGGGCCTAGGACATCGCCCTTTCACGGCGGTAACACGGGTTCGAATCCCGTTGGGGGCACGCAAGGCCAGATTTATCTGGCACAAGGTTATGAAAAGGCTTTAAGGTGACATAAGAGCCACTTATGTTTTCAATCTTTAAGGCCCGGTAGCGCAGTTGGTTAGCGCGCCGCCCTGTCACGGCGGAGGTCGCGGGTTCAAGTCCCGTCCGGGTCGCAAAAAGAAGAGAGTGTCCACACACTCTCTTCTTTTTAAATGATTACTTAATTAATTAAAGTTAATTAGTATAAAACTAAATATTGGCTCGGTAGCTCAGTTGGTACGAGCGCGCGACTGAAAATCGTGAGGTCGACAGTTCGATCCTGTCCCGAGCCACAACAGCTAAATTAAATGAAACCGGTTTAACCGGCAGAACCTGAACCTGATGGTCCCGCTTTACGTTGCACTTGAGGTGCTCCACCACTGCGTTGACCACCACGAATCTTTGATCCACCTTCGGCATGTGTCTGAGTTCCAGGTGCGCCCTTTTTACCTTTTTTCGCTTCAAGAGCTGCGAGCATTCTCGCTTTTACATCATCGTTGTTAGCCATAAGGACAGTCTACCCCTCAGATGGAATTCGTAAGAAGTAAACCAATTTAAAGAGCCATGCCGCTGCACCAATCGCCATCAATTGATATCCAGCGGTGTCTGGCCATAAGTAGATTGCCAGTGCCAGTGCGCCATAGAAGGCGGCTAGGCCCCATAAAGTAAATGCAGTCAATCGTCTAGTTAATCCGGCGCGCACCAAGCGATGCGAAAGATGGTCGGTGCCGCCCTGAAATGGCGAAATACCGCGATAAATGCGAGATGAGACAGCGACGGTGGTATCAAGAATAGGCACCGCCATTAAAGCCAAAGGGATTGCAAATGATTTCACTTGCGGAACAACGCCTGGGCTCAAGCGAATAGTTAATACCGAAATAATAATGCCGAGAAAAAGTGCGCCCGCATCTCCCATATAAATCTTGGCTGGGGCGCGATTCCACATTAAAAAGCCGGCAGTTGCGCCAGCGGTAACAATGGCTAGTGCGCTGACCAATACTTGTTGGCGATCGTAGGCGATAAAGAATAGAAATATGGAGATAACAGCAACGGTGCCGGCAGCGCCACCATCTAAATTATCGAAGAAATTAATTGAGTTGCAGACGCCAACAATCCATAAGACCGAAATGGCATAGTTTAAAAAAGTGTTGTTAAAGGCGACGCCCATGGTGTCTGTTGAGGTAAGGATGACTGCCACAATAATTCCAGTTGCGGTTTGCGCGATCAAACGCGGCCACGGTGCTAAGCCACGCAGGTCATCGATTAGCCCCATTGCTGAAATTGCTATCGCCGGCACCAAAACGAAGCTGGCTAAACGAAAGGTCTCCATTGTGAAATCAACTGCCAGAAGCGAACCGTATGAAGCACCGACCACGCCAATTGCGATCGCGACTCCACCCAAGTAAGGAACTGGCTCCTTCTGAACTTTGCGGGCAAGATTTGGTGCATCGACTGCGCCGATCCGTAAAGCAAGTTTGCGCATTAGCGGTGTAATTGCTCCGACAAATATAAATGTAAGCGCGCCAAGTGCGATGAATTGCAGAACTGAAAATTCCATAAATTACTTACTTGGTCTCGCTCTTGAAGTAATTATTTCGCAAGTCATCTACTTCAGATTTACGGAATCGGCGATGTCCGCCTAGTGTTCGAATCGAAGTTAATTTTCCTGCCTTTGCCCAGCGAGTAACCGTCTTGGGATCAACACCAAATAAATCGGCGACTTCACGAGGAGTGAGCAAGATTTCTGCATCAGGTATGCGATTCATAACGCTCCTCTATAGATTCTTAAGATGTCCGATTTGTTACGACTGTCGGAAGTATCCGCCAAAGTAAGCGTAAAAAGCAAGAGAGAGTTCAGCCTATGCGAACTTTAAATCGCAGATTCAAAGCTCTGCACGATCCGCCAGCGTGAGACCAAGCGTTCATACCCTTGGCCAGCCATCTGACCATCGCCGGCTGCAAGGCCAGAGAGAGATAACAGAACATCTTCAATTGAAGTATCTGCTTCTAACCCTTCTTCGCCAGCTAAACGCAACCCGTGATCCAAGTAATTTGCTAACCCGCCGTAATCGAGTTCAACGAGTGATTTATTGTGAAACATATCTAGCCATTCCAATAAATGTTCGATCTCTGCTTCTACCGAACCTTCACCAAATGCGTTTCGAACAGTTTGATGTGCGACCTCAGTGCGCGCTTTGGCATCTGTAATGGTGGCTCGCATAATGCAGAAGAACCCATCTTCATCTTCGCCACGGATGCGCTCTTCTGCCATAAAGAGTGAGAACCAACGTGGCGGGATCATCCAATTCTCGGTAAGAATATGTGGCACACGATCTTCCATTAAATCAACACCTGCAGTAATGACATCTTCTAAAGATTGTGGAATGAAGAACGGAGTAACCGATGATGGCAGGCTCTCTTTGAAATCATCGAGTGCGGCCCAACAGCGAGTTGCCGTTGACCAAGGTGAGACATAACGAAGGCCATCGATATCTAAAATGTGTGCGCCATCGGGGCGACCTGCCGGTGGTTCAGGAAAAACTAAACGGCGCAGCGCTAACTCTTGTTCAGAACGCTTAGAATTTTCATCAGCTTTTAACTCCTGCCAACGCAAACGATCCGCGGGTTCAAAAGCAGAAAGTGGTTCGTAGATACGAAGTGATGCTACGTAAGGAGTTGGTCTCACTTTAATCGCAAGTGAAAATTAAACGCGGGGATTAAGCACGGGGAATGTAATTACCCTCAGCAAATGGATCGTCATCATCGCGAGACTTATTTGATGAGTCCTCACCATGGAGTTCTTTGGCAAGACGATCAAGATCCATCTCTTGTGAGTTGTACTTGAGATCTCTTGCTACTTTTGTCTGTTTAGCTTTTGCACGGCCGCGACCCATTGGGCGACCTCCTTACCAAAGTTATTTTCATCAACGCCCGTAGGTTATCGCGTCAGGTAGTTACCTTCCAAAGCAGCCGCACCCGGCCCATTTTGAGCGTGAATTGAGCCTGCTACCCAAGCCTTCATCCCCCGCGCCGCCAGCGATCTGATGGCCAGGTCGGCAATCGCAGGATCCACGATGGCGACCATCCCGATGCCGCAATTCCAGGTGCGCTCCATATCCGCTTGCGGCACTCCCGCACAATCTGCCATAAATCTCATTTCCGGTGGAAGCGCCCAAGTTGTTCGGTCGTATTTTGCAATAAGTCCATCCGGAATCACGCGCGCTGTGTTATCTGCTAATCCGCCGCCAGTAATGTGCGAAAAGGTGCGCACATTTTCTGATTGTGCCTTAATTAAAGCAAGGCAATCTAAAGTGTAAATCTCAGTTGGTGTTAAAAGTATTTCCCCAAGTGATTTGGTAAAACCATCGTAGGTTTTCTGCAGATCTAACTTCTGTGTTGCCAGAATATGGCGCACCAATGAATAACCATTTGCATGAAAGCCACTCGCTGGCATTGCAATTATTACATCTCCGGCCTTCACGCGATGAGATCCCAGCTGCTTATCGGCATCGACAACACCAGTTGCGGCCCCTGCAATATCAAATTCATCTTCCTTTAGCAGGCCAGGATGTTCGGCAGTCTCGCCACCAATCAAAGCGGTATTTGCTTTTTCACATCCGCGAGCAATTCCTTTTACGATATCGGCTATGCGTTCTGGAACAACTTTTCCAACAGCAATGTAATCAGTCATAAAAAGCGGTTCGGCGCCGCAAACAACTAAATCATCAACGACCATTGCAACTAAGTCTTCACCGATGGTGTCATAAATTCCCATCTGCCGGGCAATTTCAGTTTTTGTTCCCACGCCATCGGTTGAGGTTGCCAAAAGTGGCTTATGCAATTTCTTTAAAGCACTGGCATCAAATAAACCTGCAAAACCACCAATGCCTCCCATTACTTCTGGACGAGATGCTTTGGCGATCGATGCCTTCATTAATTCAACGGCGCGATCACCAGCGTCGATATCAACGCCGGCATCTTTATATGTGCTCATGACTTTTCACCGTTTCAGTAATCTCCAAGCGCATCTTGCCTTCTGACATATCTGTAGGCACTGAAATGGGGTATTTGCCGGTAAAACAAGCGGTGCAGAGTTTATCTTCTGCGATTGTGGTCGCTTCGATCAAGCCTTCCAGCGATACATAGTTAAGTGAATCAGCGCCAATAGAACGGCGAATTTCTTCAACTTCTAAACCACTGGCAATTAATTCAGCGCGAGATGCAAAATCGATACCGTAATAACACGGCCATTCCACGGGTGGGCTAGATATACGCACATGAATCTCTTTTGCGCCAGCCTCACGCAACATCCGCACGATTGCGCGTTGGGTATTTCCGCGCACAATCGAATCATCAACCACAATTATTCGTTTTCCTTCAATGATTTCGCGAAGTGGGTTTAACTTCAGACGAATTCCCAGTTGGCGAATAGTTTGAGAAGGTTGGATAAATGTACGGCCTACATAAGAATTTTTAACTAGCCCAAGACCGTAAGGAATTCCAGATTGCTGTGCGTAACCAATCGCTGCAGGAGTTCCGGATTCAGGGACTGGGATTACTAAATCGGCTTCGACTGGAGCTTCAATCGCCAAACGTTTTCCGATACGAACACGAGTTGCGTGAACACCCTGTCCAGCAATAGTTGTATCTGGGCGGGCTAGATATACATATTCAAAGAGGCATCCCTTTGGATCTGCCTTCGCCCAAATCTGCGAACGAATTCCGTCTTCATTTATCGCTAAGAATTCGCCAGGTTCAACTTCACGTACAAATGCCGCACCGACGATGTCGAGAGCGGCTGTCTCGGATGCAACTACCCAACCGCGTTCAAGTTTTCCGATTACTAATGGGCGCACTCCGTGTCGATCGCGCGCGGCATATAAAGTTTTTTCATCCATAAATACCAGCGAAAATGCGCCTTCTAGCTTTGGCAGTACTGCAATTGCGCTTGCCTCAACATTTTTCTCATCTTGTAATCCAATGAGCGCGGTCATGATTTCGGTATCTGTTGTTGCACCTCGACCGTTCTTTGCAGATTCACCTTCTAGCTTCTGCACCATCTCAGCAAGATCTCCGGTGTTAGTTAAATTTCCATTGTGAGCAAGCGCCAAAGTGCCGTATTTAGTGGGTCTTAGCGTTGGTTGGGCATTTACCCAAGTGCTCGATCCGGTTGTGCTGTAACGACAATGCCCGATTGCTAAATCACCAGTCAAGCTCGCTAAATCTGTTTCGGTAAAAACTTGCGAAACTAGCCCCATATCTTTATAAATTAATATTCGCTCACCATCACTTGCCGCAATTCCCGCTGACTCTTGACCGCGATGTTGCAGTGCATACAAACCATAGAAAGTTAACTTGGCAACTTCTTCTTTCGGCGCCCAAACACCGAATACGCCGCAGGCATCTTGTGGCGCTTTATCGTCATCTAAAACGTTGTGGTTTAAGAGACCATCGGGCCGGCGCGTCATGGCTTAATCCTAATCGGCAATAGTTCTGTTAAATCGGCGCGCGCACCAGAGGCGTTAATTAATCCTGCTGACATCGCATCTGTCCAAGTGCGTTCACCGTTGGCAAGGGCCAACCAGGTTTCAGCGGTCATCTCAATTACATTTGCAGGTGTACCGCGTGTGTGGGTTGGTCCGGCGCCACATTGCACAGCAGCATACGGCGGAATACGAACTTCGATCGCTCGGCCAGGTGCGCGCTCAACGAGTGCAGCAAGGGTTTGCTTAACTGCTTCGAGTACTTCAGGATCGCGCATATTTAACCAAACAACTTACTAAAGGTTTCAGTGTGAGCCTTGCGCAGTTCTGTTAAAGAAATATCTGCTCCATTAATAATCAGACTTGTTCCACCTGTTGTTCCAATTTTTGTAATTGTGATCTGCTGCTTGTTTGCAAGATTCTTCAGCGCTGCTGCTTTTTCAGGCGTTACAGCAACAACCACTCGTCCAGGTGATTCTGAAATCAGAGTGGTTCCAACGTTTTCAATATCGATAACTGCTCCAATGTTGTGTCGCAGAACCATTTCGGTCAGTGTCGCACTCAGTCCACCTTGACTTAAATCATGTGCTGCGGTGAAAATTTGTGAAGTACGCCCCACCACCAGCAGATCAATCAGCCGCATTTCGCGCTGCAAATCAGCGATCGGCGCCTTACCTCCGCGTTGGCCATGCATGTACGCCCATTCGCTTCCCGCAAGATCATCTGCGGTATCGCCAAGTAAATAGAGTTCAAGGCCAGCGCGATCAAAACTCATTGGTGTTCGCGTGCGCACATCATCGATAACACCAAGTACTCCGATTACAGGCGTTGGCAAGATCGCAACCGCACCTGTTTGATTATAGAAAGAGACATTGCCCCCAGTAACCGGCAAGCCCATCTCTAAACATCCATCAGCAAGTCCGCGCACTGATTCAGCAAATTGCCACATCACGCCGGGATCTTCGGGAGATCCAAAGTTAAGACAATTGGTGACAGCAAGAGGCTTAGCACCAGCAGTTGCAATATTGCGGGCAGCTTCGGCAAGTGCCAACTTTGCGCCTTCATATGGATTTAAATATGACCAGTTGGCGTTGGCATCGGTTGCGATTGCAACGCCCAGATTTGTTTTCTCATCGATGCGCACCATCCCGGAATCATCTGGTTGCGATTGAATGGTATTTCCTTGGACGTACCGATCATATTGAGATGTAACCCAAGATTTATCTGCCAAGTTTGGGGTTGCAGCTAATTTAAGAACTGTTTCCTTTATCTGCGCGGCGGTTTCAGGACGCGGAACACTTATCTTTTCGGCATTCACGCGATCTACATACTCTGGTTTTGCAAGTGGGCGGTTATAGACCGGGCCTTCGTGTGCCACTGTGCGAGGTGGAACATCCACAATTAATTCGCCATGCCAAGTTATTTCTAAACGTTCGCCATCTGTTACCTCACCAATAACCGTGACTGTCACATCCCACTTTTTGCAGATCTCTAAGAAACGATCAATGTTTTTGGGTTCAACGATTGCGCACATACGCTCTTGTGATTCTGACATCAAGATCTCTTCGGGAGATAAGGTCGCATCGCGCAGAGGCACACGATCGAGTTCAACCTTCATTCCACCGCTACCGCCAGATGCCAATTCGCTGGTGGCGCAAGATAAGCCTGCTCCGCCAAGGTCTTGGATACCCACAACTAAATCTTCAGAAAAAATTTCCAGCGAACATTCAATCAATACCTTCTCAACAAAGGGATCCCCCACTTGAACCGCGGGTCGTTTGGCAGGACCGGTGGCATCAAATGTTTCTGAGGCTAGAACTGAAACGCCGCCAATTCCATCGCCACCGGTCTTTGCACCATATAGAACAACTAGGTTGCCTGCACCAGCAGCTTTTGCAAGTTTGATATCGCTATGTTTCATCACGCCAACACATAAAGCATTGACTAGCGGATTTCCGATGTAGGTCTCATCAAAGACAACTTCACCACCAATATTTGGTAGACCTAAACAATTTCCATATCCGCCGACGCCGGCGATAATTCCGGGCAGAACGCGACGGGTATCTGCCGCATCGGCTGGACCAAATCGAAGTGGATCCATAACTGCGATTGGCCGCGCACCCATAGTTAAAATATCGCGAACGATTCCACCAATTCCGGTTGCTGCTCCTTGATACGGTTCAATGAAGGATGGGTGGTTATGCGATTCGATTTTGAAAGTTACTGCATAACCTTGTCCAACATCTACAACGCCCGCGTTTTCGCCAATTCCGACTAAGAGCGCATCAGTTTTCACAGCCTTTTCGCCAAATTGTTTTAAGTGGACCTTGGAAGATTTATAAGAACAGTGTTCTGACCACATCACCGAATACATCGCCAGCTCTGATGATGTTGGACGACGGCCAAGAATCTCTTTAATACGCGCATACTCATCGCCTTTTAACCCCAGCTCTGCAAATGGCTGAGTTGTATCAGGGTTAGCTTGGGCAATTGCGACAGTATCCAGCGCCATTACTTCACCATCGCATTTAAAACAGAGGTAAAGAAAGCTAAACCGTCGGCAGTTGGTCCAGTTAATGGATCAATAGCGTGCTCTGGGTGTGGCATTAATCCAACTACGTTGCCGCGCTCATTGGTAATTCCGGCGATTTTATTGCGAGATCCGTTGGGATTTTCACCAACGTATCTTGCGACGATGCGGCCTTCGCCTTCTAAAGCCGCAAGTGTTGCATCATCACATTGAAAAGAACCTTCGCCATTTTTTAACGGAATAACAATCTCTTGGCCAACTTTGTAAGAAGATGTCCAAGCTGTTTGATTATTTGTTATCTCTAATTTTTGATCGCGGCAGAGAAAATGAAGTTCGTGATTACGGGTCAGTGCACCGGGAAGCAAATGTGCTTCGCAAAGTACTTGGAAACCATTGCAGATACCAAGTAGTGGCATGCCACCATTTGCAGCATCAATGATTTTTTCCATCACAGGGGCAAAGCGTGAAATTGCTCCACAGCGCAGATAATCACCGTAAGAAAATCCACCGGGCAAGATAACGGCGTCTACACCTTTTAAGTCGGCATCGTTATGCCAGAGCGATACCGCAGTTGTTCCGGCGTGGGTTGCTGCACGTGCAGCATCACGATCATCTAACGTGCCCGGAAAGGTAACTACGCCAACTTTCATTTACTTCTCAACTCGCACTGTGAAAGTTTCGATAACTGGATTAGCGAGGAGTTTTTCAGCAGCTTTTTCTACTTCAGCCAGTTGTGCAGGAGTTGGTTCGCCATCGATTTCAATTTCAAAACGTTTTCCTTGGCGCACACTCTTAGCAAAGGTGAAGCCAAGTCGAGGAAGTGCAGCAGAGACAGCGACTCCTTGTGGGTCAAGAATTTCTGGCTTTAACATCACATCGACCACGATCTTTGCCATTTGCTGCTCCTTTAGTTTCTTAAAACTTCATACCTGTAATGCGGAAAAACGCTTCTTCATATCGCGCTGCAGTCTTTTCGATTATCTCTGCAGGCAATTCTGGTGGTGGGCTCTTCTTATCCCAGCCGCTGGTAGTCAGGAAGTCTCTTACAAATTGTTTATCAAATGAGGCGGGCGCGCTACCTGGGTTCCAAGAGGCGGCCTGCCAGAAACGTGAAGAATCAGGCGTGAGCGCTTCATCGCCCAGGGTAATAACGCCTTTAGCGTCGCGTCCGAATTCAAATTTAGTATCGGCCAAGATAATTCCACGGCTATTGGCAAACTCTGCTGCAGTGTCATAAAGCTTGATCGTCATATCGCGCAATTGCTCCGCATCTACGTTTCCAACAACTTTGGCTGCGGTAGCGAAGTCAATATTTATATCGTGATCACCAATTTCAGCTTTTGTCGCTGGAGTAAAAATCGTTTCAGGTAACTGCGATCCATCAACCAAACCTGCGGGAAGTGAATTGCCGCAAACCGTTTGGTTGCTTTTATATTCGGTGAGCCCACTTCCGGTTAGATATCCACGCGCAACGCACTCAATGGCAAACATATCTAGCGGTTTAACAATTACTGCACGGTCGCTTACTTCGGCAGGTACATCATCGCTAACGATGTGGTTAGGGACGATATCTTCTAATAACTCAAACCAGAAAAGTGAGAGTTGAGTAAGTATCGCGCCTTTATTTGGAATTTCAGATGGAAGAACCCAGTCAAATGCCGATATGCGATCGGATGCAACTAACAAAATTTCATCTTCAGAATTTGTGTAAAGATCACGGACTTTTCCAGTGCGCAGATGCTGCCAACCATTTATGGATGGTGCTGGCGGCGGGCCAGCCAAGCCGAAGCCGCTCACCTGATGGAATGTGGTTTGTACTGCGCTGCGGCAGGGTGCGCGGATGTAATCGCGTCAATGCGATCTACAACTCGAGCAATTTGTTGGCGAGCATCGCCAGTAAATTCAATTGGCTTACTTATTAACGCATCAAGTGCGGCACGATCTAGCGGCAAACGTGCATCTGCTGCGAGTGCATCAAGGAGGCTATTTGCTTGACCTTCACGCATCGCAAGCGCTGCTTTAACTGCGTGCTCTTTGATAACTTCGTGAGCAACTTCGCGACCGACGCCAGCTTTAACCGATGCCATTAAAATCTTTGTTGTCGCAAGGAAAGGAAGATAGCGATCTAACTCGGCCTGGATTACTGATGGAAATGCTCCGAATTCATTTAATACCGTCAAAGTAGTTTCTAGTAAGCCATCGATTGCATAGAAAGCATCAGGCAAGGCAACTCGGCGAACAACGCTGCAAGAAACATCGCCTTCATTCCATTGATCTCCAGCAAGTTCAGAAACCATTGAGGCGTAACCGCGCATAACAACGCTTAACCCATTAATTCGCTCGCATGAGCGGGTATTCATCTTGTGTGGCATTGCAGATGAACCAACTTGTCCATCCTTAAATCCTTCGGTGACCAGTTCTGCGCCAGCCATTAAGCGAATTGATGTGGCAAGTGATGATGGGCTTGCCGCTAATTGCACCAGAGTGGTTACGACATCGTAATCAAATGAACGTGGATAAATCTGTCCAGTTGAATCTAGGACGCGGTTAAAGCCGAGATCGTTGGCAATTTCTAGCTCTAGCACTTGATGAGATTTTGATGAACCCAGCAGATCAATCGAATCTTGCGCCGTACCAACCGGGCCTTTTATGCCACGCATTGGGTAACGATCTTGCAAAGAAGTAAGGCGTTCGTATGCAAAGAGCAGCTCTTCGGCAGCGGATGCAAATCTCTTACCTAAGGTTGTGATCTGCGCTGGCACATTATGTGATCGACCAGCAATAGGTTGATCAGAATATTGCGCTGCTTTCTCACCAAGTTGTGCCAAGAGCGCAACAACTTTTCCGTGGACAATTTCTAAACCATTTTTAATCTGCAGCGCTTCAATATTTTCGGTTACGTCACGGCTGGTCATTCCGGCGTGAATGACTTCGTGGCCGGCAAGTGCGTTGAACTCTTCGATACGCGCCTTAACATCGTGGCGAGAAATCTTTTCGCGCGCATCAATTGATGCTAGATCTACTTTGTTTAAAACTTTTTCATAATCTGCGATTACTGAATCAGCAATTGCGTGGCCTAACTTGTTTTGCGCGCGCGCAACTGCCAGCCATAACCGGCGTTCTGCAATGATTTTCTCTTCTGGTGCGAAGATGGCGCGCATTGCCTTTGATGCATAACGATCTGCAAGGACGCTCACTGGCTTATTCTCCCCCATTTAATTGCCCTTCTCGGCGACCGACGCATTTAACGCGATATCGCTGCGATAGAAAGATCCGGAAAGTTCAATTTGTGAGATCGCGCGATATGCACGATCGCGGGCTTGTGTTAAATCTTCACCGATTCCAGTAACCGTCATAACACGTCCGCCGGTTGAGACCAGGGCGTCGCCGTTTTGCGATGTCCCCGCGTGAAAGATTTGTGTATCTGCGATTGTGGGAATCTTGGTTATCTCTCCATTTAATTGTGGAGAATCTGGATAACCAGGTGCGGCCAATACAACCGTCACTGCACTTTCATCGCGCCATTCAAGGGCAACATCATCTAGCGAATCTGTTGCCGCTTTATATAAAAGAGTTGCCAGCGGTGTCTTTAGGCGAGGAATCAAAACCTGTGTTTCGGGATCACCAAAGCGCGCATTAAATTCAATCACTCGCAATCCGTGATCAGTAAGTGCAAGTCCGGCATAGAGAAGTCCGACAAATGGGGTTCCACGCGCGGACATCTCTGCGATCATCGGGGCCAATACTTTCTCGTAAGTCTCTTCCACAATTTCATCAGGTGCCCACGGAAGTGGTGAGTAAGCGCCCATGCCACCAGTGTTAGGACCTTTATCTAAATCGTAGGCACGTTTAAAGTCTTGCGCAG
>Ga0209442_1001765_pt1 | contig 12088 bp, 12 predicted proteins | sample LauGreSBDMM110DD_2_FD_187565 | JGI IMG/M metagenome (GOLD analysis project Ga0209442, IMG submission 187565) | Freshwater lake microbial communities from Lake Michigan, USA - Sp13.BD.MM110.DD (SPAdes) (version 2) | ecosystem: Environmental > Aquatic > Freshwater > Lake | place: Lake Michigan...
AGCGGAACTCGGCGGCACGCGCATGCGCTTGCAGGCCTTCGCCGTAAGCCAGCTCGGCCGCCACCGGGCCCAGCACTTGCGCGCCGGCTTCGCTGACTTCGATCAGGCTGGAGCGCTTTTGAAAGTCATATACGCCCAGCGGACTGGAAAAGCGCGCGGTGCCGCTGGTGGGCAGCACATGGTTGGGGCCGGCGCAGTAGTCGCCCAGGCTTTCGCTGGTGTAGGCGCCCAGAAAAATGGCGCCGGCGTGTTTGAGCAGCGGCTCCCATTTATTTGGCGCGTGGCTGGAGACTTCCAGGTGCTCGGGGGCGATGCGGTTGCTCAGGGTACAGGCTTCTTCCATGCTGCGCGTATGGATCAGCGCGCCGCGGTCAGTCAGCGACTTGGCGATGATGGCTGCGCGCGGCAAGGCGGGCAGCAGGCGATCGATGGCGGCTTGCACGGCGTCAATGTAAGCGGCGTCCGGGCTGAGCAAAATGCTTTGCGCCAGCTCGTCATGCTCGGCCTGGCTGAACAAATCCATCGCCACCCAGTCGGCCGGTGTGCTGCCGTCGGCCAGCACCAAGATCTCGGAGGGGCCGGCGATCATGTCAATGCCCACAGTGCCGAAAACGCGGCGCTTGGCGGCGGCCACGTAGGCATTGCCGGGGCCGGTGATTTTGTCCACCGCCGGCACCGTGGCCGTGCCGTAGGCCAGCGCGGCCACGGCCTGCGCACCGCCAATGGTGAAGACGCGGCTGACGCCGGCCACATAGGCGGCGGCCAGCACCAGCGGGTTTTTCTCGCCACGCGGCGTCGGCACCACCATGATGATTTCACCCACGCCGGCCACATGCGCAGGGATAGCGTTCATCAGCACCGAGGACGGGTAAGCCGCTTTGCCGCCGGGCACGTAAATGCCCACGCGGTCCAGCGGTGTGACTTTTTGACCCAGCAAAGTACCGTCTTGGTCGCGGTAGCTCCAGCTCTCGCCCGAGGCTTTTTTCTGCGCTTCGTGGTAGCTGCGCACGCGGGTTGCTGCCGCTTGCAAGGCCGTGCGCTGGGCCGCAGGAAGGCCCTCAAAGGCCGCTTTGAGTTCGGCCTGCGTCAGCTCCAGCGCCTGCACGCTGGCGGCCGTCAGGCCGTCAAAGCGCTGCGTGTAGTCGAGCACCGCGGCATCGCCACGTGCTTGCACGTCGGCCAGGATTTCGGCCACACGTTCTTCGATGGCGGCGTCTGCATCGGCCGACCAATGCAGCCGCGCCTTAAAGTCGGCCTCAAAGGAAGCATCCAGCGTCGACAAACGGGCAGGGCGAGCTTGCAAGTTCATGGCGGGTCAGGCAGCCACGGCCTTGGCCATAGCGTCGATGATGCGCCGGATCGGCGCTTGCTTGAGTTTGAGAGCGGCTTGGTTGACCACCAAGCGTGAACTGATGTCCATGATGCGCTCGACTTCCACCAAGTGGTTGGCCTTGAGCGTGTTGCCGGTAGACACCAGATCAACGATGGCGTCGGCCAGGCCCGTCAGCGGGGCGAGCTCCATACTGCCATACAGCTTAATGAGGTCCACGTGCACCCCCTTGGCGGCGAAAAAATCACGCGCAATTGCCACGTACTTGGTGGCCACTTTGAGCCGGCTACCTTGGCGCACAGCGGCAGCGTAGTCAAAACCGTCGCGTACAGCCACGCTGATGCGGCACTTGGCAATTTGTAAATCCAGCGGCTGATAAAGCCCTTGTGTGCCCGACTCCAGCAGCGTGTCCTTGCCGACCACGCCCATGTCGGCGCCGCCGTACTGCACATAGGTCGGCACATCGGTGGCACGCACCAGCACCACGCGCACGTCGGGCTGGTTGGTACGCAAAATCAACTTGCGGGATTTTTCAGGGTCGTCGAGCACCTCGATGCCGGCCGCCTTGAGGAGCGGCAGAATGTCGTCAAAAATCCGTCCTTTGGACAGTGCCAGTGTGATCATGCTTTGACCCGTTCAATGTCAGCGCCTATGCCGCGCAGCTTGCTTTCCATCTGATCGTAGCCGCGGTCCAGGTGGTAGATCCGCTCGACCACCGTTTCGCCCTCGGCCACCAGGCCGGCAATCACCAGACTGGCCGAGGCCCGCAAGTCGGTGGCCATGACGGTCGCACCGGAGAGCTTTGCGACGCCCTCCAGCAGCGCCACCTTGCCGTCGATCTGAATGTTAGCCCCTAGGCGCACCATTTCATTGACGTGCATGAAGCGGTTTTCAAAAATCGTTTCAGTCACTTTGCTGGTGCCGTGCGAGATGGCGTTCAGCGCCATGAACTGCGCCTGCATGTCGGTTGGAAAGCCGGGGTACTCGGTGGTGCGGAAAGACTGCGCTTTGAGCCGGCCCTTGGACACAATGCGGATGAAACCCTCACCCGCCGTGACGGTGGCGCCGGCCTCGCGCAGTTTTTCGATGACCACTTCCAGGTGGTCCGCGCGGCCGTGGCGCAGCATGACGTCTCCGCCGGCAGCGGCCACTGCGCACAAGAAGGTACCGGTTTCGATCCGGTCTGCCACCACTTGGTGCGTAGCGCCGTGCAGCCGCTCAACACCCTGGATGCGGATGCGCCGCGTGCCATGGCCTTCAATGCGCGCACCCATCTTGATGAGCATTTCAGCCAGGTCACCGATCTCGGGCTCCTGGGCCGCATTTTCCAGCACGGTTTCGCCTTCGGCCAAGGATGCGGCCATCATGAAGTTTTCGGTCCCTGTCACAGTCACCATGTCGGTGGTGAGGTGGCAGCCTTGCAGGCGCGTCAGACCCGGCGCCAGTCGGGCCACCATGTAGCCGTGCTCGACGACGATCTCCGCACCCATGGCCTGCAAACCCTTGATGTGTTGGTCCACAGGCCGCGAGCCAATCGCGCAACCGCCGGGCAGCGACACCGTGGCGCGGCCCAAGCGGGCCAGCAGCGGGCCCAGCGCCAGCACCGAGGCGCGCATGGTCTTGACCAGCTCATAAGGCGCCTCGGGCTTGTCCAGCCGGCCCGCATCGATGCGCACTGCGCCCGAATCCGACTGCCCGGCAGCGCCCTGCTCGGCGCTCACGCCCATGTTGCGAATCAACTTCAGCATGGTCGACACGTCTTGCAGCCTTGGCACATTGCTCAAGGTGACCGGCTGGTCGCTCAGCAGCGCCGCACAGAGCTCGGGCAGGGCCGCGTTTTTGGCGCCAGAAATTTCAACAGTACCGGAGAGCAACTGACCGCCCTTGATGCGTAACTTGTCCATGGCTTGGGCTATTCGGTCTTGGCGTGTTGGCTGCCCCATTCGGCGGGCGTGAAGGTTTTCATCGACAGGGCGTGCACTTCATTGGTCTGCAAGCGCCCGCCCAGCGTGGCATAAACCCGCTGATGGCGCTGGATCAGGCGCTGACCTTCAAAAGCACCGGACACAATGGTGGCGTACCAATGCTGGCCATCGCCGGAGAGCTCGATATGCTGGCAGTCAAGGCCGGCGCTGATGATGGCTTGGAGTTCTTCGCTTGTCATGGATTTAAAGGGGGGTGAATAGAAGCCGGCTCAGTGGCGGATTTTGTAGCCGATTTTCAGCAAGTGCAAAGCCACCGCGCTGGTGACCAGCAGCGCGCTGGCGACAATTCCCAAGCTAAGCCACGGCGAGACATCGCTGACACCAAAGAAACCATATCGAAAACCGTCGATCATGTAGAAAAACGGATTCAGGTGACTGACGATTTGCCAGGTCGGCGGGAGCGAATGAATGGAGTAAAAAACGCCGCTCAAAAACGTCATCGGCATGATGATGAAGTTCTGAAACACCGCCATCTGGTCAAACTTTTCAGCCCACAAGCCCGCAATCAGCCCGAGCGCGCCCAGCAAAGACGCCGCCAGCACAGCGAACACCACAATCCAGACAGGCGCCACAAAGCCGGGCTGGCCAAAAAACACGGTCACCACAAACACGCCGGCGCCCACCGCCAGGCCGCGCACCACAGAAGAGCCCACGTAAGCCACAAACCAGTGCCAATGCGACAGCGGTGTGAGTAGCAAGAACACCAGGTTGCCCATGAGCTTGCTCTGGATCAGGGATGAGGAGCTGTTGGCAAACGCGTTTTGCAATACGCTCATCATCACCAGCCCCGGTACCAAAAACGCCGTGTAGCTGACGCTGCCATAAACCTTGACTTGGTCTTGCAAGACGTGGCCGAAAATCAACATGTAAAGCACCGCCGTGAGTATGGGGGCACCCACGGTCTGAAAGCCGACTTTCCAGAAGCGCAAAACCTCTTTGTACAAGAGCGCCTTCCAGCCAGTCATCTCGAAACCGCCTTTCATGCCGGCACCTCTGCGGGGACCACAGCGCCGGCCACCTTGCCGGACATAACCTCCAGGAAAACGTCTTCCAGGTCGGCCTTGCGTATCTCTACATCCTGGGCTGTCAGACCGGCCTGGCGAACCGCCGCCAGATACTGCTCAATTTCAAGCGCGTTGTGAGCGGGAAACTGCACGATGCGCCCGGTCACGCGCGCCTGACTTGCCAGCGCGGCGGGCAGTTCGCTGTCAACTTTGAAACGCAGCACGTTGGACGAGGCGCTTTGAAGCAAGTCCGAGGTGGATGCCAACGCTACCATGCGGCCTTGTTTGAGCATGGCAATGCGGCTGCACAAGGCCTCAGCCTCTTCAAGGTAATGGGTGGTCAGCAGCACAGTGCTACCTTGCCGGTTGAGTTTGGCAATGAACTGCCAAAGTGTCTGGCGCAGCTCCACATCGACGCCGGCGGTGGGTTCGTCCAGCACAATCACAGGCGGCTTGTGCACCAGGGCCTGCGCTACCAGCACACGCCGCTTCATACCGCCTGAGAGCTGGCGCATATTGGCCTGCGCCTTGTCGGCCAGGCCCAGGCTGGACAGTAACTCGTCTATCCAGTCGTCATTGTGTTTGATACCGAAATAGCCGGACTGGATGCACAAGGCCTCACGCACGGTAAAGAAGGGATCGAAAACCAGCTCTTGCGGCACCACCCCAAGCTGGCGCCGGGTCAATGCATAGTCTGCGACCACATCGCTGCCGTGCACCAACACCCGGCCACTGCTGGCACGCGACAGGCCCGCCAGGATGCTGATCAAGCTGGTCTTACCCGCGCCGTTGGGGCCGAGCAAGCCAAAAAATTCGCCCTGTTCGATATCAAAGCTGACACGGTCCAGCGCTTGCACAGCCATGCCAGCTGCACCCCGCGAAGACTGATATGTTTTGGAGACGGATTGAAATGATATGGCGGGCATGAGCCAGCTATTTTAAGGGCTAGGCGCCTTCAACCCTGCTCGGCCACTCAAAGGGAGTCTGGAATCAGCTCAGCAATGCCGTAAAGGCCGGCCAATTGGCGCAGCCGGGGCGGCATGTCGCGCACATAAAATGCGCGGCCCAGCGCCTGGGCCTGACGCCTGCAGGCCAGCAGCACAGCCAACGCGGAAGAGTCAAAACGGCTCAAACTGCCCGCATCGGCGACCACGGGTTGGCTGTTAGCGGGTTCGGCCAGTAAAACCATTTGAAAGCTTGTGACCAAAGCCCTGGCCTGGTCATGGGTCAGCAAAGCGGGTAGTTTCAACACGGCAGCAAACTTTAGCTTTTTTTCTGTCCGGCACTGGTCATGACGCCGTTTTTGTTGCGAAGCGCCAGGGTGGCAATCAGCCCATCAATACCGCGTGCAGAAATTTCTCGCGCGAACTGTGTGCGGTAAGTCTCAACCAGCCAAACACCCAGCACGTTGAGATCGTAAATTTTCCAGCCACCAGGCGTTTTTTCCATCCGGTAATCTAACTGGATGGGTTCGCCGCGACCCAGAATCTCAGTGCGGACAATCACTTCGGTGTCGCCGGCTTGCGCACGCAAGGGCTTGACGCTGATGGTCTGGTCTTGTAACTGGCTCAAAGCACCTGCGTAGGTGCGCACCAAAAGGTTCTTGAACTCGTCCTGCAGCCTTGCTTGCTGCTCAGGCGTAGCCTGGCGCCAACTGCGGCCGACAGCAGAAGCGGTCATACGCGAAAAATTGACCTTGGGCATGATCATGCTGTCGACAAAACTAATGACCTTGCGCACATCGCCCTTTTGCACATCCTTATCGCCCTTGATGGTGCTGAGCACATCCATGGAAAGGCGGCGGATCATCTCGTCGGGCGCTTCTTCTGCAGCGCTCGCCAAGGGCAGCGCCATGGTCAATGTCAGGCCCCAGGCCGTGGCCACAAGCCGGGTCCAGTTTCGGCGGTTCAACAGCATGTCAATCTTTCGGTCAGTTGGCACAGCCAAGTTCAAGGTTGGGGGAGCGGCGTGCCCCCGGGTGTGGTTTTAATGTTTGACTCAGGCAGATCGTAGCGTTCTTCAGGGGGACTGTTTGGCTCGGCAACATCTCCCCTGATTAATGAACGACGGCGCTGCAGGTAGGCGTCACGCGTGAAGCTGTATTTATCCAGGGCAGCACTGTCAATCATTTGACTGGCCCGCAGCAAACCGGCGCGCAAGTCCACCACACGCAAGGCAGTCAAGCTGTTGCGCAAGGTCGAATCATCCAACCCGCCAATTAAATTGCCACGCCAATTCACAGGCAAAGCGGCCGTGTCGCGCAATGTCGATGGGCCCAGCAGCGGCAGCACCAGATAAGGCCCGGTCGGCACACCCCAGCGGCCCAGGGTCTGACCAAAGTCTTCATTGTGCTTTTGTAAATTCAGTTGGGTGGCGACATCAAGCACGCCCGCCAAGCCGATGGTGGTGTTCACGCCAACCCTGGCAAGCGTTTCAATCGACTCCTTGGGCTTGAGTTGAAGCACATTGTTGACAAGCGACCAGGCGTCTGAAAGGTTGCCAAAAAAGTTACTCACCCCGGTACGCAGCAAAGCCGGCGTGACGTCCTGGTAAGCAATGGCCACCGGCTTGACGACAGCTTCGTCAAGGCCTTCGTTGAAGCCATGGACTTGCCGGTTGAATGACTCCCAGGGATCGCGAGGGTTTGCATTGGGCGCACTCGCGCAACCTTGCAAGACAAGCAACACCAGCCCGGCCAAGCCCCATCGCAACCAAGCAGCGGCGGGGGCTTTGCGGCAAAGCGTCATTTGGCAGCTCCTGCAGCGGGCGAAGCGCTGGAAGAGCCCGTGTCAGCAGCCTTGCTAAATAGGAACTGACTGATCAAGGTCTCCAGCACCAAGGCCGACTGTGTCTGGGTGATCGTATCGCCGGCGGCAAGGGTTTTGTCCAAGGCGCCGGGCTCAATGCCGATGTACTGTTCTCCCAGCAACCCACTGGTGAGGATTTTCAGCGAGCTGTCTTTGGGGAAAATGTAGCGCCCCTCCATCGCCAGGTTCACGCTCGCCTGGTAGCTCTTGTCGTCAAAGTTGATGCTCTCGACGCGTCCGACCACCACGCCAGCGCTTTTCACGGCCGCGCGGGGCTTGAGGCCGCCGATATTGTCAAACTTAGCGGATACCGGGTAGGACGTGTCCCCCAGTTGCAGACTCAGCAAATTAGCCGACTTCAGTGCCAGAAACAGCAAAGCAAGCGCGCCGATCAACACAAAAAGGCCGACCCAAACATCGTTTCTAGAGCGTGGCATCTTTGACTTTCATAAACATAAAGGGAGTTAAGGCGGTTTAACTTGAATCAAAGTTTCAAGCAAGCCGCGAACTCTTCCCTAAGAACCTGCTCAAATTCTCGCATGCGGCCATCCCGGCGCCAAGGCAGCTGGCTTGAAATTGAAAAATTAAACGCTTCAAATGCTGAACATCCATGCGGTCAGCAAAAAGTCGAGCCCGAGCACGGCGAGTGAAGCCACCACCACCGTCCGGGTGGTGGCCAGCGACACCCCTTCCGGCGTAGGCTGGGCCTCAAAGCCCTGGTAAAGCGCCACAAATGTGACAGTCACACCAAACACCAGACTTTTAATGACCCCGTTGCCGACATCCCTCCACACATCAACGCCGCCCTGCATCTGACTCCAAAAAGAGCCGGCGTCAATACCGATCATCAACACACCCACCATCCAGCCGCCGGCGATACCCACGGCACTGAACACAGCTGCCAGCAAAGGCATGGCGATCACGCCGCCCCACAGCCTTGGCGCGAGAATTCGGCGGATCGGATCAACCGCCATCATCTCCATGGCCGAGAGCTGCTCACCTGCTTTCATCAAGCCAATCTCCGCGGTCAGCGCGGTGCCGGCGCGACCGGCAAACAGCAAGGCCGTGATGACCGGTCCGAGCTCGCGCACCAGACTCAGCGCCACCAGCAGACCCAGCGCTTCCGAAGAGCCGTAGCGCTGCAATGTGTAGTAGCCCTGCAAACCCAGCACAAAACCGACAAACAGGCCCGACACGGCAATGATGGCCAGCGAATAATTACCCAGGAAAAAAATCTGATCCCGCACCAGCCCAAACCGCAGCAGAGTTGCCGGCGTCAGCGCAAACAGTTTGACAAACAGGCGCGCAGCAAACCCAAGCTCGGCCAATTTGGTACGCACACTCAGACCCAGGTCCGCCAGCCATGAAAAACTATCGCCGGGCTTCATGTTGACCCGCCTTTTTTAAAGGGGGGCTTGCGCTCAGTGAGCTGGCCCGGCAAGCCGAAATCGGCCTCTGCCGGCGGCCCGGGGTAATGAAACTCCACGGGCCCTTCACTCAGCGCGTTGACAAACTGGTGCACCAGCGGGTCGGTGGAGTTCATGACTTCTTGCGGCGTACCCTGGGCGGCAATGCCGCCGTTGGCCAGGATGATGACTTGGTCAGCGATGCGAAAAGTTTCTTCCAGGTCGTGAGAAACCACGATGCTGGTGATACCCAGCGTGTCATTGAGCTGACGAATCAGCTGCGCGGCGGTTCCCAAAGAGATCGGGTCCAGCCCTGCAAAGGGCTCGTCGTACATGATCAATTCAGGATCGAGCACGATGGCCCGCGCCAGCGCTACGCGCCTGGCCATGCCGCCGGAAATCTCTGACGGCATGAGCTCGCGCGCGCCACGCAGGCCCACGGCGTCCAGCTTCATCAGCACGATGTCGCGAATCAGCTCAGGGCTCAGGTCGGTGTGCTCCCGCAGAGGAAAAGCGACGTTGTCAAACACACTGAGGTCGGTGAACAAGGCCCCGAACTGGAACAGCATGCCCATGCGCCGGCGCGCTTCATACAGCGCCTTTTGCGCCATGCCGCCTACGTCCTGGCCGTCAAACAAAACCTTGCCGGTGCTGGCTTTTTGCTGGCCGCCGATCAAGCGCAGCACCGTGGTCTTGCCGCCGCCGGAGGCGCCCATCAGGGCGGTCACTTTGCCGCATGGCACGCTCAAGCTGAGGTCTTTGAGAATGACCCTCTCCCCCCTGGCGCCAGGGTAGGCGAAGGTCACTTGCTTGAATTCAACGAGCGCAGTTGTCAGTTCAGCCATTGGAAGTCAAAGCCGGCCAGCTGCCGCCTTCAGTCAGGGTAAGGCCCTAATAATAAGGCTTTACCGCGGCAGGTCGCTGGCGCCCATCAGAAACTCGTCGACTGCGCGAGCAGCCTGGCGGCCTTCGCGAATGGCCCAGACCACCAGGCTCTGACCACGGCGAATGTCGCCGGCTGCAAACACTTTGGGCACATTGGTGGCGTAGCCGCCCGTGAAGTCGGTGCTGGCCTTGGCGTTGCCGCGGCTGTCGGCATCCACGCCGAAAGCCTTGAGCACGGTGCTGACCGGCGCCACAAAGCCCATGGCCAGCAGCACCAGATCAGCCTTGAGCAGTTGCTCGGAACCGGCAACTTCCTGCATCTTGCCGCCTTTCCATTCGACGCGAACGGTTTTCAGACCCGTGACCTTGCCTTTGTCGCCGATGAATGCTTTGGTCGAAATGGCGAACTCACGCTCGCAACCTTCTTCATGCGAGGACGAAGTGCGCAGCTTGATCGGCCAGTAAGGCCAGGTCATGGGGCGGTTCTCTTCTATGGGTGGCTCGGACATCAGCTCGAACTGCGTCACGCTGACTGCACCATGACGGTTGCTGGTGCCCACGCAGTCGCTGCCGGTATCGCCGCCGCCGATGACGATGACGTGCTTGCCCTCAGCACGCAACTGGTCTTTGAACTTGTCGCCGGCGTTGACTTTGTTTTGCTGAGGTAAAAACTCCATAGCGAAGTGAATACCTGCCAGCTCGCGGCCGGGCACGGGCAGGTCACGCGACTGCTCGGAGCCGCCGGTGAGCACCACCGCGTCAAAATCTTTTTGCAACTGCGCCGCAGAGATGGTTTCCTTGGCCCAGTTGGTGACCTTGCTGTCCTTGGGCAGCTCGCCGATCAACACGCCGCAGCGAAATGTCACGCCCTCAGCTGTCATCTGCTCGACGCGGCGATCGATATGGATTTTTTCCATCTTGAAGTCGGGGATGCCATAGCGTAGCAAGCCGCCTACCCGGTCGTTCTTCTCGAACAGCGTCACGTCGTGGCCCACGCGCGCGAGCTGCTGCGCTGCCGCCATACCGGCCGGGCCGGAACCGACCACGGCCACTTTTTTACCGGTCTTGTGCGCGGGCATCTGCGGCGTGACCCAGCCTTCGGCCCAGGCGCGGTCAATGATGGCGTGCTCAATTGATTTGATGCCGACCGCGTCGTCGTTAACGTTCAGCGTGCAGGCCGCCTCGCAAGGGGCAGGACAGATGCGGCCGGTGAACTCTGGGAAGTTATTGGTGCTGTGCAACGTGTGGATGGCATTTTCCCAGTCCTTGCGAAACACCATTTCATTGAAGTCAGGAATGATGTTGTTGACCGGGCAGCCGCTGTTGCAAAAAGGCGTGCCGCAGTCCATGCAGCGCGCCGCTTGCTGCGTGGCTTGTTTGTCGTCAAGGCCGATGACAAATTCTTTGTAATTTTTCAGGCGCTCTGGCACGGGCTTATAGCCCTCTTCAAGCCGCTCGAATTCCATGAAACCGGTGATTTTCCCCATGATGTCTGTCCTCAGATACTTTGTGTAGGTTCGTGCGCTAATCAGGCCGTGACGGCGCCGGGCTTGCCTGCCAACTGGGCACGCGTTGTTTCACTCGCAGCCAGCAACTGGCGCTCTTTGCGCTCGCTCAATGCACGCTTGTATTCGCTAGGAAACACTTTGACGAATTTATGCCGGGCCTCGTTCCAGTTGTCCAGAAGTTCGCGCGCGCGCTTGCTGCCAGTCCATCTGTTGTGGTCTTGCAATATTCGTTTGAGCTGGACCTCGTCGGTTTCGTCTGCGTGCCAGCCGGACTTGTCGTTAAGCGTCTGTTCGGCCGCGCTCAACACCTTGTCCAGCGAGACCATGGCGGTGTTGCAACGCTTGGCGAACTGGCCGTCTTCGTCATACACATACGCCACGCCGCCGCTCATGCCGGCGGCAAAGTTGCGCCCAGTCTTACCCAGCACGGCGACGGTGCCGCCCGTCATGTACTCGCAGCCGTGGTCGCCTGTCCCTTCAACCACCGCCGTGGCACCCGACAGGCGCACCGCAAAACGCTCGCCGGCCACGCCGCTGAAAAAGGCCTCGCCGGTGGTCGCGCCGTAAAGCACCGTGTTGCCAACGATGGTGTTTTTCACTGCGTCACCACGGAAGTCGATGCTCGGTCGCACCACGATGCGGCCACCCGACAAGCCCTTGCCGGTGTAGTCGTTGGCGTCACCGATCAGGTACAGGGTAATGCCCTTGGCGAGGAACGCGCCAAAAGACTGGCCGCCCGTGCCTTCGAGCTGAATGCGCAGCGTGTCGTCCGGCAGACCTTGCGGGTAGCGGCGCGTCAACTCACCCGAGAGCATGGCGCCCACGGTACGGTTGACGTTGCGGGCGACATCGATGAACTGAACCTTCTCGCCTTTTTCCAGCGCCAGCTTGGATTTTTCGATCAGGCGTACATCAAGCGCTTTTTCCAAGCCGTGCTCTTGCTCGGCCACATGCAGGCGCGGCACGTCGGCGGGCACGTTGGGCTGGTAGAACAGGCGGCTGAAATCCAGGCCGCCGGCTTTCCAATGCGCAATGCCTTTTTGCGTGTCGAGCAGGTCAGCGCGGCCTATCAGATCGTCGAACTTACGGATGCCGAGTTGTGCCATCAATTGGCGGGCCTCTTCGGCCACAAAGAAGAAGTAGTTGACGACATGCTCGGGCTT
>Ga0209442_1001766_pt1 | contig 12088 bp, 10 predicted proteins | sample LauGreSBDMM110DD_2_FD_187565 | JGI IMG/M metagenome (GOLD analysis project Ga0209442, IMG submission 187565) | Freshwater lake microbial communities from Lake Michigan, USA - Sp13.BD.MM110.DD (SPAdes) (version 2) | ecosystem: Environmental > Aquatic > Freshwater > Lake | place: Lake Michigan...
TTCAGCTTGTGCTGGCACCCGTCGGCAATTTAAAAACCATAGGAGATTAATATGCAATTAGATCTTTCGTCCGGTTCCATTTCACGCCGGCAACTATCGGTATTTCTTGCGGGCACGCTTTGTGCTGGTGCCACCGTGGCGCAGTCCGAGTCGGGTTTCCCGAGCAAGACCGTGCGGCTGGTAGTGCCGTTTCCCGCTGGCGGTGGCGGCGACCAGGCGGGAAGAGAATTGGCAAAAGGCCTGCAGAGCCTCTGGGGCCAGTCGGTGGTTGTAGAGAACTTGGTAGGCGCTGCCGGAACGATCGGGGCAGATGCCGTCGTGCGTTCGACGCCAGATGGCCACACACTGGTCTTCCTGTCCTCTGGTGTTCAGACAGTGCTGCCATTCCTGCGCGAGAAGATGCCATTCGATCCTGTCGCAGACCTGTTGCCGATAGCGATGTCGGTAAATTTACCCAACGTTCTGGTGGTCCCGGCGCAGTCGCCGTACAAGTCATTCAAGGAGCTTATTGCCACGGCTAAGGCAAAGCCAGGCGCGATCGACTACGCATCCAGTGGGCGCGGGGAATCGCATCACATGCTGATGGAATACCTGATGGCTGCAACAGGCACCAAGTTCAATGAAATTCCTTACAAGGGCGGAGCGCCGGCCTTACTGGCCGTCGCGGCCGGCGAGGTGCAGGTGGCGTGGATTGCGGTGGCGACCGCCGGCCCTTTCCTCAAGTCGGGCCGGCTGACTGCCTTGGCGGTAAATATGCCGTCGCGTGTATCGCAGTTCCCGGAAGTGCCCAGCGTCGATGAGCTGGGTTATCCCGAGTTGTCTCAGCAGCAGTCGACCTGGATGGGTGTGATGGCCCCGGCGAAAATCCCGACTGCTGTTGCGAGGAAGATTTCCTTGGACATCCAGAAGGTGGTCAATTCAGCCGGTTACCGAGAGACCATGGACCGCATAGGCGCCGTACCACGCTATCAGTCGATGGAACAATTCTCCGCGCTTATCCGCAACATGTACGAGCGTAATAAGGCGACCCTCGCCCCTTGAGGTGACACGCTGCTCAGCAGATGGAGCAGCGATTGACACTACCCCCGCAAGGAACCCCAAAATGAGTTTGAAGATGAAGACTTTGAAGGTCGGCATGATTGGCGTCGGAATGGGGGCTGGCGAGATCATCCCGGTCTTCGATACCATGCCGCATATTAAGCTTGTCGCGTGCGCCGACATCAATCCGGCTATTCTCACGGCTTTCCAGGACCGCTATCCGGCAGCACGCACCTACAACTGCGCCGAAGCACTGTGCAAGGACGCCGAGGTTGACGCTGTCTGGATCTCCACCCCTAACCGTTTCCATGCACCCCATGCGATTCTTGCAGCCGAGCATGGCAAGCATGTGGTGGTGGAGAAGCCGATGGCCCTCGACCTCGCCGAAGCGGAGCAGATGGTCAGCGCAGCCGAACGCAATGGCGTATTGCTCATGGCCGGGCATACACAGTCCTATTCCCTGCCAATCCGCGCCATGCGCAGAATCATTGCCTCTGGGGCGCTGGGCAAGCTTCAGGCTGTGCACCTGTGGACCTATAGCGACTGGATGCTCAGGCCCCGCACCGCCGACGAACTTGACCCTAATCAGGGCGGTGGTGTTCCGTACCGCCAAACGCCGCATCAGGTCGATACGGTGCGGCTTTTGGGCGGAGGCAAGTTGCGCAGCGTGCGTGGAACCACCGGGCAATGGCACCCGGAGCGACCCATCCCGGGATACTACAGCGCTTACCTCGAATTCGATGACGGCACGCCATGCACCATCATGCACAACGGCTACGGCTACTTCGTCACAGAAGAACTGGTGCCGTGGTCCAAGGGCTACATCCGCTATAACGCGCAGGAAAGAGTGGCGGTGAGGCGCGCACAGGTGGCCGGCGAGCGCAACGAAGAGAGCGAAAAGCAGTCGATGCGAATCGGTGGTAAGGACCAGACGCGCGTGTTCAGTGAATGGTTTGGCGGCAAGCATTGGTCGCCTGTGGATCTGGGTCTGGTGGTGGTGAGTTGTGAGCGTGGAGACATCCGGCACTCCAAGAACGGCCTCTTCATCTATGACAATGATGGCGTTCATGACGTGGACCTGGCTGCGGACCTGAGCGTAGGCCAGCGTCGCTCGGAGCTTGACGAGTTCTATGACGCCGTGGTCAGTGGCAAGCCCTTGTTTCACGACGGGGCCTGGGGGCTTGCCACACTCGAAGTGGGGCTTGCGATCACCCAATCGGGGCGCGAGCGCCGGGAGATCATGCTAAATCACCAGGTCGAGGTTGCGCCAGACTATGACAAGGACCTGCCAGTCCCGTACCTGGACAAGACCTGACGAGTGTCAGGTAGATACCTATGTCAGGTTGCCTTCCGATGCTGAAGGGACATGAAACCGGCATGCACAAAAGTCACAAGATTCTCCGTCACCAACCGGAGCTCCTCTTTGTGCGAGGCCGACTTGGTTTTCCATTGCGCAAAACGGCCGGTGTTCGAGCAGACGTAGAGCGATGCAACGACCATGAAAGAGAAGGCGTTGAATAGCGCGTTGTCGTCTACATCTGGCAGAGCCAGACGCCAGTACTCCAGATAGGCGCGTGCGCAACGGTCGTAGTGCTTGCTGATCACGTACGACCAGCGCTTCAAGTTGACTAAACCGGCCAACAAGCGCACATGGGCTTTCCATTGTTTTGAGCTGCCATAGCGAGCCTTGATCATGGGAGAGACATAGGCCTCGATCAAGAGCCGAACTGTTTCGGATGAGCCTTGCGCGTCAGGATCAATATAGTCCAAAGCCTGCAGACGAATGCGCTCCATTTCGATCGCCCTGCGTGCAATCACTTCATCAAACAAACGCTCCTTGGTTCTGAAGTGATAGGTTGAAAGGGCCGGGTGAACTTCCGCCGCAATCGCAATATCGCGCAGAGTCGTTCCTTCATAACCCTCCTCGGAGAAAATCTGCTCGGCCGCATCCAACAACTTGTTCCGCGTCATGTCCCCAGTGGAAGAAACTTTACGTGAAGATTTTGCGGCTGTGGTAACTCGAGAGGTCTTGGTCACTTACTTGCTTACGGTAGAAACTATACTGAAATGCTGCCGACGGCAGTTTGGCGATGTCTAAGCCTAGCGTTGGAAAAAGTCGAGGCACAGTCGATTGAATTTTTCCGCATGCTCCCATTGTGCCCAGTGCCCGCACTGAGAGAAGAAGTAAAGATCGGCATCACGTATTCCCCATAAAAGCCTGAGTGCCGAGTCCAGAGGCACGAACCGATCGTCACGTCCCCAGGTGATAAGTGCAGGCGCCTGAATTTCGCTAAGCCGTTGGCTCATGTCCGGATAAAACCCCTTGTTTGGCGCGTTCATACTTTCGATAAAGTTCGTCAGGTGGGCACGGTTTTGCAGCAGGCTGTCAAAGCGTTGCTGTATGAACTCGTCACTCAGCTTTCTTGCGTCGTATACAAACAATTCCATCATCTTCCTGAGGTTTTCGAGGCTTGGATTACGGTACACCAAACCCACTTGCTTGATCCCCTCTAGGGGGGTGGGCTGGAAAATGCTATTCCCGACGCCGCCACTGCCCATCAGTACCAACTTGCCGATCCGCTCCGGGTGTGCCAGAGCCCATGCGAGGGTGGTGCCGCCTCCCATCGAGTTTCCGATGACGTGGGTCTTATGTATGCCGAGGAAGTCCAGCAGAGAGTTGGCCGTTTCGACGTTGATGTCTGAACGCCATCCTTCGCGGATCACAATGGGATCGCTCCCTCCCCAGCCGAGGGAGTCTGGCAAGATCACGCGATAGCCGGCGCGGACAAATGCATCGACGTTCCGGTGGAAATTTCCCCAGCCCGAGGCGCCTGGCCCCGAGCCATGCAACATGAATATAGCGGGTCCGGAGCCAACATCATGAAAGTGAATTGTGCAGTCTCTGCCCTGGATCCGAAGCGGCGCGTACTTGCTCGTTGGCATTTCCAATTCATTCATAGTTTGAATCCAAATACAAATTCATTTGATTAATCGGATACCGTCCCCGACATTAGGCGCACCTTGATGTAGCCTTTTGTGTAAGGACTGACCCACACTCTAAAATTTATAGGCCTCCGCCATGCCGCGGGTGGATTTTGCTGCTTGACGGTAATCCCCCTAATTTCCACTGACCTGAGAAGTCGGACTGTTATGCATCAATGGTCAGACCCAGCTTTTGGGGTGAAACCGCTCAAAGCCATTTGGGGAGGTTATCCTAATTGTAGGACGACATCAAAGGGGTAACGAAGTCTTTGACTTCTGCAATGCTGCACCACTAAGTATGTCAATTTTGCGCGATACGCCGTAAGGCCTTTGGATTCCATTAAAGCGTCCGGGCACAAGGGCAATCACCCCCGGATGTCGCGGCAATATAAACTTGAGGTGAGTTCGGCAAACGATAGAAAAATTAACCTCCCAAAATTTGTACTCCACAGTCTGGTGTTACTGAAACTGGGGGGATTCGCATACCTCAGTTGGTCAGCGCACTAACTGGGTATGCTGGCTAGTCGCTTCGAATCAAATCAAGCCTAATAATTCAAAGTCCCTGCCAATAACGGTTTGCAGGGGCTTTGAATTTTGATCACCTCTTTTCAAGAAGTTGGGTGAGGCAAAAGAGTCAGCGCTGGCCTGCGAACAGCAGCGACATAACTGCACCACAAAGCGTGATGGAAATGCCTAGGGCCATGACCCAGTTGAGCTTTTCTCGGTTTCGCAGTATGAAGTAGCTCAGCGGCATCACTACCAGCGGTGTGCACATGGAGATGAGTGCAGCCACGCTGACCGGGATGTATTTCATCGAGGCAATCACCAACGACTGCGCAACAAACTGAAGTGCGCCGATACCAACAAAGAGTGTTGCGCCTCGAGGATTGGCCAAAATCTCAAGCCGGTAAGCTTTCAGCTTGGAACGGCTTGCCAGCAGCAACAGAAGAAGGCCTGCAGCAGCGCCAATCGTAGTGCCAAGTAGAGGCTCATTCCAATCGCGTACCGCCGAACCGCGAAATAGATGGCTGCCGGAGTAGGCGGCAGAAGAGGTAAGTCCGAAAATCAGGCTGCCCGACAACATAGCCTGGCCCGCCCGACCCTTATCCGCTGCCGACCCGTGGTCGGATGCACGCTTTTGCAGGCCGAGGCTCATAGCCATGAGGCCAATGATGGCCAAGGTGATTCCCAATACCCCCATCCAGCCGATTACCTCACCAAGAAACAACCAGGCGAACAATGCGGTCAGCAGTGGGCTTGTACTCTGCAGCGCCGAGGTCCCCGAGGGGCCGATACTTTCGATAGACTTGAACACCAGCCACCGACCCAGGTAGGTGGAAAAAATGCCAGCTAAAGCGAACGCCGTCACCGACCAGACGTTAAAGCCCGGACCAACGCCGCCCCAGAAAAGCTGAAACGACGAAATCAACAAGCCGATCGGGACGCCCGCAGCAGCGGCCAGCAGCGACCCAGGTTCGCTGCGCATATTACGCATGCCGACGGAAATCAGCACCATGCAGCCGCCATAAGCCAGCATGGAAAGCAGGGCAAGCGAGCCACCGAGGACGACATCTGGTGTTAGCGCAGGCAGTAGGCTCACAGAACGCTTTTAAGTTTCTAACGGGTGCAAAGGGGCTGCCGAATCCGAGCGCCTGGCGGCGCATTTTGCACGCCAAGGTAAGACCATGCGTTTTGCAAACGCCGGGCCATCGGACGAGGGCGCTGTTCCCAGCATTGAGACGATTTCAAGCCAGTCGGCAGGAAACCGTACCGAGCGCCCCGATCCGGACTGTGATCAGGTCCCCAGCACCTACAGGAACCATGGGGCCCAGGGCCCCAGACAGGATGACCTGGCCCGCGCGCAGATGGGTACCGCGCGCCGCCATGGTGCGGGCCAGCCAGAAGGCGGCACGCAGGGGGTGACCCAGGCAGGCAGCGCCAGTTCCAATGGACACCTGCTGGCCGTTTTTATCCATGGCCATGCCAATCTCACCCAGAGACAAGCCACCGAGGGTTTTCGGCTGATCGCCTAGTACGAACAGGCCGCTGGAGGCGTTGTCGGCCACCGTGTCCACGAGCGTGATTTTCCAGTCGGCAATAACGCTGTCGACCACCTCGATCGCAGGCAGCGCGAAGGCCACGCTGCTCAGGAACTCCGCGTAGGTTGGGGCCTGTACATCCAGGTCGCGGCCCATCACGAAAGCGACTTCAGCTTCCACCTTGGGCTGGATCAGGCGGCTCATCGGAATGTCCTGCCCGTTGAGAAACTCCATATCGTCAAACAGGATGCCAAAGTCGGGCTGGTCGACGCCGAGTTGCTGCTGCACTGCTTTGGAGGTCAGTCCCACCTTCATCCCCACCACGCGCCCGCCGGCCTCGTGCCGGTGCCGGGTGTTGATCTCAGCGACGGCATAGGCGGCATCAAGGCCGCTGATGGCGTGCGTATCAGAAATACGGCTGATGGTCTTGCGATCGCGGCGTGCGTCTCGTACGGCTGATGCGGCTGCGCTATGTTTCATATCTGAGTTCATAGGGGGTTCCATTTTTTGATTTGACAGGTTTCAGGGAGTTCCAAATCTCTCACGCGCAAGCCAGCGCAGGGCGTTGTCTTGACGGAGAAGGCGGGCGGTGGCTTGGTCCAGTTGTAGCTCGTCGATACGTTTTGCCGGTTCTTTATCCAGGATGGCAAAGGGGTAGTCGGTCCCCGCCATGACCTGAGTCTCACCATAGGTCGCGAGCAGAAAGCGCAGTGCAGTGCCGTCATACACGAGATCGTCAACGTAGAGTCTGCGCGCCATTTCCTGGGGCGATTGCGCCATCAACTGGCGCACATGCGGCATCTGGGTCCAGGCATGCTGCAGCCTGGGCAGCATCATGGGCAGCGCACCACCTCCGTGGCTCAGTGCAATACGCAGGCCCGGATGCCGGCCCATCAGGCCTGAGGTCAGCAAGGAAGCAGCCGCCAGCCCCATCTCGCCGGGAAAGGCCACAACTTGCTCAAGCCCCGCGCCCACCAGACGCTCCATGCCGGCCGGCCGCAGTGCGTGCACGAAAATGGCCGTGCCTAGTTGTTCTGCCGCGGTGAAAAAAGGCTCGAAATCGGGGTGCCCCAAGGGCTTGCCGTTGACGTTGCTTCCGAGCTCCACACCCGCCAGTCCAAGCTCGCCTACCGTACGTTCCAACTCGCCAATAGCCATCCCGACATCTTGCAATGGGACTGCGCCCAGACAGGTAAAGCGATCTGGGTGTGTATTCTGGAGGGCTGCCAGCTCCTCATTCATGTAGCGGGTGAGCGACAGGGCATCCTCGGCATCCAGCCAGTAGGAAAGTAGTTCCGGCATCGGGCTTACGACCTGATGCGTCACCTCCATCTGCGTCATTTCAACAGCACGCTTGTCTGCGTCCCAGGAGGTGTCTGGTACCGTGCGATAAACCTTTCCCTCAATCATCACGTGGCGGTCGCAGGCATTGTTTCCCGGCGCCATCGACGGCCAGGCGACGCCTTTGCGCGTGCCGAAATAAGCGGGGAATCTCTCCGGAATCCAGTGGGTATGGGCGTCGATGAGGCCGCAGCAGTGCTTCATGAGGCGGTACTTTCAACTTGGGTGGCGATCCAGATGGTGCCCCCCCTCACGTGGGCGGGATAGGTCCGAATAGACTTGGTGCATGGCGTCGCTACCGGCTTGCCGGTGCGAATGTCGAATGAGCCCAGGTGCAGCCCGCATTCGATCACATAGCCTTCGAGCGCTCCCTCGTCGCACAGCGAGGACGCGCCATGCGAGCACCTGTCATCTGTGGCGAAAACTTCCTCACCGCGCACCCGGTAAATCGCGACCCGGGTACCGTCTGATAAGGTGGTGCTACCAATACCGCCTTCGTCTATGTCTGTCAGCGGGTAAGCGGCAACTCCTGCGCTTTGCTCGGCAAGCGATTGCTCTGCGCCCTCTTGCGCGGGTTGTAAAGAGACGGGGGAAGCCGGTGCGCCTAGCAGCGGCGAGCAAGACTGAAGGCTTCGAAATTCGCCCGCGATGAATTGCGCAGGTGTGATGCTATCTTCCCTGCCGATCTGCCGGAGTAGGAGGTTGAAATCCTGCGGCGCATTGATGGCGGCTAGACCTACCAGCCGCCCGTCAGACCACAGGCCGTGAAGGAAACCCGAGGTGACTTCGCCTCGACTCGCCTGAACTTCCCCCTCAACGAGACCAGCGCATTGCAAACGCAGCTTGCCCTGGTCAGACCAATACCTGGGTACTTCTGCAAAGGGGACCGCAGCGCCAGCGCCGGCCAGGTGCTGCGCCAGCGCGATTGCTTGGCCTTGTGCATTGAACCAGGTTTCGATTCGCTCCAAACGGCCACTGATGGGGTTGCGCTGGCGCGTGACATCCCCGATCGCAAAAACATCAGGCAAGTTTGTTCGAAAGAAGCCGTCGATGAAAATGCCGTCGTCGCAGGCGATTCCCGCTTGGCGGGCCAGATCGTCGTTGGCCAACACGCCGATGCCGACCACAACCAGATCGGCCGGGACGGCGCGGCCGCCCTGCAGATACACCATACCCTCATCGAGACGGGTGACTTGTGCGTTGAGTTCCACCTGCACGCCATGCGAGCGATGGTGCGCCAGCAGGCGGTCAGCGATCGCCTTGGGCGCGCTGCGCGCCATCAATCGCTCCGCCGCTTCAATCACTGTGGTCGCGATGCCAAGCTGGTGGGCAGAGGCAGCCAGCTCAAGGCCGATCGGTCCGCCGCCGATCACCGCGATTCGCGAACTTTGCCGCAGCCGAGCCCGGATCTCGCGGGCATCGTCCAGTGTGCGCAGGCTCATCACATTGCCGCAGAGTGAAGAACCGGGAAACGTACGCGCCCGCGTGCCCGTGGCCAACACCAGCCGGGACCATGCCAGCCTTCTTCCGTCAGCGAGCTCAAGCATCCGCTCTTGGGTATGTATCGCTACAGCCCGGCTTCCTGTCAACAGTCGAACGCCGGGGGGCAGCAAGGGCTGCAGAGCAAGGGTTGTCTCGTCGCCGAGCTGGAACTCCTTGGACAGCGGCGGCCTGTCGTAGGGCGGATGCGCCTCGTCACCGACCAACGTGATCGGGCCGGAAAACCCGAGCGCCGCCAATTGATTGGCAAGTGTGTATCCGGCTGGGCCGCTGCCGACGATCACAAGTCCAGCTGAAGTGGTCATTTCACGCCGCCCGGAACTCTGCGAAAACCTTGTTGGAATTGAAGATATGCGTCTCTGTGAAGTTGCTCCATTTGAGGGTTGCCTTCAACTCCTGCATGGCACCAAGCAGGGGGCACCAATTGAGCAGTTCCTGTTGCCCTGCTGCCTCGAAGTCTTCGGTTTTTTGCCGGTACCAGTAACCGTAGTCGCCTTCGGTCAGAGCCTGATAAAGCTGGCGGTCTGCCACTGTATCCGGTCGCAGGCGCCAGGTTCGATCGCAGAGAAAAGCATGCGACCAACTGGAGGATGCCACCACGGCAACGCGCCAGGGCGAATCCCTCAGAATCCGTGCGGTAGCGGCGCCCATGTCCATGCACCGCGCGGGCGATGGCCCGGGGGGGTCAAAATCAAGTTTGTCTTCTACTTTGGTGATGAAGCCCCGTGCTGAAATGACCTTGCGCCCGTAGCAGTTGATCGGTACAGCGATGGTGGGGTAATCCCAGCCGGTTCGGTCGTAATCAAGGTAGAGAATGGCATTTGTGAATGCGTGTGCCAAGCTCTCATGATGCAGTGGCTTATAGGCGTAGGCCATATCAAAGCCGGACTCGAGCAAGCCGGTGACCAAATGCTTGGCGATATCACGCCGGCCTTTGAGACGGTAAAACTTTTCGGGCCCCTCACCCCAAGCGTTCGGCTTTCCAGAGGTCATGGCTGAGCTCATAGCGTGGCGCCAAGGATAGAGGTCGACATCGTCGTAGGCGCAGACAGCGAAGGGCGGAATGATGTCTTCTTTGAAGTTTTCGTACTGGTCGTCGCCCCATATCAGAACCACATCTGGCTTGAAGTCGTCAAGGGCCTGGCGAACACGCCGAAACTGCTCAACCAGCGCCGCGCGGTGGCGCCCGGCGGCGACCCGGCCTTCATCGTCGCTCCACTCCTGGCGCATGGCTGTTGGCCAGTTCTGCGGCAACCTCTCCTTCTCAGGAATGCCGGTATCGCGCAGCGTCATTCGCAAAATGCCACTCATAATCTCATCGGATGTGCATAGAGGGGGGTAATGGGACAGTCCCAAGCCAAGGATTTCGGCCATATTAGTCTCCTATTTGCTTGCCGAGGCCGGCTTCAGGCTTTGGCCAATTCGAGGGAGCCGGCAGGGGAACGCGTGCGGCCCTTTTTCTTTGCGACGGCGGCATCACGCTCCCGATCCTGCTCATGCTGGATCGAGGCGTCGAGCTGATTCAGAAGAGACACCATTTGCAGCCGCTGCCCTTTTGTCAGTCCACTCATCAGACGTTCTAAGCGCTCCCAGTGTCCTGGCAAGTGCTTCGTGAGAAAAGCCTCACCCTGGCGGGTCAGAACTGCCAGCAAGGAACGCTGGTCCGCCACATTCAGCTCGCGCCGCAGCAGACCTTTCTCGGCCAGCGTGTTGATATTCCCGGAAAGGTTATTAGGCTTGACTACCAGCATGCTGGCCAAGGCACCCATGGTGGTTGGCTGCCGCGTCCGCTGCAAGGTAGTGAGAATATTGAACTGCAGCGGGGTCAGGCCCAAAGCTGAGACCTCTAGAGACTGGTCACGGTCCAGGATGGCGAACGAGCGATACAGCGCTAAAAGCGCCCATAGCGCACTGCCGTCCAGTGTTTTATAGTGGACTGCGCTTGCGGCGACCTGGTCGCTGAGCCGATTAAATTTAGGCACTATCGCATCATCAATCGATTTTTTTTTTGCTGATTTCATAACAATACAGAATATTTCGATTTGTGAAGCATTAGGATTGTGCCACAAGGTACTGCTTGCAAAGTTTTTTCCATTTAAAAGTATCGCACCCAAGCGATCTGGTGTTTACCCTAATTTAACGAATTTTTTTTTATTGAATAATTCAATAAATGAAGTTACCTCAAAAGTGGGCCAGTCAAGCCCGTCGCAAGTAAATACACTCAGGAGACAAGCATGAAACGTCGAGAAGTCATTGGCCATTTTTTAGGTGCTGCAGCCGCTACCAGCCTCGCACTCCCCGCCTTGGCGCAGGAGTACCCGGCACGCCAAATCAAAATCGTCGTGCCGTATGCGGCAGGCGGCTCCCCCGACATCGTGTCGCGCATCGTGTCGCAGGCCTTGACAGCCGCGATCTCCCAGCCGGTAGTGGTCGAGAACTTGCCGGGTTCGAGCGGAATTGCGGCCATCGAGCAGGTGAAAAAGGCCCAGCCCGACGGCTACACACTTATTGTTCTAGATGCCGCGCATTGGGCTGTCAACCGCTTCACCAAGAAGCAGTTGCCCTATAACTTTGAGCGAGATCTGACACCTGTCGCGATCTTGTCTACTTCGTCGTTGTTCTTGGCCGTTCACGAGTCCTTTCCGGCAACTAACCTCGCGCAGATGGTTGCGGCGGTGAGGGCAAAGCCCGGCTTCTACACCTACGGTTCTTCCGGCATCGGCAGCCTGCATCACCTCACGATGGAAGCCTTCAAAGCCGGCCTGGGTTTGGACATCCTGCATGTGCCTTACAAAGGGACAGGGCAGTCAGTGCCGGCCCTCGCCGGGGGGCAAGTGTCAATGGCCATCGCTGCTTACAACTCGCTTGGTGGCTTCGAAAAGTCGGGCCGAATTCGTGTTCTTGCGGCCAACACGCGCGTACGCGCCGGGATCCTGCCGCAGTACCCGCCCATGGGGGATGCCGGCCTTAAGGATTTCCACTTCCCTGGAGAAAATGCCCTTTTCGCACCCGCTGGCACGCCTAAGGTGGTGATTGATAAGCTGGTGGCCGAACTGCAACGCATACTGAGGCAGCCGGAAATGGTCACACGACTCAATGGCGCGGGGGTCGAGCCACCACCCGTGATCACGCCCGCAGCTCTCTTTGAAACCATCCAACGCGACATCCCTCGCTATGAGACCGCTGTC
>Ga0209442_1001771_pt1 | contig 12074 bp, 4 predicted proteins | sample LauGreSBDMM110DD_2_FD_187565 | JGI IMG/M metagenome (GOLD analysis project Ga0209442, IMG submission 187565) | Freshwater lake microbial communities from Lake Michigan, USA - Sp13.BD.MM110.DD (SPAdes) (version 2) | ecosystem: Environmental > Aquatic > Freshwater > Lake | place: Lake Michigan, USA...
CGCAAAATTACCAGTGATCAACGCCTCTCTAGCGCCACGTTGCTGATAAAGATTAAAGAGTCGCGCATAAAGTTGGCACCATGGATGGTCTGAATCTAATATGTCAGCACCCTCGGCATTGATAGGAGTTACAGGTGTAAACAAAAGACCGGAAGCATCTGCATTGCTATGGTCCAAAAGTGTTTGGAGTCGGTCAGGGTGATACAAATCATCCGAATTCAAAATACTGATATAACGGCCATTTGCCAGCGCGATGCCACGGTTGATAGCTTGGTGTGCACCGTGATTGGATTGATAAAAAAGATGAATTTTTGGGTTATCTCTGTATCTTTGGTCCAATATTTCACGGGTGCTGTCCGTTGAGCCGTCATCAATCAGAATAATTTCCCAATTGCTACACGATTGACTGATCACACTTTCAATAGCGTTAACGATGTAGCGCGCATGGTTGTATGAGGGAATGACCACGGAAATGTCCACCCTCGTGTCTTTGGCCGCCTCATCAGTTGTCGTGTTCATACTTAGATTAATGAAACTTTAGTTGATCTGAAAGACCTAATAGGCACCGCTTCGGGACGTGACGACCTTGACCGTTTTGAATAAAAGTGCAAGGTCATACCAAAGTGACCAATTTTTGACGTACCAGATGTCTAAGTACACTCTTGTTTCATAGTCTGTATCGTTACGTCCACTTACCTGCCAAAGACCTGTCATGCCGGGTCTAACCATCAAATAGTAACTCTTTTCAACGCCGTACTTATGTAGCTCCTCTTCCACAATGGGTCTTGGGCCTACTAGACTCATTTCACTTTTGATCACATTCAATAACTGAGGCAATTCATCCATGCTTGTACGTCGTAAAAAATCGCCTAATTTACTAATTCGAGGATCATTTTTAAGTTTGCGATCTTTTTCCCATTGATCTTTAAGTCCTGAATTTTTATTCAAAATATCTTCAAGTATCATTTCTGCATTGGGCACCATGGACCGAAATTTATAGCACTTGAATTTGCGCCCATTTTTACCTATTCGTTGGTGCGCAAAAAGTACGTCGCCCCCTTCTAGCTTGAGTGCCAAAGCGATAACGAACATAAGCGGCGATAAAAAAACCAACAACACCATTGCCGACAAAAAATCAAAAACTCTTTTTGTTAAGCGTGCCGGCCAACGTCGTAAATTATTTCCAACTCTCAGCAAGGCTACTTCATGCGAGAAAAAATGAGCGATATCAGTGCCATAAAGGGGGATGCCTCGCATAGCAGGAATTACGCTGATGTCGGTCGCTCCCCAACGTGTGAGAGTTCTAAGCCAATTTTCTCGCTGGTCAGATTGCGCGTACTCCAACGCAATGACCCATTGAATACCCGGCTGGCTTGCAAGCAATTCAAGCTGTTCAATGTTTTTCAATGGTCGACCATTTAATTTGAGCTCAGGATTTGGTTCCGTTACATCCACATACCCTACAACCTCAAAACCCATCCGTGGTTCACTCTCCAGTGCGAGGGCAGCCTCTGAGGCATTTTCTCCCTTACCAATGATAATTGTGGGCCTAATCCAAAGGCCTATTTTGCGAAGAAACCAACTGGTCAACATTCGCCCCCAGATGATTGTAAAAAACGAAAAACCCCAGACCAACAACCACCACAGACGCGATGCGTTCCAACGGTTGGAAGCTGTGATCGTCATATCGAGCACAGCCAGAATGCAAATAAGGCTGAGAATATCCCCTAGTTCGTCCCAAAATGGGCGGCGGTCGCTGTAATGCTGAAAACGCACGAGAAACAGCATGAGTCCTAGAAACACCAAGCCACTCCAGGCAACATACCGCTGCATGTCTTGGGTGGAGAACCACACGCCAGCGCTTTGACTTTGATCGAAGGCAACATTGATGAGGGTGGCAAAAGCAAAGGCGGCCGCAAAGGCTAAGGCATCCCCCAATAAAATAGCGAGCTTGGAAACGCGAACTTGAAACAGCGACAGCGACAGTGTTGGAATCATGACTGCTGCTGCCAAAAAACTTTGTGCATGGCGAATTTTTTCACGATTGTACGAGGCAAGTACCGATATGCACGGCCCAACTTGTAACCCACGTATTTGAGGATGTTCGTGTATAACAATTTCAACAGGCTTCGTAAAAAGCTCTGCTGCATCTGAAGACTTTGCCATTGCGAGAGCACAAGTTTGACACCCTCTTCTTCGGCTTTTCCAAAACTTTCCAAGAGCCAAGGGTTTTGAGCGTGGAAGACGCCAGTGTCAAACATGCGCTGAAAATCCTGCAGGCCGTTGTAGTTGTGTGAATGATAAACTGCCGCGCCCGCTTGGTAGCGAAGGGATTGTCCTGACAACAAGAATTTAGCGGCAATGAAGGTGTCCTCGCCTATTGGTAAGTGTGCAGGAAACCCTCCTTGATCAATGAGGGCTTGCAATCGATAGGCAGCAAATGAATTAGACAAAAAGCAAGCCTTGATGCCCAAACTGGCTTTGTCTGGCAATTGCACAGTGCGGCTAAGCTTGGGGTAATTGAAAGCCCGTGCATGAGCCTCCAACCAATGCGCATCGGGTTTGGGTAATTGGCGACCATAGGCGGCAGCCACTTGAGGATCTTGAAAAGCTTGAAGCAACTCGGTCAGCGCATCAGGGTTGGCTAACACGGCATCTTGAGTGAGGAAAACAATGAACTTTGGAAAATTGCCGAGAGATGTTTCGGGCGACGGAACAGAAACTGAGTTTAAGAAGGCTTGATTCAAAGCCCATTGGCGTGTGGCACCATGGTTGAAATCTTGCGCATGAGTCTTCAGAACGGTAAACCCCGCTTGCTGAGAAAAGGCCTGAGTGCCGTCAGTTGAGCCAGAATCGACCACCACAACTTGAATTGGCTGGCAATTTTGGGACCGCATAGCTTGAACCCACTGGACCCAAGCCTTAAGGCCAGGATTGTAAGTAGGAACTATAACCCCAAACACGGGCTTGAAAGTGGGTAAGGGTGTGACCTTAAGCACAGGCTTTGTAGCTTCGCAATAATTTAAAATTTCAGACTCAAAATGTATGACTATATTTGACACTATTTCTGTGTCTCGCTGCCAATTACTGGCTATTTATCTTTCAAGTACAGACTTCAGCGCCTTGCCCGTATGCGTACCCAGTTTCACCACCCCTTCCGGACTGGCACTGGCTACCACCCGGCCCCCTGCCTTGCCGCCATCGGGCCCCAGATCAATGATCCAATCGGCTTCGGCAATCACATCCAGGTCGTGCTCAATCACCAACACGCTGTGACCCGCGTTGACCAATCGGTGCAAGACATGAATCAACTTGTCGACATCGGCCATGTGCAAGCCCACGGTGGGCTCGTCCAGCACATACAAAGTGTGCGGCGCTTTGTTGCCGCGCTTGCCTATTTCGTCTCTAACTTTGGTCAGTTCTGTAACCAACTTGATGCGCTGAGCTTCGCCGCCGCTTAAGGTGGGGCTCGGTTGGCCTAAGGTGAGGTAGCCTAGGCCTACGTCTTTGAGGAGCTGCAAAGGGTGCGCAATGGAGGGCATGGTTTCGAAGAACGTGACAGCTTCGTCAACTTCCATCTTGAGGACATCGCCGATGCTTTTGCCGCGCCATGTAACGGCCAATGTTTCTGAATTGAAACGTGCGCCATGGCAAGCTTCGCATGGTACTTTCACATCGGGCAAGAAACTCATTTCAATGGTGCGCAGGCCTTGACCTTCGCAGGTGTGGCATCTTCCCTCGCCGGTGTTGAAGCTGAAGCGTCCTGCTAAATAGCCGCGCGCTTTGGCTTCTAAAGTTTCAGCAAAAAGTTTTCGGATGGTGTCCCAAAAACCAATGTAGGTGGCTGGGCAACTGCGCGGTGTTTTGCCGATGGGGGTTTGGTCTACTTCCAATACACGGTCTACTGCTTCGAAGCCTTTGAGTTCGGTACATCCAATGAGTGAGGGGAACTTGCCTGCGGCTTGTTCGTCTCTGCCTGCTTTGGTGCTGCGTTGGCTGACATGGCTGTGCACGTTGGCTAACAGCACATCTCTGGCCAAGGTTGATTTGCCTGAACCGCTCACGCCTGTAACGGCTACCAAACGCTGCAAGGGAATTTGCACGTTGACGTTTTGCAGGTTATGCAGATTGGCGCCTTTAAGTTCTAGCCACTTAAGGCTTGTATTGATTTCTTGCTCTGGTACTTGCGCAACTTCTGCTTTTTTAGAACCTTTTTTGGCAACAAATGCTTCTACTTTCTTTTCTGGTTTGACGGCATTGGCCACAGCGTCAAACACTGGCATCAATCTTCTTGCTTGCAGCGGATGTTTCATGGCATGCAACAAATATTTGCCTGTCTGCGAATCTGCAGCATCCGTAATATCTTTCACACTGCCCTGAGCCACCAAACGGCCGCCGCGCTTGCCTGCACTTGGTCCAATGTCGATGATGTGATCGGCGCGTCTGATGGTGTCTTCGTCGTGTTCCACCACGACCAGCGTATTACCTTTGTCGCCCAATTTTTGCAGCGCATTCAACAAAATTTGATTGTCACGCGCATGCAAACCGATGGTGGGCTCATCCAGCACGTAACACACGCCCTGCAAGTTGCTGCCCAGCTGCGCAGCCAGCCTTATTCGCTGCGCTTCGCCGCCACTGAGCGTGGGTGCGCCGCGGTCTAAGGTGAGATAACCCAAGCCCACTTCTTCTAAGAATTCCAGACGGCTTTCAATCTCGGGTAAGAGATCTCTAGCGATGTCTTGTTCTCGTTGCGAAAGTTGGTTGGCTTTGGCCAAACTTTGCACCCACTTGCGCACATCGGTCACGCTCATGCTGGCTATGTCGGTGATGGGCAAATGTTGGGTGGTGAATTTTACGTGCCGCGCTGTGGGGTTAAGGCGCGTGCCTTCGCAATGCGGGCACACATGTTCAATCAGGTCTTCAATCTCAGGCTCGGCAAAACTTTGCTCGCGGCCTTTTTGATCGTCGTCCCGCACCGAGTCGTCAAAAACTTTTCTTTGATCTTTGGTCAGTTGCACACCTGTGCCTACACACTCCGTGCACCAACCGTGCTTGCTGTTGTAGCTGAACAAACGCGGATCGAGTTCGTTGTAGGAGGTGCTACAAACGGGGCATGCTCTGAGTGTTGAAAACACTTGCAACTTGCCAATGTGATCGGTTTTGAGCGTAGCTTGCGTACCTGTTTTTTCAGCGGCCTGCATGGCTTCTTGCAAACCATCCAGATGGCTCAACACGTGCACCACACCTTTGCCTAGCTCTATAGTTTTGGTGAGCGCTTCACGCAGCTGCCTTTCTTGATCAGCACTGATCTTCAAGCTGGCCACTGGCAACTCAATGGTGTGTTCTTTGAAACGGTCAATGCGCGGAAAGCCTTGCGTGGGCAAGAAATTGCCATCAACCCTGAGGTGTGTGTAGCCCCTTGGGCGAGCCCAATCGGCCAACTCGGTGTAAACGCCTTTTCTGTTCATCACCAAAGGCGCCAGCAAACCAATGTGCTGCCCTTTGAAATTCTTCATGAGCTGCGCGGCAATGCTGTCAGGGGTTTGGGGTGCCACTGCGGCGTTGTCGTGCACGCAGTGTTGTGTGCCTAGCTTCACGTACAAAAGTCTTAAAAAGTGCCAAACCTCTGTGGTTGTGCCTACCGTACTTTTTCTGCCGCCCCGTGAGAGCCTTTGCTCAATGGCCACCGTCGGTGGAATGCCGTACACCGCGTCTACCTCAGGCCTACCAGCAGGCTGGACGATGCTGCGCGCGTAGGCGTTCAGACTTTCGAGGTATCTTCTTTGGCCTTCGTTGAAAAGAATATCAAAGGCCAATGTTGATTTACCAGAACCACTCACGCCAGTAATCACATTGAACTGCCCCCGCGGAATGTTCACACTCATATTCTTCAGGTTGTGCTCTTTGGCATTGACAATCCGGATGCTGTTTTGCTCAGCCACCGTAAGGCTGTTAGATCCCTTTCGACCCACCAAGTCTGTTGGTGATCGGGTTGCGCCGGATAAGGATTTTGCGCTTGCGTATGACGCACCCGGCGTAACCCGGTCGCCAACAGACTTGGTAGCCTCTGAAACTTTCAGCAAGCCACCCAACTCCCCCATCGCCACCGCATACTCACGCAACGCCAAAGCCGTATGCGAAGTTGCATGATTCCGTACATCCTCAGGCATACCTTCAGCAACCACATACCCACCAGCATCTCCGCCCTCAGGGCCCAAATCAATGAGCCAATCACTCGCCCGAATCACATCCAAGTTGTGCTCAATCACAATCAGCGAATGACCGCCTTCAAGCAACTTGCGCAACGCACGCATCAACTTCGCAATGTCGTCAAAGTGCAAACCTGTCGTAGGCTCATCGAACAAAAAGAGCGTGCCTTTTTTTGCTACAGACTGCTTGCTCGCAGTGGCCGTCTTCGCAGCGCCAGCCAAGAACCCAGCCAACTTCAAACGTTGCGCTTCACCGCCCGACAATGTGGGCACAGGCTGACCTAGCTTCACGTACTCCAGACCCACATCCACAATGGGCTGTAACGCACGAATCACATCGCGATCTTGCGCAAACAGAGCGGCCGCTTCACTTACTGTGAGATCTAGCACATCCGCCACATTCAAATAACGAGGAGCCACGCTGCCCATGGCTTGTCGCTCAATTTTGATTTCCAAAATTTCAGGGCGGTAGCGCTTGCCATCGCAATCTGGGCAACGCAAATACACGTCGCTTAAGAACTGCATTTCCACATGCTCAAAGCCTGAACCACCACAAGTGGGACAACGGCCATCACCACTGTTAAAGCTGAATTTGGAAGCTGTGTAGCCACGTTGCTTAGACAAAGGTGTGACTGCAAAAATTTCTCTCACGGCGTCCCAAGCTCCCACATAACTTGCGGGGTTGGAGCGCGCCGTTTTGCCAATGGGTGATTGGTCGACAAACACCACTTCGCTTAAATGATCAGCTCCCATGAGACGGTCGTGGGCGCCTGGCGTTTCGGTGCTCTTGCCAAAATGTCTTAAGAGTGCAGGCGCCAATACATCTTGAATCAAACTTGATTTGCCTGAACCGCTCACACCGGTCACGCACACCAAACGTTGTAGCGGAAATTCAATCGACACATCTTTCAGGTTATGTTCTTTGGCACCTTCCAAAATAAGGCGCGGGGTGTTGTCGGTCACAAGGCGTTTGAAGCCCATGCCCACTTGCTTGCGGCCGCCCAAATAATCGCCCGTTAAGGTGGCAGCATTTTTGAGATCCTCTGTGCTGCCATCAAACACAATGTGGCCACCCTTCTCGCCAGGGCCTGGCCCCATATCGATCATGCGATCAGCGGCCATCATGACCGCAGGGTCGTGCTCTACAACGACCAGAGTATTGCCTGCATCTCTAAGTCGATGCATCGCTTGCGTGATGCGACTCATGTCGCGCGGGTGCAGGCCAATGCTAGGTTCGTCTAAAACGAAAAGTGTGTTGACCAGCGAGGTGCCCAATGCTGTTGTGAGGTTGATGCGCTGCACTTCACCGCCGCTCAGTGTGCGGCTTTGGCGGTCTAGGGTGAGGTAGCCAATTCCGACATCGCACAGGTATTTGAGTCGGTTGGTAATTTCTTCTAGAAGCAGTTTGAGCGCTTGTGCTTCACCGTCTTGGCTGTTTTCTTGAATGGCCGTGGCAGACATTCGATCGAAGAAGTTTCTCAGCTTGTCGATGGGCATGATCATCAAATCATGCAAACTTAAACCCGGCAAGGCTTCGAGTTGTTTGCGTGTCCATTTCACGCCTTTAGGCAAGAATCGTTTGTCTTTTTTGAGTGCAGCGTCGGCATCTTGTGCGCTGCCAATGCGCCAAATTAGGCTGTCTGTTTTAAGTCTTGCACCACCACACGAACCGCACTCGGTGTAGCTTCGGTATTTGGACAAGAGCACCCTGATGTGCATCTTGTAGGCTTTGCTTTCTAGGTATGCAAAAAATCGATGCACGCCGTACCACTGTTGATTCCACTTGCCATTCCAATTGGGAGAACCTTCAATCACCCACTGCTGCTGATCTTTTGTGAGTTTGAACCAAGGTGTATCGCGCGGAATACCCGCAGCCTCGGCATGGCGCATTAAATCGTCTTGCGCTTCTTTCCAGGCGGGCGTTTGAATGGTTTTAATCGCGCCCGATCTCAGCGTTAGCTTTTCATTCGGAATGACCAGCCCAAGGTCAACACCAATCACCCGCCCAAAACCGCGACAAGTTTCGCATGCGCCCACCGCCGAGTTAAACGAGAACATAGACGGCATGGGCTCGGGATAACGCAAATCACTCTCAGGACAATGCAGTCCCGCCGAGAACCGCCACAAATCCGATTGATCGCCTTCGGCGATGGCATAAACATTCAAGCGCCCACCTCGCTTCAGCGCCACCTCAATCGCCTCCACCACCCGAGCCTTCTCAGCAGCCCCCAACCGAAACCTATCAGCCACCACGTCCAAAACCTTGCGCGGCCCCGTTGTCGTGGCCACTTCCCTCTCCGCCTGCACCTTGGTAAAGCCACTGGCCGACAACCACTGCTCAACCTGCTCGGCCGTTGTATTGCCCGGCAACTCAACAGGGAAAGTCAAAACTAATCTAGGATCGCTAGCCGCCGCTGCTCGCTTAGCCAGTTCTGCGTAAATAGATTCAGGGGTATCGTGCTTCACAGGCTTCGCTGTATCCCGATCGTACAAGTGCCCCAACCTGGCGAACAACAACTTCAAATGGTCATTCAACTCGGTCATCGTGCCCACCGTGGAGCGCGAACTTCTAACTGGATTGGTTTGGTCAATGGCAATGGCGGGCGGCACCCCCTCCACCTTGTCCACCGCAGGCTTGTCCATACGATCCAAGAACTGCCGCGCATAGGCGCTGAAAGTCTCCACATAACGCCGCTGGCCTTCAGCAAACAACGTGTCAAACACCAAACTAGACTTCCCCGACCCACTGGGCCCCGTGACAACGGTCAACTCACCCGTGCGAATATCCAAATCAATGTTCTTGAGGTTGTGCTGACGGGCACCGCGAATCTTAATAAAACCGTTAGACATAGAAGCAAGCTTTTGGGGTGGAGGCCCAACATTCTAGGCTTGCGTTGGAAACAATTGGGGTCAGAGCAACATTATTTTCGTCAATCAGTTGGGGGCAGAGGCTAATGGGGGCTTCCTCATGGTGGAGTACCACAAATCGTCAGCCCCCATTAGCCTCTGCCCCCAACTGATTGGAAAATAATGTTGCTCTGACCTCGATTGTTTTTTCGATCGGGTGGGCGTCACTAAAATGACTTATATTGAGATGAAACTCTCAAAATGGAGAATCTCATGACTCAGTCCATTGCGGACAAAGAAGAGGTGACCACAGAGTCGTCGGCTCCTTGGCGAGCACCTTTAAGTGCTGCCGCTGCGGCAGCTTTGCTGGAGGCATGTGGCGGCGGCGGTTCTGGAACGGCGACCGCTGTAACGCCCCCCATCAGTGATCAAGTCACTTTTGCAACAGACTACGCAGCCGCGCGTTTTCTGCAACATGCCCAATTTTCCAGCTCCGAAGCTGAAATTGCATCGGTCAAAAGTACGGGTGCTGCTGCCTGGCTGGATTCTCAAATGGGTTTGCCTTCCAGCACTGGGGGCTGGGACTGGCTGGCCAAGCAGGGCTACAACGCCATCGACAGCAATCAGTTCTACCAAATGGACCATCAAGCCAATTTCATGGCTTGGAACCAAATCATGGCTGCCCCCGATGGCGTGCGCAGGCGCATGGCCTTGGCACTGTCAGAGTTTTTTGTGGCCTCTATCTCTGGCGTGTCCACCATCAGCTGGGCTCAGTTTGCCATGGGGCACTACTGGGACATTCTTTCCAACAACGCCTTTGGAAATTATCGTCAGTTGTTGGAAGAGGTCACGCTCAGCATTGCCATGGGCGAATTTTTGAACACCTTGGGCAACCAAAAAGAAGATGCAGCCACAGGCAGATTGCCTGACGAAAATTACTCACGCGAAGTGATGCAGTTGTTCACCATCGGTCTGCAGCAATTGAACATCGATGGCAGCTTGGTTAAAGTCAACGGTGCACCAGTTGAAACCTTCACGCAATCAGACGTTTCCAATTTGGCCCGCGTGTTCACTGGCTATCAAGCAGATGACAGCGATGGTTGGTTTGAAAGTGTGGTGCCGCCCACCTACAGGGTGCGCAACGTAGGCTATACGCGTCGGCCCATGGCACTCAACGCTAACCGGCACTCCATGCTAGAGGCACGGTTTTTAGGCGCCGTTGTGCCTGCAGGCACAGAAGGCAAAGCCGCTTTGAAAATTGCGCTCGATACTTTGTTTCAGCACCCCAACGTCGGGCCATTTTTCAGCCGGCAAATGATTCAACGCTTGGTGTGCAGCAACCCTTCTCCCGCTTATGTTCGCCGCGTTGCAACCGTTTTTAATAACAACGGCAAGGGCGTTCGTGGCGATTTGGCCGCGGTGTGGAAAGCCATTTTGACGGACATCGAAGCTACTCAAGATGCAGGCCTTTCCGACAAAAGTTTTGGCAAGTTGCGCGAGCCCATGGTACGCATCGCTCAATGGGCTCGCACCTTTGGCGCCAAGTCCATCAAAGGCACTTGGAAAATTGGCAATCCCAATTACTCTGCCGTCGATGCACTGGGACAAAGCCCACTTCAAGCACCTTCGGTGTTTAATTTTTTCAGGCCTGGCTATGTGCCGCCCAGCACTGCTTTAGCCTCACTTCAGTACACTGCGCCAGAATTTCAATTGGTCAACGAAAGCACCACTGCGTCTTACGTGAACTATTTGGAAAATATTTTGTACCAAGGCATGTGGGTCAGAGCGCCTGAATTGATCACCTCGCCTGACAACCCCACTTCTACCGATGGTCCGGACATTGTGCCGAACTATGCAACGGAATTTGCGCTGGTGGGCAATCCGCAAGCTTTGTTCAGGCGCTTGAACTTGCTTTTGTGCGCAGGGCAGTTGTCGGATACCACAGTGAATGAGATGGTCACTCTTTTTACCACTTACGACGGATCGAACGCCTCAAGCTCCGACAATGCCAAACGCAGTTATGTGGCCAAGGCCATCATGTTTGTGATGTGCAGTGCTGAATATTTGGTGCAGAAATAAAAGGCCAAGGATCACAACATGACAGACAACAACGATCTTTCGCGCCGCAGTTTTTTACGCCAAGCAGGCCATGTCTCCCTCACGGGTATGGCCGCACCATGGCTGGCCAATTTGGCTACCATTGGCGAAGCCGCTGCCTTTTCAGCCAACGACTACAAAGCCTTGGTGTGTGTATTTTTATTTGGCGGCAACGACTATGCCAATACTGTGGTCACCTACGACAATGAAAGTTATGCCAAGTACTCCGCGATTCGCGCGGCGGGCTCTGGCGCCAACACCTCAGGGGTTGTGCTTTCTCAAGCAGCCTTGGCGGCCACCGAACTAAAGCCCACACAAGCACTGTCGGGTGGACGCAAATATGCTTTGCATCCCACCATGACGGGCTTGGCGCAATTGTTCAATGCGGGCAAAGCCGCAGTGCAGTTGAATGTAGGGCCTTTGGTGGTGCCTCTCACGAGGGCACAATACTTTGGCAACGATCGTCAGAAATATCCCCTCCCACCAAAACTTTTTTCTCACAACGACCAGCAATCGGTATGGCAATCTTCTTCGCCAGAGGGCTCTACCATTGGTTGGGGTGGCCGCTTTGGTGACATGGCCTTAACGAACAATTCTAATTCGCTGTTCACCAGCATTTCTTTGTCGGGCAACAACGTATTTCTGTCGGGCGAATCGGCTTTGCAATACCAATGCAGCACCAGCGGTGCCATTGCGGTTCGCTCGTCAAGTAACAACTTCTTTTACCAACCTCAACTTCGCGCCGCCTTCACCCAAATGCTGCAAAAAAGCAGCACGCATCTTTTGGAAAATGAATACAACACTGTCATGAAGCGAGGCATTTCTGCGCAGAGCATTGTGTCTCAGGGCTTGTCGAGTGTCGCATTGAAAACAACTTTTCCGACAGGCAACAAACTGGCAGATCAATTGAAGACTGTGGCC
>Ga0209442_1001775_pt1 | contig 12068 bp, 11 predicted proteins | sample LauGreSBDMM110DD_2_FD_187565 | JGI IMG/M metagenome (GOLD analysis project Ga0209442, IMG submission 187565) | Freshwater lake microbial communities from Lake Michigan, USA - Sp13.BD.MM110.DD (SPAdes) (version 2) | ecosystem: Environmental > Aquatic > Freshwater > Lake | place: Lake Michigan...
AGACGTGGTGTGCTTCAACACAAAACGGCGCAAAGCTTGTGGTTGTAAATTGGCCATGGTTAGGCGATGCGCTTTGACACGTTCTCTCAATTCACTGGCCACGCCTGCGGGCAAAAGAGCATCGAGAATGCCAGGGCGCAAGAGATTGACCCAATTGGCAAAACCTTCGGGCTGCACTAACAAAGCATTGAAGCGCGAAGGCCCAAGCGCTTGCGAGGCCGCTTGCGCAGTTTGGGCAGCCAATGCGGCCTGCGCTGCTTGGGAAGTTTGCAAGCCCGCGTAGGTCCCGGTATGGAGCAACTGCAAAGTCCACTTGCCATTGGGTAGCAAATGCGCTCTCAGCTGCGCTAGATCGCCTTCTTTGATGTAAGGCGAGAGCGGTAGATTGAACACATGCTCTTTAATGGCGAGCTTGAGTTCGTCTTTGTGAAGCGCTGCAACCGCATTGACGACTTGTCCGTCGTGCAAACCCAGTTCTTTGGCTATCGGAGCTTCTATAAATATTTGACGCAGGTCGAGCGTAACCGGCGTGATGCGCGAGACTTGGTTGACCCCCTCAGGCCCGAGCAACGCCATGGCATGCCCTTTAAGGGAAACGCACCCAGTTTTTACGCTCGTTCATGTTCAGGTCGGTTGTGGCGTAACCGCCTGCGCCAGGGCCAGAACTCGACGAGGAATTGGAGCCCGAGGCAGAACCCTGAGCATTTTTAGGTGGTGCGCTTTTGCCAGACTTGAGATACATGGCGACCAAGCTGTCATGGTCGGGAATGGTAAGGATTGAACCCGCCATCAATGTGCGTGGAGGTGTTTTCGTAAAAGCTTGTGGGTTTTGCTGGATAAATGCAGTGCGCAACAACTCAATTTTGAGGGGACTGTCGGCCATGGTGGCACGGATGACTTTGTCCAAGGTGTCGCCGGAGACCACGTCGTAAGTTTTGAGCGCGCCCTTGCCTTGAACGTCCAAGGCAAAAACATGTGATGCGCCCATCAGCACCCCCGCACATAAGGCGAGTCGAAAGTAAGCGTGGATATGGACCATAAAGTTCTCCAACGGTTTCCGTAATTGACGTTAATAAATATAGGGCCAAGCCACCCAGCCGCCCTGAAATGTTTGTTTTCTTCCCGCCACCTGGCGAATCTCTGCTTGGTAGGCAGAGACCGATTTAACTTCAGCCAGCACGACTGCGTCAAGTGCACCCGCTTCGATCGCCCTGCCAGGCAAAACGCGCGAATCTGCAAGGACGATTTGGTCACCCACCCGCAGACCCGAGGCGCGACCTGCTCGCAACACCAACTGGCCATCGCTATTTTGCTGCACAACAAAGCTTTGCGGATCGCAACCGAGTTGACGATCTAAGTCTCGCGCCATTTGGGCCACGTTGGTTTCGATCGCCAAAGTGGTGTCAACATCGAGTTTGGGGGTGCCATAGGGGCTTGGAATGGTGACGCCAAACACGGTATTTTGGGCATCAAACCATACCGTACCGTTAGACGTGTACTGAACTTGCCACATCAAAACAAACGCGGGGTAATTGGCTGTGTTGAGGTTGTAGCGTCCCGGCATCACGGTCAGTTGCAAACGCCACTCCGTAGCTTCTTGCTGGAGTTGCCATGGCATGGCCTCTTCACCCAGACCGTTATAAAGACGCTCGTAAGTGCGGTTGTAAATTGAGTCAGTGGTCAATCGCCAGTGCCGTGATTCCGTAGCCGCACGCATCGCCTGTTGACGTGCGGCAAAGCCAATTTTTTGGGCTAAAAACTGCTGCGAAGGTGGAATGCGCGAATCAATGTCCATCGAGACGCGCATCACATGTTTCATGGGAGAACGGGCTTGCGGCGCATCACAACGCACAGGGACGATGGTCTCGGTTGTCTTTCTAGACAACTCAACGGTATCAGTAGAACTGGTTTTTTTATATTGGTCGATTTGTAAGTCGCGTAACCTGATTTCTGAGGAGAAGCGGTTGAGTTGCAACAAGGCACCGTGGGTGTCCATCCAACTGCTGGAGCTGACACGAACATTCGATTTCTCGGCCGCCTCGACCAAGGCGGTGCGAATAGCCTCGAGTCTTTGTTCTGGCTTCAAGTCTGCTGCGTGCAACCCCATGTTCAGCCCGAAAAACAATAACAAAGCTATGCTCGCGCCAAGTCTCCGGCGCCAGCAGTTTGTTATGGGTGAAGGGCTAGACATAGGGGCAGACAGGTTGTGTAAGCAGGCGATGGAAGATGGCACAAACGGGGCTAATGCAACAGATGTTGCTTAATAACGCTTGGTGCTCAGCTGCGCAATGTAGAGCGAACGCAAGTCGTTAACGATGCGGCGGTCTAGAGACAACGTGGTCTCGTAGGTGTCGTCACCCACAGGGGTGATGCTGACCAAAACGGCACCGTACACCACACCTTCGACACGCGCACGGAAGGTGTCGCTCATCACCGTCATGTCGGCGATGGTAGTGTTGGCGTCTAACTGCTGGCCATAGACCTGTTCGGTCAAGGCGCGGTAGGCGTCGAGCTTAGAAGCGCGAATCGCCAACAAACGTTGCTGCGACGCATTACGGTGGTTCTGAATACTGATGACGGCATAACCGGTCGCGACCAAGGTCTCGCGCTTTTCGGTCATGGGCGTGATCATGTTGGCAGACTCATCTGCCTTAGGTTGTTCAGCTGTTTTGAATGTTGGTAAGGCGCAAGCAGTTGTCAGCAAAGTGACGGCTACTAGAGCCCAAAAAGTGGTGCGTTTCATGGTCGTTGTCCTTGTGTAGGTCTCCCACACGATTCGTCAGTTGGGGGCACATCTTTAACCTGACAAATCGATACTTTGGTGATTATTTGATAGTTTTAGTACTTTTGTTGTCTTGCGTGAATTTGTCAGTATTAGACAATCATGTGTAGGAATTTTTGACATGAAGCCCACTACTCAATTTATCGGATTAAGTGAATCTGCCAAAACATTGCGCAATTTGGTCGCAACGATGGCCAATTCCAATGCGACCGTCATGATTACGGGTGAAAGTGGCACCGGTAAAGAGCTTTTGGCCCGTATGCTGCACGACCAGTCCGAGCGTTGCGGTGCTAACTTTGTACCTATTAATTGCGCCGCTATCCCTAAAGATTTGCTAGAAAGTGAACTTTTTGGTCATAGAAAAGGCTCATTCACTGGCGCAGTGGCAGACCGAATTGGACGCTTTGAATTGGCCCATGGCGGCACGATCTTCTTAGACGAAATTGGCGATATGTCGCTCGATATGCAGGTCAAACTACTGCGTGTCTTGCAAGAACGCACGGTCGACCCGATTGGCGGAACCCGACAGGTACAGGTGGATGTGCGTGTCATTGCCGCCACCCACCGTGACTTAGATACCGAGATTGAAGCTGGTCGTTTCCGAGAAGATTTGTACTATCGGCTTAATGTTTTGCCGATGGTGACCCCTGCGTTGCGTGAACGCAACACAGATGTGCCTGAATTACTGACATTTTTTGCAAAAAAATGCGCTTCTTTTGGCAAACAGCCCATCACCTTCAAGCCTGATTTTTTGACAGCACTACAAAAGTACCCATGGCCAGGCAATGTGCGTGAACTTTCCAACTTAGTCGACCGCTTTAGCACCTTGTATGCGGGACAAGAATTGGATTTGCGGGCCATTCCCCCTACCCTTTTGCCCAAGGGTTTGATTTCAGCGCAAGCAGAGTTGCAAGCCCAGTCGCCCTTGCTAGCTAAGTTAGAAATGACTCCCCCTCCCGAAGTCTTGGCCGAAAGCGGCATGCAAAACCAACCGGAGCCAGAAGACAACGAAATCGAGGGCATCATCATGCTCGCGCAAGGCATGCCGCATCTGCCACCAGAGGGTTTGTCGTTGAAAGAGCGGATGGCGCAGATCGAGCGCAGCATCATCGAGCAGGCGCTTGAGCGCAATTCAGGCAATGTGTCGCGGACCGCGAAATTACTGAATTTACAGCGCACGACTTTGATCGAGAAGATCAATAAATACGAGTTGCGTTCAGCCTGATCAATACAGCTTGATTTATTTGCAACAGGCTAAGCAGCCTGTTTTATGCAAACTTAAAAATTATTCTTGGTCGTTATAGAGCACGGTGATACTCATACGACGGTTACGCGGGTCGCGTTTGTCCTTGGGGTTAAAAGGATCGGTGTCTGAGACGCCTTCGATGCGCGCAAAGCGACTCTCAGGAATACCGCTTTTCTCCAGGATTTGACGCGTGACTTCTGCGCGTTCTGCTGATAAAGACCAATTATTACGGGTTTCAGTGCCGTCTTTGTTTTGAAAAGGCACGCTATCGGTATGGCCACGGATCGCGACTTTATTAGGCATGCTTGCTAAGGACGCGGCGATTTCCCTCATCAAGGTGGCAGCTTTACCTTGCATACCAATGCCACCGCTTGGGAACATGGCGAAGTCGGCTTTGTCGATGATCTCGATCCGCAGACCCTGTTTGTCTCGGGTGATCGAGACTTGGTCTTTCATATCGCTGAGCTTTTTGTTCTCGGCGAGTTTTTGTTCAATCTCTTTTTCTAACTTGTCGAAGTCTGCTTTTTCTTTGGCCGCAGCAATTTCTTTTTTCTGCTCTGGCGACAGTTTGTCGGGGTCAGAGTAAGGGTTTTCGTTTTCTTGGGCGGGATCGGTGTTGGGGTTGGGGCCGCCTTCAGAGCGAGGCGTGAGACGCTCTAACAAAGCCGTTTGTTTGGCAGAAAAAGGAAAACCGTCTGGATCAATGATGGAGCGACCGCCAAACATGCCATTGGAACCTGCCAATTGGCCAAAAGGAACCAAGCTTTGTGACGAAGGCTTGAAATAGTCAGCAATACTTTTACGTTGGTCGTCGTTAGATGCACCCAAGAGCCACATCAACAAGAAGAAGGCCATCATCGCCGTCATCATGTCGGCCAAGGCAATTTTCCAGGCACCACCGTGTCCACCACCGTGTCCATCATCAATAATTTTCTTGATGATGATGACCGGAGCCAGCGCTTCCGGTGGCGCGTTGGGGTCTTTTTCTGTCGCCATTACTTCCTCAGCGCGTCGAAGATTTCACCAAAGGTGGGCTGGTTGTGGTGGCTGATGCAGACGCGTCCTGCTTCGATGATCAAAGGAACAGGATATCCGTGCATATTGCCCAAGATGATTTGCTTGGCCACGTTGAGCACTTCGCCGTCTTCGTCAATGATTTGCTTCAAGCGGCTTCCAAAGGGCTCAAAAATACCGTAAGCCAAGAACACCCCGAGGAACGTACCCACCAACGCGCCACCAATCAAGGCTCCCAATACCGGCGGGGGTTGGTCAATCGCACCCATGGTCTTCACCACACCCAACACACAAGCCACAATACCTAGCGCAGGCAAAGCGCCAGCGAGTGTGGCGATAGCGTCAGCGTTTTTCATTTCGTTGTGGTGATGCAGTTTGATCGACGCGGTCATCACATCTTCCACTGCGTAGGGGCTTAAAGTGCCTGAAGACACCACCATCAAACGGATGGTGTCGCAAATTAATCCTATCAAGCCGTGGTCGTGCAACATCTTCGGGAATTCGCCAAAAATCGCACTAGCCTCCGGGTTTTCGACGTGGGATTCCATCGCCACCGCACCTTCGGCTTTCAGGGTCTTCATGAGTTTGGAGATCACGGCGATGATGGCGACATAGTCGTCTTTTTTGTACATCGAGCCTTTAATCACACGACCAAAGCCGCCCATGGCGCCTTTGAAAATCACACTGGAATTACCCGTGATCATGCCGCCGATACCGGCACCCGCGATAATGAACATCTCATAAGGAGCGGCTTTGATAATGGGCGCCAAGCTGCCGCCGGCGATCACGAAACCGCCGAAGACGCATATCATCAATACGACCAAACCAATAATTGCTGTCATCTCTCACTCCAAATGCAATTGGGCACATCCAAGAGGAATCTCGGATGTGCCTGCTTAACTTTCCAACCCCGCTAAGGGTAACTGATTTCTCAGTTCACCAAGCTCAACGGCTTAGCCATTTGAGGTACCAAAGCCGGTACACCATCCCAGGCGTCACGGATTTCGCGCATCAAACCTTGGATCTCATCCAAGGCGACCAAGTCATTGTGGGCATTGACGTGTAACAAACGGCGGGTGACATAGCCATACAACTCATTGAGGTTGTTGGCCAAGTCGCCACCTTTTTCAAAATCCAAAGCGCCTTGCAGGCCCAAGACGATGCGGCTTGCGCGTGCAATCGATTTAGATTTTTCTTGAATATTTTTGTGCTGAATGTGGCCGCGGGTCGCCGACATGCTTTCCAACAGCCCATCAAACAACATTTGAATGAGTTGAACGTTGCTGGCATTGGCGACACCGGTGCCGACTTTGACATCACCGTAACTTTGAATAGCTCTTGAATTAGCACGCATTTGAAGTAACTCCTGTGAATCTTTTGCTTACACAGAGAGTATCGGAGGCGTGTATCCAAACTTGAGGTCAAAGACGCGGTTCATGGCGAATCGATCAGGCAGGTTTAGCTTCCATCATTTCTTGCGCCACTGGAGCGACGTCAGAGATGGTGTCAGCGGCAATTTCTTGCCGCTGCAAGTCTTCGTATTGCTGCACTTGCTCAAGCCCTTGGGCGAGTTGTTCTGCTTGCATTCGGGCCAAGGCGTCAGCGTCCAACGGATTAGCTTGGGTGGACTCATCGGTGAGTGCCAAAACAGAGTCGTCTGTGGCTTTTTCCTCTTCTGGGACTTCTTCTTCTTTGGCCAAGTCAAACAAAAATTCAGAGAACGGCACTTCCAAAGGAATATTGGCGCGCTGATACAGCATGCCAGTCACGCTGTCGACGGTTTGCTTCAAACGCTCAAGCACCTGAGACTGCGGATTCTTTTTATAAGAGCCCGCGAACTCCAATGCCGCTCGGTAAATGCCGCCCAAATGTTGAGGAGGCAACCACGATTGGATGTGGCCACGCAAAGTCGTGACGCGACGCTCAGAACTAGGTACGCGGCTTTCGCTGCCGTCCACGTCTTCCAAACCGTCTTTGAATGCGAGCGTGATGTGCTCACGCAAAATGGGTTCGTAGTGGGCACGCAAAGCGTCGATCAAACTAGCATCGAAGCCTTCAATGGATTTGCCATTCATAGCGTCCCACAGTTTTTTACCTTCTAGGCCTGCGAACAAGATGTCGCTGGGTGGCTCGGCCTCTGGCAATGGTGGCATTTCGGGCTTGGGCGCTTCATAGAGTTGCGCAAGGTGGTTGACCTTGTCGATCAAATACAAGGTAAGGATCACCAGCAATAGCAGGACCCAAGAGATCATATTCATCATGAAATTACTCATGCTGCTCTCCTGACTTTGACGGCGTCTGTTCCCGCGTTCTCAAGTTTGAGCGTGCCGCGTAATTTCTTGACCACAGAGGACAAGATTTGGCTCACGCGTGACTCACTCACGCCGAGGGTTTCGCCAATTTCTTTAAGGTTGAATTCTTCTACGTAGTAAAGCTGCATCACCAACTGTTCGCGCTCAGGTAACTCTGCAATCGCGTCGGTCACCGCATCCATGAACTCAGCTTCTTCGACGATGACGTCGGGTTGTTGCGATGCATCGTCGGCAATCGCCATGACCTCCTCAGTCACGACTTCCATCGAATAGGTCTCAAACCGCTTGGCTTTACCGCGTTCGCGGTGGAAGTCTTCTAAATCTTTGCCCATGTAGTCAGCAATTTCTGACTGGGTGGGTGTGCGGCCGAGTTCGGCGGCCAAAGTATGGATAGATTCGTTGTGCGACTTGTTAAACGCCACCGCAGAGCGAGGCAAGAAAGACAAACGGCGCACTTCGTCGAGCATGGCACCACGCACACGGCTGTGGGCGAAGTTCTCAAACTCCACGCCTTTGACGGGGTCGAATGCGCGAGATGCTTCGAGCAAACCAATCATGCCGACTTGAATCAACTCGTCGAGTTCCATGAAGGCAGGTATACGCGCTTTTAAATGCAAAGCAACGCGTTTGACCAAGCCTAAATGGGCCATGACCAACTCTTCGCCGGGCGGCTTTGCGCCACCGTACATTTCTAGAGGTGAAAGTACTTTCATACGTGCTCCGACGGATTGCCAAGAATCAGCCGCTCCATAAAAAATTGCATGCCGCCTGACGCTTGGTCAATCGGACGTAAGTGGGTACAAGCCTCCGCCAAACGCATGAAGTCGCGCGAGGCAGCTGAACCAGGCGCCATCTCGATGACGGACTGGTATTTTTTCAAGGCCCGCAACACCATTTCGTCTTCTTCGATCGACGTCAGGTAGTGCACCGATTCACCCAAGAAACGTACACAGACGTCGTTGAGTTTTTTATAGAGTTTCCAGCCTTCGGTTTGGCTGCCGACCATATTGGGCAAGAGGTAAATTTCGTCCAAGGCCATTTCTTTACTGAGAATTTTGATGGTTCCGTAGGCATCGGCAATAGAAGAAGGATCGTCTTTCACCACAATGACTCGACGCTGGCAAGCAGCCAAGAAAGACAAGACCGAAGGCGAAATTCCGGCGGCGACGTCAACAATTAAGAAATCGATGTCGTCGGTCAATGCGCCAAACGATTGCACGATGCTGGCGGCTTGCAATTGGCTTAAGCCCGCAAGTTCTTGCATGCCAGATGCGCCGGGAATTAGTTTGATACCTTGGCGCGTCGTGAGCATGATTTCTTGCATAGTTTTTTGACCCGCCAAGAAGTGACCCAGGTTGTATTCGGCACGCGCGCCCAAAGCGATTTGTGCGTTGGCTAAACCCAGATCAGCATCAAATAGCATGACACTGTGCCCCAACTGTCGCAATGCAACAGCAAGGTTAACGGAGGCCGTAGTTTTACCCACGCCCCCTTTGCCGCTAGCGATGCCGATGACTTCTGTTTTGCGATGTTCACTCATGGGTCAGACCTGTGCTTTCGGTTTGGTAATGGGCTGCAATTTTTTGTAACTTATTCACCGTCAATGCGCCCAGCGTTGCGGCTTGGGCCGATTCGGCGTGCGAGGCGTTTTCTGGCAAAACCAAGTTGTCGAGTGCGCGTTTGACCAAATCGGCCATGGCGACGACTTCGACCAAGTCACTGGTGCGCTCGCCTTGGCTAGCGACCGAGACAGGCAATGATTTTTCAGTCAAGAACTGCAGCAAGGCCCATGGCTGGTTGGATTCGTCCAACTTGCTGAGCATCAAGCTCGACCAAGTGTTGTCGGTATTCTCGAACAGTCGGCGCAAGGTGGCAGCCGACGCATCGACGGGCACCACGGCGTGAAAACCGATGTCTTGTTGTAATCCACGGATCTCGGTCAAACGCTCTTGCATTTGCACTCCGGAGGTGTCGATCAAGATCAAACGGCGACCTGCATGCTCTTCGAGCAATAACTTCAAGGTGCCGATGTTGATGGCGCGGAAACTGTCGACGCCGGACTGGGCGCTGAGTAACTGGGTTTGGTTCCAAGCGCCAGCGCGTTGGTCGTGGTAACTGATGACCATGACTTTTTCACTGCCGTGTGCAAGCGATGCCGCTTGCGCTAGACGCGCCACCATCAATGACTTGCCAGCGCCTGAAGGGCCGACTAACACATGGACGCCAGAAGTAGGCATGGCCAACTGTTCTTGCTCGACTGCATGGGCGAGTTGGTTGTGCAAAGCGAGTTTGGCATCTGCCATGTTGTCATGGTCTTTGATGCTATCGATCAGCAAGGCGCGCAAGGCGACTGGGATCGGCGCCTCATTGAGGGCATCGCGCATAGGTGTCAAGGCTGGAGGCAGGGGCATGGTGCCTTGCCATGTCGCCATTTGTTGGCTGAGTTTGAATTCGCGGCGCAAAGAAGCAAGCTCTTCGCGCACGAGTTCGACGATCTCTCGGCCACGCACCATTTCGTGGTCGCGAATTTCTTGTTCGGCTTCGCTGGCTTGCGATTTGGCCGCAGGCTTAGCCGTCACTTTGGCTTTGACAGGAGCAGCTTTGGCGTTAACTTGAATAATCGGCTTGGCCACTTGGGTCGCTTGGCGCTCACGGGCTTGGCGCTTGTTGTCTTCAAAGGTTTGGCCCAAGAGCACGTCAAATTTGCTGGCGGGCTCTTTCTTAGAGGCGTTGGCAAATTCTGATTTGAGAAACGGTTCTGCTTCTTCCAGCGTGAGCGAGGGTAGATCGACTGCCACGATGAGTTCGGTCAGGCCATTGACCTGGCTACTGGAAATAACCAGCACGTCAGGACCGTATTGCGCGATCGCCTTTTCGTTGGCGGTTCGTGCATTACGGGCGAGGATTCGTTTGAGTTCCATAAGTTGCTCACTCTGTCTTGGTCAATGGTTTAAATCAGTCGTTATTTTTCTTGGCGTCCACCGTGTGGATCACTTTGACGGCTTGGTCATCTGGGATTTCGCTGTAGGAGAGTACCGTCAAATCATTTACACGGAAGCGTGCGGCTTTGGATAGCCAACCGCGGATCACAGGAGAGACCACCAACACGGCAGGGTGTCCCATGTCTTCCACGGCGCGCGAACCTTCGCGCAACGCAGCAAATAGGTTTTCGGCCAAGCTAGGCTCCATCACCACGGGCTGGCCGGGCTGGCTTTGTTGCAACACGTTGTGCAGCAACTGCTCGAGCGTAGGCTCCAAGGTCATGACTTGCAAGCTGTTGTCGCCGTCAATCAGGTTTTGCATGATCATGCGGCCCAACTTGGGACGCACGATGGCGGTGAGTTGTTCGGGGTCCTGGGTACGGGTGCTGGCTTCGGTCAATGCTTCGGCAATCGTGCGCATGTCGCGAATCGACACCGACTCTTGCAACAGGTTTTGCAAAGTACGGGTCAAGATGCCCAAGGACAATTTACCGGGTACCAAGTCTTCCACAATCTTGGGCGACTTGGACGCGAGTTTGTCGAGCAGTTGCTGGGTTTCGTCATGGCTAAGTAAATCAGCCGCGTTTTCGCGCAACACTTTGTTGAGGTGGGTCGAGATAGCAGTTGCAGCGTCGACCACGGTGTAGCCTAAGGTACGGGCTTGGTCGCGTTGTGAGGGTTCGATCCAAACAGCTTCCAAACCGAATGCGGGTTCGCGGGTGGCAATGCCTTCAAGTTGGCCGTAGACCTGGCCTGGGTTGATCGCCAATTCGCGACCAACTTTGACTTCGCCTTTGCCACGCACCACGCCTTTGAGGACGATGTTGTAAGAATCTGGGTCGATATTGAGGTCGTCGCGGATACGCACGGGTTGGACAAGAAAGCCCAACTCGGCAGAGAGTTTCTTGCGAACGCCTTTGACGCGTGACATCAGTTCACCACCAGTTTCGGCGTTGACCAAGGGAATGAGGCCGTAACCAATTTCCAGACCGATGAGGTCGACTTGGTCGACGTCGTCCCAGTCGAGTTCTTTAGGTCCCTCGGCAGGTGCAGCGTCTTTTTCGGCTTGCACGGCTTGTTCTTCTTGCACTTCTTTAGAGATGATCATCAGTCCTAAGCCAGCAGCAGCCACCGACAAAGTGATGAACATCAGGTGTGGCATGCCTGGGACCATGCCCAGAATGACCAAAATGGCGGCAGATATGAATAGTGCCGTCGGATTGGCCAACTGGGTGGAGGCCTGCTCGGTGATCGACTCGGTGGTTGTCACACGGGTCACCACGATGGCAGTTGCCAGTGACAACAAAAGAGATGGGATTTGCGCGACCAAGCCGTCACCGATGGTCAGCAAGGTGTAGATCTTGCCGGCCTCAGCGATAGGCAAATCATGCTGTGCGATACCGATGATCAAACCGCCGATCAAGTTGATCAACAGAATCAACAAGCCGGCCACGGCGTCACCACTCACAAATTTAGAGGCACCGTCCATGGAGCCAAAGAAGTCAGATTCTTGGGCCAATTCAGCGCGGCGCTTTTTGGCGGTTTCTTGGTCGATGACGCCAGCGTTCAAGTCGGCGTCGATAGACATTTGCTTGCCTGGCATGGCGTCCAAGGTAAAGCGGGCGTTTACTTCAGAGACGCGGCCTGCACCTTTAGTCACCACAATAAAGTTAATGATCATCAAAATCGCGAAGATGATGAAACCGACCACATAGTTACCGGCGATCACGAAT
>Ga0209442_1001778_pt1 | contig 12065 bp, 10 predicted proteins | sample LauGreSBDMM110DD_2_FD_187565 | JGI IMG/M metagenome (GOLD analysis project Ga0209442, IMG submission 187565) | Freshwater lake microbial communities from Lake Michigan, USA - Sp13.BD.MM110.DD (SPAdes) (version 2) | ecosystem: Environmental > Aquatic > Freshwater > Lake | place: Lake Michigan...
ACCACTCATGTGCATCAAATTTATTGGTCAATCCTTCAAACACATCTGTTTCAGGAACTTCCTTATTTTGAATGGCTTGCTGAAATTGTTTGTCCCAAGTGGCCAATGAAAGGTTTAATTTATTTCGTTGTGGTTTGATTATTTTTTTCACCGGTTTCAATACCAGTGTATCATCCTCCTTTAAAATAAAATCAATGGCTTGTCCATTTTCAATCTTCAATTTTTTAAGTACGGCTTTGCTTAACAACACCCCGTTTGAGTTGCCAATTTTTCGAACGGTGGTGGTATAAAGTGGACGATCTTCCATGGTGTATGTTTGGATAAAGTTATAACTTATATATGTTATAACCTAATAGAGCCTATTAATTGAATTACAATAGTTTATACACGCAAAAAGGGGTCCCGATGCATCGGGACCCCTTTTTTATCAAACGAATATATTAAAGCTTATTTAAAAATAGCAGGTGTACCTGGAGGCAGTATACTTTTTTTAATGAAACTTCTTAAATGATCATTACTTGTTGCTAAATCTTCCTTGCGCAAATACATCATGTGTCCGCTTTTGTATCCTTCCCAGAACATACGATCTTGAATTTTTCCTGCTGGATCCATTTGCCACATATTATATTTTGCATTAAAATAATCACAAGCACCATCATAATAGCCTGATTGCACTAATAAATTTAAATATGGATTTTGCATCATGGCTTGGCGTAAGTTATCGCCTGTTTTATTATTCGTGTTATCCCAAGGATAGGTTGAACCAAAAATAAAATAATTTAAATCTGTCTTATAACCCAACTCATCTCTTAAGTACATATTAATTGCTGGCGTGAACGAATGTTCCCATGAAGTTAATTCAGAATTGTAATCTGATTTTTCACCAGCGTCAATTCTGTCAATACCAATATAACGTGAATCCAAGCGGCCAATGGTTTTGCCTTGATCACGCAAAAGTTCTTTCCAAAAATAATTAAATGGAATTTCTAAACTTTGTTGTGCAACTACGGTTTCATTTAAGCCAATATATTTTGAAACTTTTTTAACCATGTCTTTTCTTTTCTCCATAGACAATGCACCACCTTGTGCAATGGCAGGCATCAATTCATTGATGGTAAAGGATTCTACTTCGGGTAAAAATTTAGTTAACTCCTTTGATTGAAATTCAGGTGCTAATTTTTTATGGTGCCATGCAGTTGCTGCCATGTAAGGAATGCGTAATGCTGCATCAGATACTCTATCACGATCAATACCTAATTCTGTTGGCGAAACTAAAATCACCCCATTTAAATACATCCAATGTCTGTTTTGTAATTCCAATGACAATCCAGAAACGCGTGTAGTACCATAACTTTCTCCAATTAAAAATTTAGGAGACGCCCATCTTTTTTGACGCGCTACAAATGCATTAATCCAATCCGCTAAATATTTTATATCCGCATTGACGCCAAAAAATTTAGAAGTGGGTACCGATTTATCTAGAATACGAGAAAATCCTGTGTTCACTGGATCAATATATACGATGTCTGCGACATCAATTAAGGATTGCGGGTTGTCCTCAAATCCATAAGGTTGCACTGGATAGCCTTCGTCGTCAATTTTTAATTTTTTTGGTCCCGTATAGCCCAAGTGCATCCAAACACTTGCAGTACCGGGTCCACCATTAAAGGAGATGACCAAGGGTCTTGTTTCCTTATTGGTTACATCCGTGCGCTCATAGTATACATAAAATAATGCGGCAATTGCTTTGCCATCCTCATCCCACACTGGCTGTGTAGTGGCAGTAACTTTGTAGGGTATTTTTTGACCCTTTACCGTAACCTCACCCTTGGTTTCGGTTTTTTGCTCCAAACTAATTTCTCTTTTGAATGCAGGGTACTGGTCTTTTTCGGCAGGCTTGGCCGCTGCAGCAGTAGGCGGTTCCATAGTAGGCCTTTGCGCTGTCACAAAAAGCGTTGTTACAAGTAACAAGGCAGTGAAAAGTTGTTTTTGCATGATGCTATTGTTTATATAATTAATTTTATACTTTAAATATACGTCATAAATACAGTTTCATAATCGCGAGAATATTTAATTTATTTAGGCGGTATTTCTGTAATTTAGACAAGTTCAAATAAGCCATTTTAAAACAGCGTTCGGATGTCTGACCCATCTCAAAAAGTAATTATTTTAACTGCACCTTCGGGGGCTGGAAAAACTTCCATTGCCCAATTTTTATTAAAACGTTTTCCTAATTTATCCTTTTCTGTTTCTGCCACCACGCGTGCACCAAGGGGTGCTGAAATAGATGGCGTGGAATACCATTTTATTAGCTTAGCTAAATTTGAAGATTTGATTGCGCAAAATGAATTTTTGGAACAGGAGATGGTATATAAAGATGTTTATTATGGTACGTTGAAATCGGAGTTAACAAGAATTTGGGCACTCGGCAAAATACCCATCTTAGATATTGATGTGAAAGGGGCTATTCATGTGCAAAAGCAATTAGGTGATAACTGTTTGTCCATCTTTATTCAACCGCCTTCTATTGCGGTATTAAAAGAAAGATTAGAAGATAGAAAAACCGAAACGGCAGAAAGTATTCAAATGCGGTTGGATAAAGCAGCTTATGAAATTAGCTTCAGTCATGAATTTAATGCCATCATTAAAAACGAAGTATTGGAACTGGCTTGCGGGGAAACAGAAAAAGTAATCATTCAATTTTTAAAATAACTTATTATGTCATTACAAGGAAAAACGGTTTTTATTACAGGCGGAAGCAGAGGCATTGGTAAAGCAATGGCATTAAAATTAGCTGGTGCAGGTGCAAATATTGTGATTGCTGCAAAATCTGTAGTGGAAGATCCACGCTTAGGTGGTACCATTTTTTCAGCAGCCGCCGAGGTGGAAGCCCTTGGTGTAAAGGCTTTAGCGGTGCAAGTGGACATTCGTGATGAAGCACAAATTGCAGAAGCAATGAAACAAACCGTTGAAAAATTTGGAGGTATTGATATTGTTATTAATAATGCAAGCGCCATTCAATTAACAGACACTGAAAACACACCGAGCAAAAGATTTGATTTAATGCACAGCATTAATGTACGCGGTACTTTTTTAGTAGTACAACACGCGCTGCCCTATTTAAAGAAATCATCGCATGCACATATTTTAACTTTATCTCCTCCCATTAACTTGGCACCAAAATGGTTGGGACCACATGTTGCTTATACTTTGTCAAAATATGATATGAGTATGTTAACCTTGGGTTGGGCAGAAGAATTTAAAGATGATCAAATTGCTTGTAATTCATTATGGCCTCGCACCACGATTGATACCGCTGCAGTGCGTAATTTATTGGGTGGTGTAATGTTAGCTAACATGAGCCGAACACCGGACATCATTGCAGATGCGGCATTATTTATTTTAAGTAAAGAAAAATTAGCATACACGGGTAAAACATTTATTGATGAAGAAGTGCTGGCCGCGGAAGGCATTACCGATTTAGCGCATTACTCCGTTGTTCCTGGCGCTAAATTATTTTACGATTTATTTTTATAATTTTTTTTGATAGTATTTTAATAAATAATTGATATGAGGAAATCTACTTTATTATTAAGCATGGGACTTTTATTTTTATCGGCCACTGCGCAGAAAAAAAATAAAATAGATCCAATGGTTGCACAATTGAATACCACCAAAAACGAAACGATTACTTTTTTAAATAATCGTTATGATTTAGATAAAAAAACGGCCCTACAAATTTGGGATTTTTCGGAAGTAGGGTATAAGGAAAACAAGAGTGCTGCATTACATGTACAACATTTAAAGGAAGCAGGATTCAAAGTGGAAACGGGTGTAGCAGATATTCCAACTGCCTTTGTAGCCACTTACGGATCGGGTTCGCCGGTGATTGGTATTTTAGCTGAGTATGATGCTTTGCCTGGTTTGGCGCAAACAGCTAGCCCTGAAAAAAATGCCATTGCTGGAAAAATTGCTGGACATGCATGTGGTCATCATTTACTTGGAACAGCAAGTATTGCAACAGGCATCGTCATTAAAGAATTAATTGCGGCAGGTAAATTAAAAGGGACCATTAAAGTATTTGGTTGTCCTGCAGAAGAAGGCGGCAGTGGTAAAGTTTTTTTAGTACGCGCCGGACTTTTAAATGATTTAGATGCTGTTATTCATTGGCATCCAGATGTTGTTAATGCAGTAGGTACTTCCATTGCGCTTGCCAATAAATCGGCAAAGTTTAAATTCTATGGTGTGGCTTCACATGCAGCAATGTCTCCTGAACAAGGAAGATCGGCACTAGATGCAGTTGAAGCAATGAATCATATGGTCAACATGATGCGCGAACATATTCCCCAAGAAACAAGAATTCATTATGTGATTACCAATGGTGGTAAAGCGCCCAATGTGGTTCCGGACTTTGCGGAAGTATATTATTATGTACGACATCCAAAGCGGAAGGAGGTAGTAGAAATTTTTGACAGAGTAGTGAAGGCAGCGGAAGGGGCTGCTTTAGGAACTGGCACGAGATTTAATTATGATATCATAGGTGGCACACATGATTTATTAATTAACAAAACACTTGCTGAAGTAATGCAAAGCAACTTGGAAATAGTCGGTGGTGTTGCTTATTCGGAGGAAGAAAAAGCATTTGCAAAAAAAATACAACCCAGCTTTTGGGGTGCGCCCATTGCGATGGAAACAGTAGCATCGATCAAGCCACTTAGTTATGAAATGGGTGGTGGTAATACCGGTTCAACCGATGTGGGTGATGTTAGCTATTTAAAACCCACTGTTGGACTTCGTGCTGCTACCTGGGTGCCAGGAACAACAGCACATAGCTGGCAGGCAGTAGCAGCAGGTGGCACAGAGATTGGAACAAAAGGAATGTTGGTGGCGAGTAAAGCAATGGCCTTAACTGCAATTGATTTAATGAGTAATCCTTTGTTAATTCAAAAAGCAACACAAGAACTTAAATCATCCATTGGAGATTATAAATACAAAGCGCTATTAGGTGATATAAAACCAGCACTGAACTACAGAGATTAATTATAAAATATATTAATCTCTGTAGTTTCATCTTATGATTTTTTCGATGCATCCCTAAACGGGCGCATCGAGGGTATAGAGATTAGTCAAATGTCTCGGGGCGCATTTGTGGGAAGAATAATACATCTTGTATGGATGGTTGATTCAACATCATCATACATAAACGATCTATTCCAATACCAATACCTGAAGTAGGCGGCATACCATATTCCAAAGCTCTTAAAAAGTCATGGTCAATAAACATCGCTTCATCATCTCCTCTTTCCATGAGTGCTACTTGGTCCTCGAAACGCTTGCGTTGATCAATAGGATCATTTAATTCCGTATACGCATTCGCTAATTCTTTTCCATTCACCATTAATTCAAAACGCTCTACCAAGCCTTCTTTTGATCGATGCTTTTTAGTTAAAGGACTCATCTCTACTGGATAGTCAATAATAAAAGTCGGTTGGATATATTTAGATTCACTTGTGGCTCCAAAAATTTCATCTATTAATTTACCCTTACCAATCGTGGGTGGTACATCAATATTTAATTGCTTACAAACTGTTCTTAATCCTGCTTCATCCATCGCTGCAATATCAATACCCGTATTTTCCTGTATTGCTTCCATGATCGTAATACGACGGAAAGGTGCTTTAAAATTAATAGTGGTATCACCTACTGTAAGTTCAGTTTTACCATGTAAGGTCATTGCAATTTTTTCAAACAGTTGTTCTGTGATTTCCATCATCCAGAAATAATCTTTGTAAGCAGTATACCATTCAAGTACGGTAAACTCTGGGTTATGTGTACGATCCATTCCTTCATTTCTAAAGTTGCGGCTAAACTCATACACCCATTCAAAGCCTCCAACAATTAATCGCTTTAAATACAACTCATTCGCGATACGCAAGTAAAATGGAACATCTAATGCATTATGATGCGTTATAAAGGGCCTAGCAGCAGCGCCGCCAGGAATGGCTTGTAACACAGGTGTATCCACCTCTAGTGCACCGCGCGTATTTAAAAACTCCCGAATGGTGGTCATTAATAAAGTTCGCTTTACAAAAGTTTCCTTTACATCGGGATTAATAATTAAATCAGCATAGCGTTGACGGTATCTAAATTCAGGATCCGTTACTGCATCAAACACATGTCCATCTTCATCCCGCTTCACCACCGGCAATGGCTTTAATGACTTTGCTAATAAGGTAATGGTATTTGCGTGTAATGAGGTTTCACCCGTTTTGGTGACAAACACATATCCAGTTGCGCCTAAAATGTCACCCAGGTCCATGGCATTTTTAGTCATGACATCCCAATAGGTCTTATCCTCATCTGGACAAATTTCATCTCTCTTTATATATAATTGAAAAATGCCCTTATCATCTTGAATTTTTACAAATAACACTTTACCCTTATCATTCACACTCATAATACGACCCGCAACGCAAACTGCTGCAAATTGTTCCTTGGTTTCCTCCGTATAGTTTTGCTTTATATCAATTGAATAGTGGGTCACTGGATATAAAGGCGCTGGATAGGGATTAATACCTGCAGCCTCTAATTGTTGTAATTTTTCGCGCCTTATGATTTCTTGTTCTGACAATGATTGACTCATGGATGGTATATATTATAGTATATTATAGTGCAAAAGTAAAACTTAAGGATCAATTAACGAATAAAGCATTTTGAACCTCCTCAAAACTCAGGGAGAGGCAATCGGCCGGTTGCATTTGTGCTATAGAAAACTGCCCAATCTGGGACCTAATTAATCTTACAACGGGAAATCCCACACTTGCAAACATTTTACGGACCTGCCTATTTTTACCTTCGGTGAGTTGTATGGATACCCAGCTCGTTGGAATACTTTTTCGCACTCTAATAGGCGGGTTTCTTTCGGGTATGACTAAGTCATCGGGTAATATTTTGAGGACTGCTTTTTTAGTAGCATAGGTTTTTCCATCTACAGAAATTGTTACGCCTTTAGATAAGGTTTCAATTGCATCATTGGTGATTGCGCCATCAACTTGCACCCAATAAGTTCGTGCATGTGCAAATTTTGGATGTAATAATTGATGATTGATACTTGTATCATTCGTTAATAATAATAAACCTTCACTATCATAATCTAATCGACCCACTGGATAAACATCCTTGGGTACACGCAAGATATCTTTTAAGCATAATTTACCATCCGAAGATGTAAACTGCGATAATACTTGATAAGGCTTGTATATTAAATAATATTCCATTTTTACAGTTGAATGAAAAAACAAAGTCCTCCTGAATGCTCAAGAGGACCTCGTATATGGATGGGTTAGTAAGTACGGGAATCGAATTCCCTTTACAATATTATATATACTTTTTTCTATTTCAAAAAATATTTTAAACAAATTCATTGCGGTTATCCACATATTGCCATTTTTATCCGATTATTTTATAGTAAAAAAATGATTTTACAACTAGTAAAAAAATTATAAATTAGTAAGCTGTATTATTTTTAAATCGGCTGAAACATTGATGAATAAAGGATTTTATTAATTATGATTATTTATGTTTTTATAAATTATTACTGCTAAATGGTATGATTTTTTATAGAATAGGGCTGTTAATTTATGCACTTAATGATGAAAAAAATATTTTTATAAAAAAGGGTCATTACCTTTGATTTAGGCCAAAAAACTACTTATGAAGCTACTTACACCCGTTTCTGTTGCATGGTTATCCAAATTAACCAATGCTGAAATTATCGGTAATCAACACTTAGAAATTACTGGAGTGAATGAAATTCATCAGGTTGCATTAGGTGATATTGTGTTTGTTGATCATCCGAAATACTATAATACTTGTTTAAACAGCGAAGCAAGTTGTATTATTATTAATGATAAAAATGTAATTGTACCAGAAGGCAAGGCTTTGTTATTTTGTAATGACCCTTTTGAAGCATATTTAAAAATTGTAGCGCATTTTAAACCCTTTATTCCTTGTACTAAAGCAATTAGTGATGATGCAATTATCGGAGAAGGAACCATTATCATGCCCCATGTTTTTATTGGACCCAATGTAACCATAGGTAAAAATTGTGTGTTGCATCCGAGTGTTTCTATTTTATCAGATACCGTTATTGGTGATGAGGTAATTATTCAAGCCAATACGGTGATTGGAAGTGACGCTTTTTATTATAACACAAAAAAGGACCGCCAGGATTGGTATAAAAAACTACTCAGCTGCGGCAGAGTGGTCATTCAAGATAAGGTGGAAATAGGCGCTGGATGCACCATTGATCGCGGGGTGAGTGGTGATACCGTTATAGGCAGAGGCACTAAGATTGATAATATGGTACATATTGGACATGATACCCAAATTGAGCCCAATTGTTTGTTTGCAGCAGGGGTTGCCATTGCGGGTGGCGTTCAAATAAAGTCGGGGGTAACCTTATGGGGCCAGGTGGGGGTTACCAAAACAATAACTATTGGTGAAAACGCCACCGTACTTGGTCACTCAGGCGTTACAGGTAGTTTGGCTGGCAATAAAGTTTATATGGGATTCCCGGCAGAAGATGCTGGCATTAAGAAAAGAGAAATTGTTTGGATTAAACGCATCCCTGAATTATGGAAGAAGGTGATGGAATAGCGGTTTAACAAATGGATGCGCCTGCAACGCCTAGTCACTTAAATGATATAAGGTTTTCATTTCTTTACAAATACGCGTAATACTATCTGGTAATGGGCGATATTTAAAATCTGGAAATACTTTTAATAATTTCGTGTTATCAAAATGCACTACCGCTTGCGCTGTAGCTGCTGTCTCCTTGGTTAATAGGGGCGACTTCCCTGTAATCAAACCTTTGATTGCTTCTAATCGCCATACGATGGCCGTTAATAAAGGTGTTACACGTCGATAAGGAGGGCGCTTATTAAAAGCTTGTGCGATTAAACTAAAAATATATTGGTATTGCACATTTTCAGCACTGACAATATATCGTTCACTTGTAATATTGCTATCCATTAATAATTGCATTACATCCACCACATCCATAACATCTACAAAACCGCTCACACCAGTGGTAAACCATGGAAATGCTTCATACGCTGATTTGAAAATGCCCGAAGATCCCTTGGTCCAATCTCCTGCACCTAAAATAATCACAGGATTTACAATAGCTACATTTAATCCTTCCGCCATACCGCGCCATACTTCCATCTCTGCTAAATACTTGGTCTTTCCATATTCACTATTACTTGATTCTGCAGTCCAGTTCATGGTTTCATCAATAGGCGTTCCAATACGTATACGACCTAATGCTGCCACCGAACTTACATAAACTAGTTTTTGTATTTTATGTTCTAAACAAGCATTCACCACATTTGCTGTTCCTTCCTGATTAGCGATTAACATTTTTTCTTGGTCCTTAGGGGCGAATGAAACTATGGCAGCACAATGATACACTTGTGTCACTCCTTGCATAGCCTTTGTTAATGAAACCACATCTAAAATATCTCCCAATATCCAATTCACTTTTTCCGCACCTTCAAAACTAGGAATGGTTTGACGATAAAACGCAACCACTTGTTTGTCTTTGGCAAGCAATGACTTTATTAAATGTGAACCCACAAGACCACTTGCACCTGTTACAAAAATCATGGCTTATTCTTTTAATAGTTTAGATATATCTTGTTTGAGTTGCTCCACTTCTAATACTTTAAGTCCATCATAAATTTTACCACGCACTTTTCCTTCCCTATCTACTAAAGCAAAAAATTGGGTATGAATAAATTGGTCTTCTATTTTTTCTACATTGTTTTTGGGGTCGTCTAATAAATAGGAACCGCGTGCCATTTGATATAAACTATCCTTACGTCCTGTTAAAAAAATCCATTTTTTTGTATCTACTTGTAAGGAATCAGCATAATGCTTTAATACTGGAACCGAGTCTGTATCTGGATTACAGGTATGTGAAAGAATTTGAAAGTCGGACTCATTTTTATAAATTTCATACACCTGTTTCATATTCGTATTCAACTTTGGACAAATGCCTTTACAAGTCGTAAAAAAATATTCTACAACGGTAATTTTATTTAATAAGTTTTTATCCGTAACCGCTTCCCCATCCTGATTGGTAAAACTAAAAGCTTGCACATAACTTAATACAGGCATTTTTACTTTCCAGTTATCGGTACCCTTGAATAAAAAATAATAAAAACCTAACAATAAAATGGTGAAAAACAAAAGATAGAATATCGTTTTCTTAGACATAGTTAACTATTTATTCAAATTCGATTTAGTGATGCAATGATATTGTGACATCCCTGTTGAATTTTTACACAACAAAGGTAATATTATTTTAGAGGAACCACGACAGGATGTGCTAATATAAAAACATTGGATTATCTTTGTTCTATGTTTAAAAATTGGAATTGGGACGCGCTTGGAATTGGAGCCTCTTTGGCTTGTGCCATTCATTGTGCTTTACTGCCTTTGTTTTTTAGCAGTTTGCCATTACTGGGGATCAATATTTTACACAATCTCCAATTTGAATTAGGCATGATTTTACTTTCCTTTGGGATTGGCGCTTATTCCTTATACCATGGTTACAAAAAACACCATCACTCCTACAGACCCATCATTTTATTTACCATCGGCATTGGGTTGATGTTAAGCAGAATGCTATTTCGAGAGTTGGATTTAATCTTATTATTTCCTGCTGCATTTTTTATCATTATTGCACATGTCAATAATCATAAAAGCTGTCGTGTACATAACCATGCACACGCGGATGACTGCGATCACTAGGCAAAAGTGTAACTCATCTCTCCATCCTTCTCGTCTTTGAGCTGAATGCCCATGTCGATTAATTGATTTCTAATTTTATCGCTGGTGGCAAAGTCCTTGCGCGCTTTGGCATCTTTTCTAATTTCAATCAACAACTGAATCACGCTGTTTAATTGTTGGCGATTGGCGCCTGTATCCACTTTCAAACCCAATATATTTTCGATAAATAAGGTAAGTTGTTCCTGTGCAAATATCCAAGTAGCGCCTGATAGCTCATCTATTGCAATATGCTTGTCCTTCAGTGAATTAATGGTAGGAATAATTTCAAATAAATTAGCGACCACTTTTGCGGTGTTAAAATCATCTTCCATAAACTCAGTAAGCTCCTTCAACCAGGTATTTACTTGTGCATCCAAAATGTCGTGCTTAGCGGTTGTACCTGCAACAAAACTTTGCGCCTTTAACCACTCATAGGCTTCCATTAATCGACGCAATGCTTTTTCAGAAGCTTGTAATGCGGCATTGCTAAAATCAAGTGTGCCTCTATATTGGCTTTGCAATATAAAAAAGCGCACCGTCATAGGCGTATACGCTTGCGTTAGCTCATGATGATTACCTGAAAATAATTCACTTAGTTTAATCACATTATTATAACTCTTTCCCATTTTACGACCATTGATCGTAATCATATTATTATGCATCCAATAGCGTGCAGGAATTTCATGATTACATACCGTACTTTGTGCAATCTCACATTCATGGTGTGGGAATTGTAAATCCATGCCACCACCATGTATATCAAACTTTTTACCTAAATACTTTGTAGCCATTGCGGAACATTCAATATGCCAACCCGGAAACCCTTCCCCCCAGGGGCTTTGCCAACGCATGATATGTTCCACCGGTGCTTTTTTCCACAGAGCAAAATCAACTTTATTTTTTTTCTCGTCTTGATTATCTAACTCACGTGTCGTATCCAATTGATCTTCCAAATTACGACCACTTAAAATACCATAGGGTTGATTTTTTTTGGAATAGTCCTCATTGTATTTTAAAACATCAAAATATACAGAGCCGTTTGCTTCGTATGCATAACCATCCTGCATAATTTTTTTAATCATTTCAATTTGTTCAATAATATGTCCGGTAGCAGTTGGCTCAATGCTGGGCGGTAAATTATTAAACTGATCCATGGCCCAATGATATAAGTGCGTGTACTTTTGCACCAGCTCCATAGGTTCTAATTTTTCTAAAATTGCTTTTGAAGC
>Ga0209442_1001785_pt1 | contig 12050 bp, 12 predicted proteins | sample LauGreSBDMM110DD_2_FD_187565 | JGI IMG/M metagenome (GOLD analysis project Ga0209442, IMG submission 187565) | Freshwater lake microbial communities from Lake Michigan, USA - Sp13.BD.MM110.DD (SPAdes) (version 2) | ecosystem: Environmental > Aquatic > Freshwater > Lake | place: Lake Michigan...
CCCTCAAATTTCATCGAGTTATTGCACGTACATTACACGGCGAATGGCACGAGTCAAGAGGCCAAATCGGGAATTCCAAACTCTGTAATTTAATACACAATTGGCAAAATGAAAGTTCATACAGACGTAAATCTCAGAGCAACCGCAAATACTGGAGATATGCCTTGGGCACCCTCTCCTGTTTACGGGATTGATCGAAAAATGCTAGAACGGGATGGCGATGAAATTGCTCGTGCAACCAGCTTGGTACGTTATGCGTCCCATTCCAGCTTCACCCCACACCAGCATGAACTGGGAGAAGAATTCCTAGTGCTCGATGGTGTGTTTCAAGATGAGCTTGGTAAATACCCTGCTGGCACCTACGTCAAGAATCCACCCGGTTCTAGCCATACCCCATTCACAGAAACGGGTTGCACACTGTTTGTCAAACTCAGATACCAAGATCCCTCAGACAATCAGCGAGTGGTTATCAACACTCAATCGGCTGAGTGGCATCAAGGATTGGTTCCAGGGCTCACAGTGATGCCTCTAGCAAGCTTTGGTACTACCAATACAGCCTTGGTCCGTTGGGCTCCAGGTACTTATTTCAATCCTCATCGGCATTTCGGCGGTGAAGAAATCTTTGTTGTCGATGGTGTTTTTGAAGATGAGCATGGTCGCTATCCAAAAGGATTCTGGTTGCGCAGTCCTCACATGAGCGCACACAAACCTTTTAGCGATGAAGGTTGCACCATTTTGGTTAAAACTGGCCATCTGCACAATTTATGAGATGTAGTTATCTATTCGTAGACCTAATAAGTATCAAAAATTTAGATAGCGTAGTATTGATATCAGCGGTTAGATTTCTTTTGTAAATCGAGTGCCGACGCTTTGTTTTTACAACCAGTTTGTTCTTTTAATTGACACGCTTTTTCAAAATAAATAGCCGCCTGAGCGTAATCTCTTTCTGTCCCATCACCATACAAAATACCTAGGTTGTTGCAAGCTAAAGAAAAACCAGCATCACAAGCTTGCTTGTAGTAGTACAAAGCCTTGGCGTTGTTTTGTACGTAAGCATCACCAGTCTCGTAGATAGTCGCCAAATTAAAGCAGGCTTCACTCTCTGCGTTAGCGCAAGCTTGACCATAAAAGCTAATCATCTTAGTAACCAATCCGCCATACCAAATGACTTTCTCGGCAGGCTCATTTCTCAAAAAATGGCCTGAGGGTGTTGTAACTATTTCTGCGCCGACAGAAGAACAAATGATAATTCCAAGCAAAATTGTTGCTATATTTTTAGTAGTCATATTTAAAAAGCCGCTTTAAAAAATCCGAATCTTCTTCATCTGAAACAGTGAATAAATTCAAACATTACAGGATAAGAGATTCGACCTTGCAGCAAAAAAAAATCCCTCGAATTTACTTGAGGGATTTCAAATCAAAGTTAAATTCCGAGCATCTTTTTTTGCTTAGGGAAACGCCCTAAAAGCCTCAAAATAAAATTATTACTTTATTTCTTTTGGCAGTCTTTGTGATCTTTATTTTTAGAATCTTTGCAATCAATTTTTCCGCCGCCATGACTTCCTGCGAACGTGGGCATGGACAAAAGCATCAAAGCAGAAACTAACGAGGCTATTACGATTTTCATAGAAACACCTTTAAAGAAGAATAAAAAAAGATACAACTTTCGCTAATTAACTTAGCATATCCATAATACCTCTTTTTTGACAAAACACGATGAGAAACCCCTTTGCTTAAGTCGCCATTCCGTGGCTCAGTTTCACCAGTAGCCTTGGCACGAACATGCTCAATTTTTCTGTTAGCAGGATTTAGTCTTGCAAGCACGTCAGCGTTTGCGCAACACCGGTTTTTGCCTGAAGCATCGACAGTTGTTTTACCCTCATCAGTGCATACTTTGATGGATAAATCGGGCTCTTTGCGTACCCTTGACAAAGCATGGCGCGCAAACCCAGAAGACTTGCAAATTGCTTTGGCTTATGCTCGGGAAGTGTTTAATTTGGGATCTTCCGAGGGTGACCTGCGCTGGTATGGTTCCGCCAAAGCGGCTTTGAAGCCATGGTGGCAATCAACTGATCTGCCGGCGGACGGTTTTTTCATGCGTGGTTTGGTCAAGCAAGGTTTTCACGAGTTTGACAGCGGTTTGCGGGACATCAATCAAGCCATTGCTTTGGATCCGAAGCATGCCGAATATTGGTCTTGGCGCTTTTCCCTGCACTTAATGCAAGCCAATATGGATGCTGCTAAGCAAGATGTGCATGAAATGCACAAGCTATTTGGATCTGAGGAGGCCAATATCTACCAAGCCGTGTTGCTTTATCGAACCGGTCAGCCCTTACCAGCCTTGAAATTACTTGATCAGTCAATTCGCTCCGCTAGTCATCAAGATGCTGCCTCACAAATATGGATTGGTTTTCATTTGGGCGAAGCAAACCGCGTCGCTAATCAGCCTGATAAGGCCCTGACACTTTGGCGACGACTTCTTCAGGCCTATCCACAATCTCATTTACTAAGACTTTCTTTAGCTGATCTACTTAATCAGAAAACAAAATACAAAGAGGCTAAAGCTGTCGCTACCGCAAATTCACTTAGCACCAGTAATCTTACCGACGCACTTTTGATGCAAGCACTGATCGCAAGTCGCGGTTTAAATGCGACTGATGAGGCTTCGCTTGCCAGTCAGATGGCTGCAAGACTGCAAACACAATCTCTTCGCCAAGAATCACTCATAGAGCGGCCTAGACTCATCTATCAAATTGCTTATGGCCGTGACCTAGCTTCTGGCCTTGCGCTGTCTATTGATAATTGGCGATTACAAAAAGAGCCATCTGACGCTGTGTTGTTTTTACAGGCTGCTCTTGCTCTTAACCAGGCTAAATCTGCAGAGCCTGTGATTAGATGGGCTGCTTCTACAAAATACAGCGATCCGCAATTGTCCCCACTTATTGACGCGATCCTCAAACACCCAAGCTGGACTGGATCGCAGTGATGACACGATCACTTTACAAAGTCTTATTGCAATGGTTGATGGTAGCTTTCATCCTGGCCGCATTGATCTGGAGCCTTAAGGCCGCGGCGCATTCCAGCAGTAACAGCTACTTGACGCTTTCCGCGCCAAAAGATCAGCTTTCATTGCGTGCAGACATCCACTTCAGAGATGTCGACTTGATATTTGATCTTGACGCTGATCGAGACGGCCAAGTTACTTGGAGAGAGGCCCAAATGCGAAGCTTAGAGTTAAGTGCTTGGCTTGAACAAGGATTACAACTCAGCGAATCGGGGAAAAAATGCAGCTTGGGCAAAGCCGATCTTCAAGTCAGCCAACTCGCCGATGGGACCTATTTGAGTGCTATGTGGGCTCCCGACTGCAAAAGAATAAATGACATAAACAGTGCTGATTTCACATTAAGCTATAAGCTCATTTTTCAGCAAGACAGCTTGCATAAAGGCTTGCTGAAAGTGGACTTACCAAATCTGCAAAGTAGCGCCCTCTTGAGTCCGGAGCGCCCAGATGCGCAAATAAGCCTTACCGAGAGCAGTGCTTTACGTGTATTTTCAAAATACATCATTGAAGGTGTGTGGCATATCTGGATAGGTATAGACCACATTGTTTTTTTGATCAGCTTGCTTTTGCTTGCGCCACTGCAACCCTCACGCAAGAAAATCACACAATGGCCAGCGGCGCAAGCAGCTAGGCCTGTGCTTCTGGATATATTGGCAGTTGTCACAGCTTTTACCATTGCGCACTCCATCACTCTGGGTTTAACTGTCATGGAATGGTTAACACCCCCATCTAACTTGATTGAGCCGGCTATAGCTTTGTCAGTAGTGTTGGCATCTTTGAATAATTTACTTGGTGGCTATTCCCTGAAACGCTGGCGATTGGCTTTTGTTTTTGGTTTGATTCATGGTTTTGGTTTTGCAAATGTGCTGCTTGATCTGGGCTTACCCAACAGTGCATTGGTTGCTGCGCTAGGCGGATTTAACCTTGGAGTAGAGCTTGGTCAGTTGGCCATAGTTATGGTGTTCCTACCAATGGCTTGGTTACTGCGAAGCACACTTTTTTACCGATGGGTGGTTGTCGCAGGTGGCTCTTTTGTTATTGCTCTACTTGGTGTTTATTGGCTATTGGACAGAAGTGGACTGAAGTTTTTTTAACCCATGTAGGCAAAATGGTGCCCAGCAGAAAACACCGCCCCATTGGCGGCCATGATCACACCTCTAGCATCGCTGCCTCCCATGTTCTGGAGCACCTGATTGAGCTCCAGCAGCAGCGTAAGCGACAGCGCATTGCGCTGCTCAGGGCAATTGAGCGTGACTAAGGTTTTGCAGGTGATTCCAAAGTCCAACCTCGTTTAGCCCATTCGCTCATTCCGCCACGAACATACTCCACATTGGTAAATCCGCGAGAGCGAAGTTCTTTTGCAACAGCACTTGAGCGATTTTGTGTGTTGCAAATCAAAAGTACGCGAGAGTTAGGATTTCTGGGTAATTCGTTAAGCCGAGACTCTAGAGTGCTCATTGGCATCAATTTCATACCTTTGGCTACGCCAGTAGCATGCTCATCTGGCTCGCGAATATCTAAGACAGTCACACTGCTATTGCCAACCAATGAGCGCGCCTCTTCCAAGCTGACTTGTGCATGAGAAACACTAGCCAAGGATGTCAATAAAAAGATGGAAATTAGTTTCATGTTTTTAAATAAAAAAACGAATAATGAAGGCCTCTGGGTGACTTTTTGTCCTCAAATTTCATCGAGTTCTTGCACGCACATTACACGGCGGATGGTGTTAGTCAAGAGATTTTGTCACAGCCTGAACACCACCGCAGTGACATCATCTCTTCGTGCACTAATGCCCTGCCAAGCAGCAAATTCACTCTTCATGGCGGCGGCGATTTCTTCAGCACTGGCCGCACAATTGGTTATGAGGATTTCCTCTAGTCGGCGATAACCGAATGAGGTCTTACCGGTTGAACCACCAATCTGGTCTGTCAAACCATCGGTCACGATGGCAAATGTGTCGCCTGCTTGGTAGCGAATGGTTTGCACCACGGGTTTGTCTTTGTCCTCAATCGCATCTTGGTAGCCCAAGCTGCATCTGGCACCTTGGTGGCGTGTAACCTCCCCTTTTGAGCTGACTTGGAACAGCCCAAGCTTGGCTCCTGCAAACTCAACGGTTTGTTTATCGCGATTGATTCGCAGCACAGCCGCATCACAACCGTCATCGCTTTCGCTGTCAGCGCGGTCTTGGTTTAAACCTGTACGTACATAGTGGTCCAGGCGTTTCTTCAAACATATGTGTTTTACCTCCACTAAACATCATCGACACACTCCCTGCCCTCTCCTCTGTTCGAGCACCAGCGCAGGAGTCGAACAAACGGGATTTCTAAGTCAAGTGTCCGAGCATGGAGTCGAACTTTGGGCTTTTCCGGTTCAAGAGCCAAACATAAAACATCTAGATCTAATCTATTGAAACAATTTGATATGAATTAGGTCTAGCCGCATCAATTGCACTCACGATTGCAGCGACACTTTTCTGAATGCGGGGCCAGCTGGTGGTACTTAGAACAACGATGGCAATCTCTCTATTGGATAAGTTCTGCTGATAGGCAAGGTTTGTATCTGTGGTGACAAAGACTTCAAACCCGTTACTTTCTGCAGCAGCAAGCAATTCACCATTTTTTAACGTTGACCATCCCAGCTCATAGGCTGTTGACACATGGTGTGTTGAGAAGTGGTTTCTTAATGGAACAGGTGTTCCCTGATCAAACAGGACTTTCAAGGCTAATGCACAGCCATTGCACTTTTTGCAGCATGTTCTAAAACGCTGCGTGCATGAATTAACTCAACACCGGGAAATAGCTCAACAAACTCGTTGATGGTGACGCCGTCTTCTAAATTTTCAAATAAGGCTACAACCGGCACACGAGTGCCACGAAAAACCCAAGCACCACTGACCAGCTCTGGGTTGAGTTCTACAGAAGGGCAAGTATTCCAATCAATCATAAGCAAATGTTAATTCCTACGGGGGATAAAAGCAACCTCAATATCCATGAGCCCGGGTGCTGCTTTTCATTGCTCGTTGTATTGCACGACTTCGATGTTAGGTGTCCAAGTATGGAGTCGAAGTTTTGGGGTCAAAATTCGGGGGTCAAAACCTGAAAAACTAGGTTTTCACCTCGCCAGTTGCAATATGCAACTCTTGGCCAATTACACGAAATATTACACGGCGGCTATTTTTACACTTAAGTTATTAATTTTTTATATAGGTATTTCACGAGCCTGGATTTCTGTTAATCCGTAGGTCCCTGGTTCGAGCCCAGGTCGAGGAGCCACCTAAAGAAGCATGGTCACAAGCCATGCTTTTTCCTTTTATACGCAACTAGTTGTCACGCTGAGGGCCTCTGGGTGACTTTTTGCCCTCAAATTTGATCGAGTTATTGCACGTAAATTGCACGGCGGATGGCGTCACTCAATAGGCAGAATCAGTCGGACCATAAAATACTTAAATGCTAAGAGACGAACAACAAAAATCACCAGTGACGGCATTATGTGGCGACGTCGTAATTGGCCTCAATTTGGCCACGATAAGACTCAATAAGGTGCGACAACGAACCGGCGCCTTGGATATCTTCCAAGTAGTTCTGAGTTGGCTGCATCAATCGGATATTTGCCAGATTAGTTGCCAAGGCTTCGACAAATTCTGGATTAGCACTAATCAATTTTTGCAAAGCAGAATGGTGCAACTCGTAAATCAAGGCCGGAGTCTCTGCCACTACACTTGCACTTTGAGGCAAACAGGCAATCAAAGAGCGTCGACCAAAAAATTCAGTAGATACAAAAAATTCTTCCTTAAACTGATCGTCTTGATCCAAACTCTTGCGCTTGACACGGCCTTCAGCCACGATAAAAAGCGAATTTCGAATCTCCCCAAATTGTACGATCTGAGCACCCGCTGATAATCTGTGTGGAATCAGCAATTCAATAATTTCCGAACACAATTGGTCCGAAAAATTACGAAATAAGCGTACTTGCTGAATAAGATGAAACAGATCAGAAGAACGATTAGAAATTTTACTAAGTGCAACTCCTTCTACCACGCCATGTCGAGGTAAGGCTACAGAGATAGCTGAGCGTCGCATTGACTCGAGGATATTTTTAATTACAGCGTGATCTGCTTTCAAGCCATTTGTTTTATTAGAAATGAAGTACTGAACCTCATACAGAATGCCATCCTGTGTCATTTTTCGTGCAAATATGTTCGGCGGTTTTTCTTGTTTAATGCCCACCGCACCAAGAACACCAGCGTACAAAATTCGCTCAACGCTATCTACAGAAATATCGTAGTCAATAGTAAGCTCAACTGAGCGCCGAGTCACATTGGCCGCTGTAGAAAGGTTTTGGATTGGCTGTTTCATGATGCTTACGTTCGGGATAGTGATAACCCGATCGGCAGTATGCAAAATGGTGTTGCGCCAAGTAATTTGGTAGACAAACCCTTGCTTGTCACCAATGCGGACCACATCCCCAACTTGAAAACTTTTTTCCAAATTCAAAATAACGCCAGCAAATAATGCGACAGCAAAGTCTTTCAAAGCAAAACCTAGCAATGCGGCCGAACCAGCCAATGCAGCGAGTAATGTTGAAATATTTCGTCCAAATACCAAAGATAAGATCAGGCAGCCACCAATAAATAAAACTACTCCAGAAGTTATGGTGCCGATAAGATGTGGCACCTTGGTATCTAAAGAGCGTTCCAAATAGCCGTGAATGAACTCGCGGTTGATAAAGCGAGAAATTAGCAATGTAAAAATCAGAGCAGCAGCACCTGCCACGTACTCCCAAATCTTGTTAGTTTCTGTTTTTAGAACAAAGGCTATAGGCTCAATAAAACCTTCTGACAGATTGCTCAATATGATCAGTACGACTAACGCAATAACCAATCCACGGTAACCCGATTTCATATCATGCTCCTTTTAACGAGTCTTATTGAGCCGCAGCAGGTAAGCGCACGATAAATCCTGGAGCATGGCCTCCCGATATAGCTAGGCTTCCACCAAAGTGTTCGATGATTAACCGCGCCAAGACCAAACCAACCAAACTCTTATTACTACCCTCAGGCGTAAGTCCTAGGGCCATTCGTTCCAAAAATTGACGACTTTCATCAAGTAGCGTTTCTTTGGGCGCGTTAGATCCGTCAAAGGCAGAACCATTTAGGTTTATCAGCAACCATTGATCACTATCATGGCTCAAGGCTATGTTTAGCTCGCCCTTGCCAGACAAGAAGGCCGCGTAGGCTATAAGATTTGACAAAGCCTTTTCGACTAATGCAGGGTCACCTCGGGTATCAGGTAAGTTAGGCTGAATTTCTGTCTTAACATGGAATTGAGGGAATCGCTGATAAAATGCAACATTAGCTTGCATGCGATCAATAGATGTTGCTATAGACATAAGGGATGAAGTCGACTTTACCAACCCCTGACGAAATACCTCGATCTGCTCATAGTCAGCTACTAATCGCAATAAGTTATCTGACTCAGCTAGTGCAAAAGCTAAATGCTGTTGAGGGGCACTTGATACGGTGCCGCCCAGCATACGTGCTGCCGCTTTCAGCTGCCCAGTGATCGAAATCAAAGGTTCGCTGATGGAGGACATTAGAAGAGCAAAAAAACTTCGCTTGAACGCGTCAAGTTCCTTTACTTTTTCAATAGCCACTAGACCAAGAGCAATTTGAGTTTCCATCTGCTGGCGTTGTGCCCCAAAAGAACCCATCATCCCCGCTCTTATTGAATCGAGTTTGACATAACCAATAACAAACAACAATGACAGCACCAAAAAAGCGATCGCAAATCGAGTCCAAGCGTCCATCATTGCAGAGGCAAATTGCGAAGTTAAATCACCAACTACTACTACAGTCACCACGGGTTCACCATTAAAGCTAGGTACCTTTAGAGTGTGAAGGAAGATTTTTTTTCTCCAGCATCGGTAATTATGAAATTTTGTATTTCGTGGATCAAAATCTGCTTTTCGAATAGTATCTTGTGTAACGTTATCACTATATTCAAAGTAGATATCTTCACCCTTTTTAATGTCAGTCTTATCGTTGTTGGGACGTTCTACATTTTCCCAAACAGACTTAGTAATTCCAAAAGCCCAGCTCATGCCTGTGCGATCAGCAGCTTCTTCCAACGGAAAATGGAAGCTGGTAACAAATTCAATTAATCCTTGAAATTCCTCGTCTTTGAATACTGGCACCAGGGCGCGAATACCCACCACACCACCAGCACCGGTTTCCACAGCCATCAAGCGTTGCTGTTTTTTTGAAACCTCTACAACTGCGTGGCGAATTTTGGACATATCCAGTTGCGCGAGCTCCGGTTGGTGTGCCCTATAAAAAAGTATTGCAGGAGGGGTATAAAGACTGATTTGGGTTAAGTCGTGACGTTCACGAATAGATTCATAAAATTCATCTAAGTTTTTTCCAACTTTTTTACGGTCTCGCTCTTCAAAAAATTTAATTAGCTCTTCGTCATGCAAAAGCACATCGGCACCAAGAGCCATGGCACGAAATCTACTTTTAACTAGCTCTTCAAAAATTACTTCAAACTTTTTAAAATTTGACTCGGCCAACTCAACAATATGATCCGTTCGCGTCTTGTAAGCTGAAATGGCAATAAAGCTAGCAACCAGTAGTGATAGAAGTATTAGCCCAGTAATTACCCAAGGATTAGATTTTGTTTTCATAGGAAAGTATTATTTTTTCAAGAGAAAGTGCATAGTGATAAATTAAGGGTGTGAAAACTGTATTATATTTTCAGTTAATAAAATGACTAAAGAGTGACATTAACCTGATGCTTGCCATTGGCTCCACACGAAGCGCAAATGAAGTATCAATGATACCCGCTACTTCTGATGTCATTAAGTGTTCACATATGACCGATAAAGGTAGATGGCTTTATATCGGGTTGGAGATGAATCATTCGGTTTCATCCATTGAACTGCCTGCCCGTCTCTTCAAGCACTCATTACGCAAAAGGGGCTCCACAAGAATCATCCACAAGGCAATGAACCCTAGTGAATGCAGTGGAATCATCCATCTAGATGTCGGAGTGGTGGGCCTGGTCGTCGCAGGTGAACTGACGCTTGAATTTTATGAAGCTAGTCAAAGCTTCGGCCTTTTAGAGTTCGAGTCACGGTAATGTCGTCGAACAAACGGGATTTCTAAGTTCAGTGTCCCGTCATGGAGTCGAACTTTAGTTTTTTTTTCAGTTCGAGCCCTGGTTTTGGAGTCAAAGTTTTGGGGTCAAAATTAAGGGCTCAAAACCTGAAAAACTAGTTTTACACCTCACCATTTGCAATATGCAACTTTTGGTAAATTGCAGGGAATATTACGCATTCAAAAGCCTTAGTCAAGGACTTTCGTCACAGTCTAAACACAACCGCAGTGACGTCATCTCTTCGTGCATTAACACCCTGCCAAGCAGAAAATTCATGCTTCATGGTGGCTATGATTTCTTCAGCACTGGCCGTGCAATTGGTTTTGAGGATTTCCTCTAGGCGGCGGTAACCATAAGAGGTTTTACCACTTGTGCCGCCAATCTGGTCTGTAAAGCCATCGGTCACCACAGCAAATACGTCCCCTGACTGGTATGTAATTTTTTGCAGCACAGGTTTATCTGCTTCTGTAACCGCATCTTGATAACCCAAGCTGCATCTTGACCCTTGATGGCGTGTCAAAACACCTTGAGCATTAACTTGGAACAAGCCCAGTTTGGCTCCCGCAAACTCGATGGTTTGCATATCTCGATCAATGCGAAGTACTGCTGCATCACATCCGTCGTCACTTTCACTATCAGGGCGGTCTTGGTTTAAGCCGGTACGAACATAGTGGTCCAAGGACATTAAATCTGAAGCTGGGTCTTCAGAGGTGTCGATGGCATAAATGCGTTCTAGAGAGTTACTGACCAACAAGCTAAGCATGGCACCAGGAACCCCGTGTCCAGTGCAATCAGCCACTGCCAACACAAAGGGACCAGACTGCTGTGAACTGGACAACCAGTACAAGTCGCCGCCAATGGTGTCACGCGGCTTCCAAATAGAGGCAAAGGAAACAAAGCGACCATCTATGCGTATTTGCCGTGGCAACTGCCCGCGTTGAAGGCGGCTGGCGTAGTTGACCGAGCCCACAACCAACTGATGCGCCTCATCAAGTTCTTGATGTTGCTCGGCCAGTTCCTTGGTGCGCTCGGCAACAGTTTCTTCCAGTACTTTATTTTGGTTTTCTACCAGAGCTTTTTGGTCTTCAGCCAAAGTCTTTTGTGCCGCCAGTGATTTTGCCAACTCTTTTTGAATCCATACATTTCTACTTACAACTGCAAGTGCCATGATCATCGCCTCGGCACACAATCCAATCGCTTGAGAAACTTGTGTGTTTTGCATTAAATAGCTGAATCCTGACATGGGAAGGTAGCTAAACACAGAGGGATAACCCATCACACCTGAAATGAAAATTATCCTAAAAACCAGATACGGAATTGAAGCAATTAACCAAAACATTGCAACCTTCATTCCTTGGCGATAACGCTGAATCCCACTTTTGTAAAGAAAACCGAATAGAACCAATGGCAAGATCGCATTTATTAAATAAAATTTATTTGGAGGAATGTTGTGTACCCAAAAAACTGCAGCTAGAAAATGCAAAATAAAATATACAACTAAGAGATAGACAATTTTTTGTGTTTTAGGAAAGAATTTACTAATCTGCAAAAATGCGCTTGCAAAAAGGAAATAAAAAATTACCTGTCCATTTGCGCTTAGGTATGCAAAAAATATTGAAAGTGTTCCAGATCCTAAATAGATACCATTGCCGTTAATAAAGAATTCAAATAAATGACTTCCATCTTGAGTTCCCATGGAAAGAACTTGCATAATTGCAAAAGTAATCTAAATTCCATAAAAAAATCCGGCTCTGTCGTTGTTTACAAAGTACGAATACCATCCAAAAACTGCTAGCGCTAAAAGCGCCCCGAGTAAAGCTCCCTCATTATAGAGA
>Ga0209442_1001786_pt1 | contig 12050 bp, 10 predicted proteins | sample LauGreSBDMM110DD_2_FD_187565 | JGI IMG/M metagenome (GOLD analysis project Ga0209442, IMG submission 187565) | Freshwater lake microbial communities from Lake Michigan, USA - Sp13.BD.MM110.DD (SPAdes) (version 2) | ecosystem: Environmental > Aquatic > Freshwater > Lake | place: Lake Michigan...
CCCCAACTGGCAGTTCCGCGGATGCGGGTGAGCAGCCACTTGGCGCCCCACCGTCTGATAGCTCTGAGCCACTTTACCCCTTAGCGGCTGCCCAAGCAGAAGTAGCCATTCTTCAAGCCAAAGTCGCCGACCTACAAGACCAATTTGTTCGCGGCCAAGCCGAGGTGCAAAACGCCCGCCGGCGAGCGGATGAAGAAGTCTCCAAAGCGCGCAAGTTCGCGCTTGAGAGCTTCGCCGACAGCCTGCTACCTGTTTTAGACAGCTTAGAAGCAGGTCTTGCTATTCAAACCGCAACGCCCGAGCAAATTCGCGAAGGTGCTGAAGCGACGCTTCGCCAACTCAAGAGCGCCATGGAGCGCAACAAGATCATCGCGATCGACCCTGCCGCCGGCACCAAGTTCGACCCGGCCCAACACCAAGCTATCAGCGTGGTACCAGGCGAATATGAACCCAACAGCGTTGTCACGGTTTTACAAAAAGGCTATCTGATCGCTGAGCGCGTCTTGCGCCCCGCGTTGGTGACCGTCACAGCGCCCAAGTGAGTTAGCGGAGCCTCAAAACGCAAATTCGCTACTTAAATAAGCAAAAACCAGACGCAAAGACTTGAAATCGGAAAAGTTATCCACAACTGTTCCTCATCTGAATTGTTAGAAATTACCGGAGAAAAAAATGGGAAGAATTATTGGCATTGACTTGGGCACCACCAACTCGTGTGTGGCTATCATGGAAGGCAACACCACCAAGGTGATCGAAAACGCCGAAGGCGCACGTACCACTCCGTCCATCATTGCGTACCAAGAAGACGGTGAAATTTTGGTCGGCGCTTCGGCCAAACGCCAAGCGGTTACCAACCCACGCAACACCTTGTTCGCTGTCAAGCGCTTGATCGGCCGCAAATTCGCCGAAAAAGAAGTGCAAAAAGACATCGACATGATGCCCTACACCATCGCCAAAGCCGACAACGGCGACGCATGGGTGGAAGTGCGTGGCAACAAATTAGCACCTCCACAAATCAGCGCTGAAATTTTGCGCAAGATGAAAAAGACTGCCGAAGACTATCTTGGCGAAGAAGTAACCGAAGCGGTCATCACTGTTCCAGCGTATTTCAACGACGCACAACGCCAAGCGACCAAAGATGCAGGACGCATCGCAGGTTTGGACGTCAAGCGCATCATCAACGAGCCAACTGCCGCCGCTTTGGCATTTGGTTTGGACAAAACCGAAAAAGGCGACCGCAAGATTGCTGTGTATGACTTGGGTGGCGGTACCTTTGACGTCTCGATCATTGAGATCGCAGACGTTGACGGTGAAAAACAATTCGAAGTGCTCTCCACCAACGGCGACACCTTCTTGGGTGGTGAAGACTTTGACCAACGCATCATCGATTTCATCATTGCCGAATTCAAGAAAGAGTCTGGCGTTGATTTGTCGAAAGACGTGCTGGCCTTGCAACGCCTCAAAGAGTCTGCAGAAAAAGCCAAGATCGAACTCTCTTCATCGACTGGCACGGACATCAACCTGCCTTACATCACGGCTGACGCTTCAGGTCCTAAACACCTGAACATCAAACTTAACCGTGCCAAGCTCGAACAACTCGTTGAAGAGTTGATCGAACGCACCATCGCCCCATGCCGCACGGCTATCAAAGACGCTGGCGTATCTGTGGGTGATATCGACGACGTGATCATGGTCGGCGGTATGACCCGCATGCCTAAAGTGCAAGACAAGGTCAAAGAATTCTTTGGTAAAGAGCCACGCCGTGACGTCAACCCTGACGAAGCCGTTGCTGTGGGCGCTGCGATTCAAGGACAAGTGCTCTCAGGCGACCGCTCTGACGTGTTGCTGCTTGACGTTACCCCATTGAGCTTGGGTATTGAAACCTTAGGCGGTGTGATGACCAAGATGATCACCAAGAACACCACCATTCCTACCAAGTTTGCGCAAACCTTCTCCACTGCTGATGACAACCAACCTGCCGTGACTATCAAGGTCTACCAAGGTGAACGTGAGATTGCCTCTGGCAACAAGTCTTTGGGCGAATTCAATTTAGAAGGCATTGCACCAGCAGCGCGTGGCACACCACAAATTGAAGTGAGCTTCGACATCGACGCTAACGGCATCTTGCACGTCGGCGCCAAAGACAAAGCCACTGGCAAAGAAAACAAAATCACCATCAAAGCCAACTCTGGCTTGTCGGAAGAAGAGATCCAGCAAATGGTTAAAGACGCTGAACTCAATGCCGTCGAAGACAAAAAGAAACTAGAAATCGTGCAATCGCGCAACCAAGCCGATGCCGCAGTTCACAGCGTTAAGAAAAGCTTGACTGAACACGGCGACAAACTCGACGCTGGCGAGAAAGAGAAAATCGAAGCTGCCGTCAAAGAAGTTGAAGACGCTTTGAAAGGCGAAGACAAAGCCGAGATCGATGCAAAAACAGAAACATTGATGACAGTCTCTCAAAAGCTAGGCGAAAAAGTCTATGCCGACATGCAAGCCCAACAAGCTGCTGCAGCCGGCGGCGCTCCAGGCGCAGCCAACGAGAACGCCAAACCCGCTGACGACAACGTCGTTGACGCAGAGGTCAAAGAAGTCAAAAAAGGCTAAAACTTTTTAGCTCCGTGCGCCGCGCCAAGGCCCCACAAGGGCCAGCGCGGCGTTGGTACATATAAAACAGCAAACCACCATGGCTACTAAACGCGACTTTTACGAAATTTTGGGCGTCCCCAAAAATGCCAGCGAAGACGAGATCAAAAAGGCTTATCGCAAACTGGCGATGAAGCACCACCCCGACCGCAACCAAGGCGATGCAGCCAAAGACGCCGAAGTGAAATTCAAAGAAGGCAAAGAAGCCTACGAGATGCTGTCTGACCCCCAAAAGCGTGCTGCCTATGACCAATACGGCCATGCAGGCGTAGACCCCAATATGCGCGGTGGTCCTGGTGGTGCAGAGTTTGCTGGTGGATTCGGTGAAGCGTTTGGCGATATTTTTGGTGACATCTTTGGACAGGCACGCCGCGGTGCTGGTGGCCGTCAGGTCTACCGCGGCAACGACTTGAGCTATGCGATGGAAATATCGCTCGAAGAAGCCGCCAAAGGCAAAGACGCTGAAATTCGTATCCCCGGTTGGGACGAGTGCGACCCATGCCATGGTACGGGCGCAAAGCCTGGAACATCTGCCAAAGCTTGCTCAACGTGTAACGGCAGTGGTCAAGTGCAAATGCGCCAAGGTTTCTTTAGCGTGCAACAAACGTGTCCGCATTGCCGTGGCTCAGGCAAGATCATTCCAGACCCCTGCACCACTTGCCATGGTCAAGGCAAAGTCAAAAAACAAAAAACACTGGAAGTCAAAATTCCAGCAGGCATCGACGACGGCATGCGCATCCGTAGCACGGGTAATGGTGAGCCTGGCACCAATGGTGGCCCATCGGGCGACTTGTTCATCGAAATCCGCTTGAAGAAGCACGACATCTTTGAGCGTGATGGCGACGACTTGCATTGCTCTGTGCCCATCAGCTTTACCACTGCAGCATTAGGCGGAGAAATTCGTGTTCCCACACTCGCTGGTGAAGCAGCCATTGATATTCCAGAAGGCACACAAAACGACAAGCAGTTTCGTTTACGCGGTAAAGGCATGAAAGGTTTGCGTTCGAGCTTTCCTGGGGATTTGTATTGCCACATCTCCGTTGAGACCCCCGTCAAACTCTCAGAGCACCAACGCAAACTGCTCAAAGACTTAGACGAGTCGCTCAAAAAAGGCGGGGCTAAGCACTCGCCTGCTGAAGGCGGTTGGGCTGATAAGTTGAAGCGGTTTTTTAATTAAGGTCGGCCGATTAGATTCGGCCTCTTTATCAAAGAACTTGTTGGAGAATCCAATTAGGGAATAAGCGTTAAGAATAAAAAGGCAGCAAACAATACAAGGTGAACTGCGCCTTGCATGACATTGGTTTTTCCAGATCCCAATGTGATGGTTCCCACAAGAAATGTGAGTCCAAGCAAGACAACGTCTTTTGCGTCTAATCCAAGCATCAAATCAAAATCGAACAGAACAGAAAAAAGAATTACCAAGGGAATAGTTAAGCCGATACTCGCTAATGCAGACCCTATGGCCAAATTCATGCTTGTTTGCAAACGGTCGGCCATAGCGGCTCTGAGCGCAGCCCAAGTTTCAGGTAGTAACACAATCAGAGCAATCACAATACCAACAACTGCATCTGGCGCTTCGTAAACTGTGACCAACGATTTAATAGTGGGTGAAAGTAATTTAGCAAAACCTACTACGCATATCAGGGATATGGCCATCAAAACAAAACTGATCCAAGCCTGCGAAGAAGTAGGTGGCGTCGCATGCACAGATTCGTCTTGCACATCAGTTGCAGGAAGAAAATAGTCTCTGTGTCGAATAGTTTGTATGAATACAAATACCAACCACAAAGCCAGAGATGACAGTGCGACAAATTCAAGTTGCAAGTCGGTGTAAGTCCCCTCCGATGAACTGATGGTGTAGAGCGGCAAAACTAAAACAAGAACAGACAAAGTCACTAAAGCAGCAAATCCAGACCCAGTACCCTCGATTCGAAAGAGTTGCTCTTTGTGGTGCAAACCACCAATCAGCAAAGACAAGCCCACTACACCGTTACAGATAATCATGACTGCCGCATAAATGGTGTCTCTGGGTAATGCTGCATTCTTACCACCGTCGGTAAACATAATTGACAAGATCATGGCTGTTTCAATCACGGTAACCGCTAAAGCCAGAACCAAGGTGCCATAGGGTTCACCCAATCGATGTGCGATGACTTCTGCATGGTGGACAGAGGAAGTCACTGCCAGCATCATGATGGCAAATGCACAGACTGCAATTAATCCGGTGATAGAAGTCTTGAGCAGAACAAAAAGCAAGGCCGCACTCAAAAGGGGGGCTAACTCGGGCCAGTAATTGAATACTTTTAAATGCTTCATAATAAATTAACGAAAGAGATGTTTATTTCAATTGAATGGCCCCGTACCAAGCTTGTACTTGGCTCTGCGTATTGTCGCTGTCAGTCATAAGACCAATACCAATTAATGCACCTGGTGCTTCGCCAAAAGCATTTTTGTAATCTATTCTGATGTTGCGTTCATACATCAACCATTGATTCAAACGCTCAGTACCAGACTCCACCACAATTTTACGAATACGATCGGTGCGTGGATTTTCAATCACCGCGTTTACTGGTCTTTGATTACACCATACATACATAAGGGTCGCGTATGGCATAGGCTCACCAGTCACTGCGTGCGATAGTTCACTGAGCATCGCATTTTTCATTGAAAACTTTTTGCGATCGCCTTCAAAAGCCAGAACTATTCTGACTGGCGAGTCGTCTTGATCCCTTTTTGCCATATCGGCTGTTGCCATCAGTTCAGATACTTGCCAAGAGAAAAGCAAGCTGTTTAATGCGTCTGGTTCGATACGAATTTTTTTTCGCAGCATACTTGCAGAAGACTGCGCATTTGCTTTTAAAGTATTTTGGCCATTCAAGGTAACCAAAGAGTAATGCGTGTCCCGCTTTCCAGGAAGCTTGACTTGCTCCCACCCTGATTGCGCCTCCGGTTGCCAAAATAAGTTTGAAGATTGAACACTTACAGGCTGCTCATTTTTAATTGAACTGCAACCCATAAGCAAAGAAGTTGCAGAAGAAAAAGCTATCGCAATAATTTTTGCAACCATCACGACAGCTTCTTTTAACTATTGGTCATCAATTCCCTAATCAGCAACCATTGCTATGCCTGCGCCTATAGCAAGTATGCCCGCTGGCACCACCAGATCAGATTTAGCTTGCGGTTGGTCTTCCGTGACTGGATGAAGGTTGGTCGTTAATTTGGGACGCCTCGCATCTATCACTCTTGCTGACACAAATTCATGACTCAATTTTTTTGTGAATTCCGTTAATGGCCCATGTGCAGTTTTGATGAACACTTGGTTGCTTTGCTGTCTCAACAAGGTTGCAATTTCTTGCATGGTTTCTTGCGTCCAGTCTTGCCGCCATTTTTTTTGCGCAGACTGGGATAACCAACGTCCACTATGGCGCGTCAGCCGTGGCGGACACCCCACCAAAACCCAACTTACTTGGTTGCTGGTTTCCTGGTGGGAAAGCATGGGGACAATCTGTTGGAGTGCATATTGCTTGTCATCGATGTAAACGATAAAGGTTTCCATTTTTCTCTCCTTTTAGTTGAAGTAATTTTTTTAAGCCACGTGAGTTTCTGATTTATTGTTATTTTCCTGCCGTTTCTGCGTGAGCCAACCTAGACCCAAGACGCCTACTATTGCCGCAACGTAAGTAAATCCGCGCGCAAGGTAATGAACTAGCTCTTCGCCATCAAACCAAGCGTCTAAAAGTTGTTCATTGATGAGCATTTGCGCAGCAGTAAATGCCAAAACAGTAGCTCCCAAATGGATGATGAAGGGCCACTTCTCTACTAAGCGCAACACTAACTTGCTTCCCATCACAACGATTGGAATGCTGATGAGCAGGCCAATGACAACCAAGTCAAATGAGCCGTTAGCAGCCCCTGCTACCCCTAATACGTTGTCGACTCCCATCAAAGCGTCTGCGACCACGATGGTTTTCATCGCGCTCCAAAAGGTTGTCGTATGCACAGCATGGTTTGCGCCTTCATTGGTGTCAGAGATAAGCTTGTAAGCAATCCAAAGCAAACCCAATCCACCAACAAGCATGAGTCCTGGAATTTGCAACAACCAAACAACGCACAGCGTCATGGTGGAGCGAACAACAATAGCTGCTACCGTTCCCCAAATAATGGCTTTGTTCTGGTGCTCAGGGGGAAGATTACGCGCAGCAAGAGCAATAACTATGGCGTTATCACCAGCTAAGACTAAATCAATCAATACGATAGCCAGCAAAGCTGACCACCAAGGCAATGTAAAAATTTCCATGGAAGACCTTCAAACGATCCGAACACTTCCATAGGGGTAACCCTATGGCGCGAGAGATCGAAGGTCTTGCTTTACTTGTTATAAATCAGTTATTTGTCCAACATACCGGAAGTAAAAACTCCGTATTGACGATATGTTGATTTCTTTGTGCGCCTAGTGGCTGAACTGAACACAAAAAAATTAAGCTACTCCCCAACGATTCTGTATTTAACCTTAACAAGATTTAATCTGTCAAAGAAAATAATTAGTCACAAGAAACTTATGGTTATTTGTCACATCACGGTAAAGAGTTAATTAACTATATTCACTTCAAAAATATACTCAGAGATTACGAGGGTATCTTTTCTAATATTGATTTTCACAACATCTACTCCATATGATGGAAGTGTCACCCCTTTGAATATTTCGAAAAGGTTCTATCCATGAAACGCATATTCCTCTTCATCCTTACTAACCTTGCAGTGATGCTGGTTCTCAGCATTGTCGCGAGCCTGCTGGGTGTTAATCGCTACTTGACTGCAAATGGTCTCAACCTCTCTGCGCTCCTAGGGTTTTCTCTCATCATGGGCTTTGGTGGCGCTTTCATCTCTTTGCTCATGAGCAAGTGGATGGCCAAGATGTCCACAGGGGCCGAGGTTATTTCTCAACCTCGCAACGCAGATGAAGCGTGGATCTTAGAAACCGTTCAACGTTTGTCACAACGTGCTGGCATTGCAATGCCAGAAGTTGCCATCTTCGATGGCGAGCCCAACGCTTTTGCAACAGGCGCATTTAAGAATTCAGCATTGGTTGCTGTATCTACCGGCTTATTACAAGGTATGACCCGCGACGAGGTAGAGGCGGTTTTGGGACATGAAATCGCCCATATCGCAAATGGTGACATGGTCACCCTCACCTTGATACAAGGTGTTCTCAATACCTTTGTGGTTTTCTTAAGTCGCGTGATTGGCTACTTTGTCGACAACCTCACGCGCAGCAAAGACGATGAATCAAGCGGTCCTGGTTGGGGCTATTACGTCACCAGCATCGTGCTCGACATTGTTTTGGGATTTGTCGCCAGCATGATCGTTGCATGGTTCAGCCGTCAGCGTGAGTTCCGCGCCGATGAAGGCTCCGCCCAATTGCTAGGGCAAAAGCAACCAATGATCAATGCGCTTTCTCGACTGGGTCAAATGCAAGCAGGTGTGCTACCCGCCAGTGTTTCGGCCATGGGCATTACAGGAGATCTAAGCAAACTATTTGCCAGCCACCCTCCCCTTGAAGAACGCATTGCAGCGTTGCAAGCCAACAAATAAAGCGATCAAGTCAATCAAAATATGGACCTCATCACCTCCCCCGAAGCTTGGATAGCTTTTGCAACCTTGACTGCGTTGGAGTTGGTGCTTGGCATAGACAACATCATTTTCATTTCTATTCTTGTCGACAAACTTCCACTAGAGAAGCGCGAAATAGCCAGACGCATTGGCTTGTTCATGGCTATGTTTATGCGTATTGGCTTGCTTCTAGTTTTATCTTGGATCGTTGGCCTAGTGGAGCCCATGCTCACCGTACTTGGGCACGAAGTCTCTGGCAGAGACGCCATCTTGCTTCTCGGTGGCTTGTTCCTTATTTGGAAAAGTACAACGGAGATTCATGAAACACTGGAGGGCGCCGAAGACCAACAGGCCTCTCAGTCTCGTCACACTCTTTTTTCTGTGATTTTTCAAATCATGCTGATTGACTTGGTTTTTTCATTAGATTCCATCATCACAGCCGTAGGTATGGTCGACCGAATTGAAATCATGATTGCTGCTGTCCTCACATCAGTCGCACTTATGATGGTTTTTGCCCGCGGAATTGGTGAATTTGTATCCAATCACCCAACCATCAAAATGCTCGCACTAAGTTTCTTGGTCGTTGTGGGGGTTGTGCTTATCGCCGAGGGCTTTGAACATCACATCCCTAAAGGCTATGTTTACTTTGCAATGGCATTCTCTGTGTGCGTTGAAATGCTTAATATCCGCCTTCGTAAGAAATCTACTTGAAGAAGTTAGTTGCTTTGAGTACTAATTGAAGGTTACAAAGCACTCTAAAAACCTACACGCCAAGCTTATAACCTTTCCTGCATCACAAAAACCGATCCAATAACTTCCGTGTATGCCTATCAAGCGCGGGCAAATCGCGGATCAAAAACTGCACGCCATGCGCATCTGCCACTATCAAGGTATTGATGCTAAGTCGTTTGATGTCTTCTTCGCCCTTGAGAACAAACTCAGTCGGCCCGCGATTAGTTTGAACTCGCCAGGTGCTAGGCGTCGAAAAACTATTCACACCGTCCAGTCGCAAAATCTCCGGCATGAATTCGCGCATTTGTAAGGCACGTTCAATGACTTGTCTATCAACGTCGCTAACTGCGGCAAGGTCATCTATCCAGATTAACTCTTTGCCCTCTGCACTCAAAATCGAAATACTGAGATCTGGTTCAGCAATAGGAAAAGCCCGCACAACGACCGCCTCTTCATGCAACGAGCCATCTGCCAATCGGACAGCCAGTTGCCCCAATGCGTTAAAGCTTAAAGAGAATGCGTCACTCATACGATGTCCTCTTTGCGTGACACTTCACCCAACTTCACGCGGTCAGCCTCTGCATTTTTGGCTTGTGCTTCATACAAGCGCCAATAAGCACCTTGCTTGGCCATCAAAGTGTCGTGGTCACCCTCTTCGACTAACTCACCCTGCTCCAAGACGACCAATCGGTCTGCTTTATGCAGTGTTGACAAACGATGTGCAATCGCAATCGTGGTTCTACCTTGCACCAAGTTATCAAGTGCTTTTTGGATTTCTTGCTCGGTCTCTGTGTCTACCGATGCAGTGGCCTCATCCAAAATCAAAATACGCGGATTAATCAACAAAGCTCGCGCAATAGAAACGCGTTGACGCTCTCCACCTGAAAGCCCTTGCCCGCGCTCACCCACCAAGGAGTCATAGCCTTGCGGCAGTCGCAAAATAAATTCATGCGCATGGGCTGCACGTGCTGCGGCAACGATGTCTTGTCTACTTGCATTGGGCTTGCCATAAGCAATGTTGTCGGCAATGGTGCCAAAGAACAGATAAGGTTCTTGCAATACCAAACCAATATGGCTGCGGAAATCTGACATAGCGATATTACGGATATCGATGCCATCGACCTTGATAGCGCCTTCGCTGATATCGTAAAAACGGCAAATCAAATTCACCAAAGTGCTTTTGCCCGAGCCACTTTGCCCGACCAAGCCAATCATTTCGCCGGGTTGGATAGCTAAATTCAAACCACGAATAACAGCGCGGTTTCCGTATCGAAAACCTACATCTTGGATATCGATGCGTCCTTCTAATGGGGTGGGAAGTTTTTGTGGATGTGTGGCCTCTGGCACGCTAGAGACATGGTCCAAGATTTCAAAAATCCGTTTAGCACCAGCGGCAGCTTTTTGAGTTTGAGAAACGATACGACTCATAGAATCTAGGCGCGTGTAAAACCGTCCGATATACGCCAAGAACGCCGTCAACACGCCAACGGTAATTTGATGGTGCGACACCAGCCAAATACCAAAACCCCACACCACCAACAAACCAATTTCCGTCATCAAGGTGACGGTGGGAGAAAACAAAGACCAAACAAAATTAATACGATCGTTCACCGCCATGTTGTGCTTATTAGCATCTCGAAACCGGTTCGCCTCACGCCTTTCTTGCGCAAAGGCTTTGACAACACGAATACCTGGAATGGTGTCAGACAACACATTGGTTAATTCCGACCAGACACGATCAATTTTTTCGAAACCGGTTCGCAATTTGTCGCGCACAACGTGGATGAGCCAAATAATGAATGGAAGAGGCAATAAAGTGGCTGCCGCCAACCGAATATCGATACTCAACAAAATGACAGCAGTCATCAAAATCATCAAAATATCAGTAGCAAAATCAAGAAGATGCACTGACAAAAAGACATTGATGCGATCTGTCTCGGCACCTATACGGTTCATCAAGTCACCAGTACGCCGGCCGCCAAAATACTCCAGAGACAAACGCATCAAGTGCTCATAAGCTGTGGTGCGCAAGTCCGCACCAATCCGCTCAGACACCAAGGCCAAGATATAGGTCTTGGCCCATCCCAAGATCCAAGCCAAGGCCGCTGCCGCAAACAAACCACCTAAATACAAAGCTACGAGGTCGTGGTCAATATCTTGACCATTTTGAAATGGAATCAATACATCGTCCATCAGCGGCATGGTCAAGTACGGCGGCACCAAGGTGGCTGCAGTGGAGGCCAGCGTCAATAAAAACCCCGCTAATAATTGCCAACGGTATGGGTGTGCGAAGCGCCACAAGCGAAACAAGCCCCATGTCGACAAAGGGGCGTGCTGTTCACGGTTGCAAACGGGACATTCATCACCCTCCACCTCTAAAGGCAATTTGCATTGTGGGCATCGTGCTGTCAGGCTTGATTGGAGCGCGCGTCCGTGGGTAATGACTTCTAATCGCGCTGCGAATGCCTCTTGCAAACGCATCGCCAAAACATTGTGGTTGAGGGTAAAACGCCAAACCGCAATTTGTTCACTGCTGCTTCGCAGTGAAAGCGTTCCTACGCCCGCATAATCAAAATGGTCCATGACCCAACCAGACTGTAGGGTCCAGCTTTGCCATTCAAAACCAGAGGCGCATGTATTCGCTGAAAGAATGCGTTGCTCTGTCACAATGAGCAGTCCTTTGGCGAACTGCAATTGCACGTCCAAGTCAACTTCTAACCAAGCTAAAACGTTTTCTTGGGGTGAGAGTTGTGCCGACGCTGATGCCTTCCACTCAAAAGGCAACATAAAGTTGGCATTAGCCGAAAGAGATGCATTCATTCTTATATAGTTTCCGGCCTAAATCGTTTGGTAACAAACGAGGGTCGGTGAACAAGAAGCAGGAGCTTGAACTTGTTGCACGCAACATCGTATTTTTTGAATTGTATCTTCCGAGATTTTGCGGTCAGACCCCTTTTGCAAAACATCCGCTGAAGCATTCAGCATCCCAACCCCTCATTTATGGCCTTCCAAGACATACAAATTCTGCGCGTAAATTATTTGCGTGGCCCCAATATTTGGACCTA
>Ga0209442_1001789_pt1 | contig 12022 bp, 13 predicted proteins | sample LauGreSBDMM110DD_2_FD_187565 | JGI IMG/M metagenome (GOLD analysis project Ga0209442, IMG submission 187565) | Freshwater lake microbial communities from Lake Michigan, USA - Sp13.BD.MM110.DD (SPAdes) (version 2) | ecosystem: Environmental > Aquatic > Freshwater > Lake | place: Lake Michigan...
ATGAAAATATTTTTCGGATAACTTAAGTATTACTTGCTTTGAGTTTTCAAATAGGATCGGCCCAGATTGGGCGGGCCTCATTTGTCTCGTGTAATTATTCTTTATTTGTTGGTGTAGCTGGCCATCAGGCCTCCACCGCCGCTTCCCTGGGGCGTATGCCTGATCGGGGGTGGGGTGACTGCGAAAATCTACCTGAACGTGAAAAATTGATCCGATGCTTTGCGCAACGCTCAAAAAATCGAAATGTACCGAATAGGTGTTTCTTTATCATTCAAAGTCATTGCGGTTGCAGATTAATACTTTGGGCAATGCTGCGGTACCGCTCAATTTCTGTAGAGTAAATTTTTTCCAATTCAGGGAGCGTGCGCGCTGGCAGAACTACGTTGCCTGTAGATTCGAGTGCTTTGCGGATTTCTGGGTTTTCGAGAGCTGCGTAAAAAGCTCTACCTAAGGATGCAGCCACAGCATCAGGAGTGCTCTTATGAACTTGTATGCCTGCCCAGAGATCAAACTCCATGCTCTCAAAGCCTGGGATTAATGCCAATGGGGGGAAATCCTTGTACAAAGGGTGTAAAGTTTTGGAAGTGATTCCAAGAGCATTAATCTTGCCATCTAGTGCACTTTGCGGAATTGAGCCCGCGATTGGCAAGAAGGCCATATCAATTTGGCCACCCATCAGATCAGTCATGAGTTGAGCTACCCCCTTGTATGGCACATGCAGCATAGAGACCTTGGAGATCTGACCGAATTTCTCGCCTATTAAGTGATAGAGCGATCCGTTACCTACGCTGCCATACGATAACGGCTTATTTGGGGATTTTTTGGCTAGCCCAATAAGTTCATGGATCGTTTTGACGCCCAAGTTAGGACGTACTGCAAGAATCATCTTGGTAGTACCTATCTGCGCAACGAGTTTGAAATCCTCGGGCTTGTATTTCACGCCGGCAAGCGCTAACGGTGACAGCACCAGCTCCATGGGCGTGCCTATCGCGAACACATGTCCATCTGCTGGAGAATTCATCAGTTTGCTCATGCCAATCGAGCCCCCAGCACCACCGAGGTTTTCGATGATGATCGTCTGACCTAGTTTGACTGATGCGTCGGATTGAAGCTTGCGCGCAATAAAGTCAGATGGGCCACCTGCCGGGTATGGCACCACAAAAGTCATGGCTTTCGTTGGAAAGTTCTGGGCCCACAGGCTATTCAAGGTCATTGCAGCGCCGAGCGCTACACCAGCTTTTAGAAAAGTTCGCAACTTCATTCATGTCTCCTTAGCGATTTATTGGTTGTTTCATCTTATTTACGTCATGCATACCCGACCATCGGATGTTTGTCCGATGATGAAAGCAGACTTTTAGGGAAATTGGTCCTGACGCGCCCCCCACTAGCCATACCAACCTGAAGTAGCAAGAATCCGCCAACCCATAAGAACGGCGGACATGAGGAAGAGCAAATTCACCGAGGAACAAATCATTGGGTTCCTGAAGCAGGCCGAGGCCGGGATGACCGTGCAGACCAAGACCGATAAAAAGCTGTTGACTGCATGATGGACGCGACAACTACCTTGACATGCTTCGCAAGTTTGGCGGCATGGAGACGTCAGACGCCCGGCGGCTGCGCGAGCTGAAGGCCGAGAATGCCAAGCTCAAAAGCCTGCTGGCCGAGGCGCACCTGGACATCCACGCTTTGAAGAGCGTGGTCGGGGTAATGCGCTTGCCCTAAAGGCCAAGCGGGCGGCGATCGGACGACCGATCACTGAGTATCAGTTCTCCGAGCGCCGGGTCTGCCGACTTATGGGGCTGAGCCGAGACAGTTACCGACATCCGACGGTGAGCAGCGAGCAGACACAGGCGCTGAAGACGAAGATTCTCGAGATCGCCTACGCCCGGCGCCGTTTTGGCTATCGGCGTGCGCATGACCTTCTTCGATTGGACTTCCCGCGCGTCAATCACAAGCGGGTCAACCGCTTGTACCGTGATGCGAACCTGGCCGTACGCAAGCGCAAGAAGGTCCGAAGGGCTTCGCCTGAGTGTCTACCTGGATGATGCGGCGTCAAAGCGTCAATGTCTGCAATCCCTGCAAAATCGACACTTGCCCCTAGGTTGAATTAGGGCCGCGCCAAATCGAAAACCCCGCGTGCGTTCTCTAGTCTAATGAACTTTGAACCAACCAAGTTGTTAATTGATACGGCGCTAAAACCCCGATTTTTTCGCCAACCCCTCCTGCCGTACCACGGCCAAAAAGTCAGGAGGTTCTGAGACGAAACGGGGTTTGAGACGGATTTCGGGGGTGGGTGGCCATGGGGTCAGTCAGGAGCCCATAGCAAAAAGCCCCGCGTGGTGCGGGGCTCTGAGCGCCTGACAACTCGACTGAGCGAGTTAGCAGGCCTTGTTTTGGCGGGATAACTAGGATTCAAACCCTGCATCAAACCAACTCAACAGCTGCCTTCAACTGGCTTGGACTGCTGTACAAATATGCGGCAGTGGTCTGGATGCTGCGATGGCCGGCCAGAGTTTTGAGGATATGAATCGCAGTTCCCTTGTTGGCCAGTGAGGTCAAAAACGTCCTGCGACCGCTGTGGCTGCTGGCGCCTTGCAGTCCTGCGCCCGCGTACAGCAAAGCAAAAGTTTGGGCCAGGCTGTTTGCGCTGAACCCAGTGAAGATGCTTTTCTGGCTGGCAAAGAACGGGTAGCATCTGTCCACACACTTAGCCTGTGCTGCATAAGCCTGCAACTCTCCACGCAATTTGATGTTGACGAAAACAGTGCGAGCGTGTCTGCCCTTGGTCATGTCGGGTAGCAAGCGAATTTCTTCTTTCACTGTGCCATCGGTATTGATGACGTCACTCCAGCGCAAGCAAGCTACCTCACCAATACGCAAACCCGCTAAGTGCGTGAGCAACATCATGGCCCGGTTGCGTTGCGCAAAGCGGCGCGTGTCTATGTAGTCCAGCACCCTTGCCAGTTCGTCCTTAGTCAGTGTCTTTGCCTGTGCCATTCACGTTCTCCTCTAATCATGTGTTTGCAATAACTGCATTGTGTTTTCACATATTTATCTGGACAACCTGAGTCCTGCCAAAGTGGCGGGTTTCAGCGGGCAAAAGAGGCGTGGTTGAACATGTTGTGGATAACTTTTTCGCCGAAATTTTCTTCAATGATTTCAACGCTCAACCAGCGAAATCTTGTAAAAGCACGATTTCTCGTGATTTTTCTAGCGATCTCGCACTCATTGAGTGCCCAGCTAGCTCTGGCTTCAAATCAGCCCTACAAGCGTTGATCAGGACTTCCAGCACTCAGAGTATTCGAGCGATGCAAAAGATGCGCTGTAGGGCGTTTTAGTGCGTCAGTTTTTGAACTGCGGAGGTTAAATTTGGAAAAGCAGTGCGATCTGATCTACAGCCCGAATGGGTCCTGCAAGATTAGAAAAATTTGGGCTGCGAAAAATTGTGGTGGAGTACTTTTCTTTTCTGCCTGGTGATTTTTACTCGGTACCCATCCAAATTTTCGGGTTACCAAATGTCGGTTGTCCATTTGTGGATCTGAAACAAAACTGTAGTCATTCAACAATTGAAGGACGCAGAGATGAAGAAATTTGATCCAACTAGCCTAAGCATATTTACTGGCACTCAGAAGTACTACCGCATCAGCCGAAGGCACCTGCTTACTGAAGGTACCAAGTACCTAGCTGAGCAAGCCGCATGCTTCTGGTTAATGGATGCTATTGCGAGTCACTTGAGTGAAATCGGAACAGAAGAGTGGTTCGTGGTTGTAAAGACAACTGTGAAGCGTACAAGTGCTGTGATGGTTTATGAAGACGGAAATGGCAACGAACTGGCAAGGCAAGAAATAGCATACACAGACTTGCCAATTGATCACATTCCTTTGTATGCCTGTTGGGACGGTGAGCATTGGGTAATCATGTTGCCTAGCGAGTATTGACCTGAATGGGGCCAGACTGGATGCTGTGAAATCCGTACTGAGCCCATAGTAGCCAACGAGCTTCATAGGCACTTAGTGCTCTAACTTCTGTTTTGACCACTTGGCTACGCCCTTTTACTTGTGCGCGAACTGATGCTTGGTAGGTGTGCATCAATTACTTATTCAAAGTCAGTCTACGGACAAAGATGGAAAGATTGCTTCTACATCTTTCGTAATCGCAGCAAACTCTTCCTTAAGTCCATCACCCTGATACAGCTTCAGCAGTTCTTGATTGCTGACTTGACCAGTAGAAATAAAGTCGCGAAGAATGCGCTGAGTGAAACCAACAAGCAGAGCATGCTTACGAATGGAGGTGGCAATCTTCTTCAAGTTGTTGTGGTTATCCTTGAGTAACTTTTCCGTTTCTAGAATCGAAGAAAGGTCGTTTGTCATCCTACCTAACAAGCTTTGAAAGATATCCTGATCTACGATTCTTAATGTGCTCTGCAACATACTTCGTGCAAGATCAATCGCAATAAACAAATTTGAGTAGTCCATGCGTACGTCGTCGATGATTACTACGAATCCGACGCCTGCAATCCACGAGATTCCATTTACAGAATTCTTTAAGCCTTCCGAGGAGCGGCTCTGATCAAATACAACTATCGCCATTTTTGCGTCGCGATTAGCCATCGACTCAATCATCTGACTTATGGCGGTGTCACGTGGGCGGCCTAGACTGTCAGTGCCATCAATTTCACCTAAGGCTAGGGACTGATCAAATTTAATCTCAACAGCGATCTTCTTGCTTGAGTCACCATTGACAGTCAGAACAATATCCCCTGTTTTGTTGCGCTTGATTGCACCTACAGTCGATCCTGTCATCTGCACTTCATCATCCGTATGACCTACACGCTCTAGGTAAGTACGAATTTCATTGAAGATTTCTGTTTCAGCACTAGTGCCAGACTCAGTGGTCTTTTCCTTAGCTTTGACATTACGTTCGTAAATCAACTTGAGAGATTCAAGCTGTGTACCTAGTTCACCTTCAGTCCTATTGAGAAACGCAGCAAAGCGATCTTCCATGAGGGCGATTACACCGATCTGAAGCGCGCGTTTAAATTCATCGTCACGTAGTTTCTCAGGCAGGTCGTCGAAGTACTTGAAAATAAGTGGATGCTCTATAGAACATTCTGCGATATTAATTGCATTGTTTGTTTGATCAATTTTGATGATTGCCATATTTTTCCCTTGTATTTTTTTAGCCAGAAGCCTACGGTCTATTTATGAAATTCAAAGCTAGCGAGAATTATTCAGGCGGCTGGGAACTCACCCTTTTCAATTCCCTTGATTATGTTTTGAGCTTCTTTGACGTATCTAAGCACAGTGGCGTTCAATCTGTTGCGAGCCTCATAGCGTGCATGTTTATCGGCTGACTTGGCATCCTTGACCGATAGACGATTTAGTCCGACCTTGACGCCAATTTCCCAAAGGTAAAGCCTTTCTTCTGGGTTGATCTTTCCCATGTGCCACAGGTCATAAACAGCTAATGCCGTCTTAAGGTTCTGCGCTGTGTAGTTTCTAGCCAATGGATAAAGGGCTGAACTATCCGCATCTCTCAAAGCTTTTCGTCCACGACGTGATTGAATATTTGAATCAAGCAGTTTGGCAATGCCTGTTTTTATCAGCCTTTTGTTCATATCCAAAGGGATGGCTATTATCAAGGCTCTGTCACTCGTCCAGTCAGGATGCCACTCAGCTGCATCTTTCAGCTGACCAAATTTGACTGCTTGTCGTTGCTCGGCAAACAGCTGAGCACCATGGTCACCCGTAGTCCACCATTTGCGAAAGTCCTCGTCCCTGACATCGCCAAAGTCAGCGTAGAGCTTGCTAAGTGGGCCTTTTCCACCTTTTTCACAACACTTTATATAGGCTTCAGATCGTCTCAGGTATGCCCACCACCAGTAGTAAGGGCTTCGCTCTTGTTCCTTAAGGGGTAGGGGAGCTGTCTTGCGACCGAACAAAGGATGAGGAGCTAGGAAGTGGACTTTCATTTTCTTAACATGTAAATTGATGTAATTAATTAAGAATATCAGAAAAAGCTCAGCGCAGGCATATTTGAGTTATGGGATTTACCCATAGCCGTACTGACCGGTTCTGTCAGTTTTTGGAGTTTTTTATGAGTTCACAAATTTATGCAAAAGGGTCAGATATTTTTGCAGCATTGATTAATGGCGCAAAACGCAAGTACAACAGAAGTACAGATGACCACAGTGTTTACGAAGTTAGATTGGCTGAATCTTTCAACCATTTAATCAAGTCTGTAACGTGTCGAGAAAAACGTCGTGCAATCATCCGCAATACCAAGGGACAATGGAGAAAAGCATATATGCCACTTAACCTTGCACTCTTGCATCATCACCAAGCAGGCAAGCCTATAGAAACGCATGCGCGAGTTTACTTAGCAACCGATCCATATCTTCTAATGGATATTCCATTAGAAGATTGGCAGAGAATGAGAAAATTGTGTCCAATTAATCAGAAGTGATTAATTTGTTCAGGCAGGGTCCTGCCTGAACTTTGATTGATCACGTGGTCACACAAACTTTTACTATATGTGTGTTACTTTTTATATTCTAATGAAACCAGCTAAATACATTGATATTCAATGATTCCTAAGAAATTCCATGATTAAGCTCATTACCGACCCCCTAGTGCTAACTAAGTTGCAGCAAGCATTTCCAACTCCAGCAAATTCAGCCTCAAGAGCTCTTGCTAAATATGTAAGTGCACTTGAGGGATTCTTGTTCAAAGCAGTACAGCTTGGAATTACACCTGCTCATAGAAAGTTGGGTTTGTACCCAATTCCACTGCATGACTTGGCAAACAAGGGCGGAAGGATAGGACCTAAAAAGCTCAGAGTGCATAAATGGCTTAAGGACAATCAAATGGAACTAGTAGAAACGATTGAAAAAGGTAACAAATTTAGTGGTCAGTATTCGGCAGTCAAGCTAGGTAGCTTGGTCACAATTGATGATCGCTTGTCTGTAAGTAGCGCCGCAATCGCACAGATTAGGACTGATAGGGAGCTAGACAGTTACTTAGCAGGTGAGATCACTGATAGTCGTGCTGTCTTTGATCATTTGTATCCTGAGCTGGAGCCCTGTTTAAAATCAGGCGCTGAGGCAGGATTCCACTTCGCGCCCGTTGATATCGAATCACTCAAGGCGTTTGTTCACTGGTTGGGCGCAGATGCAGAGTTTGGATCCAAGGAAAAGAGACAGCAGATCTTGAACCAATCAAAGCTTGTCTTAGCTGTTTCCTCCATAAACGGAGCTATTTTTCCGCAGCGCATCAAACTAAGTCCCTTTGGTCGCACCTATTACGAAGGTGTTAGCGTACAAAATGTTCACAAAGAGCTTAGACGGGCAATGCTTGGTAATTGCTGGGAGTACGACATGCGCAGCAGCGTGGTAGCTTGGAAGATGGGTTACGCCAGAGACCTACTGTTTCAGGCTAATGCTGATGGTGATGTTCGCTTGTATTTCCCAGCAACTACCTTGTACCTTGAAGATAAAGTTGATTTCATGGCAACGGTTCGATACTTTACTTTTGCAGGTAACACAACTTTAACTAACGAATTTCAAATAGGGTTGATCAAACAAGCGTTAACAGCAATTAGTTTTGGCGCAAAAAGTACAGGCATTGGTTGGACTGATAGCAGTGGCGGATGGAAGAACCCAGCGCTTGTAGACATACTTAAGAATCAAGATGTGCGAGCTAGATTTCTAGCGGATCCAACAGTCAAGGCGTTCATTGAAGAACAGCGAGCTTTGGACGATTTCATCTTTGAATTAGTAAAGAAAAACTATGCTGAACTGTTGGCTCTAGATTGCCTCAAAACAGCAAGCGGCAGAGTCAGCAAGTCTAAAGTTTTAGCTTACCTGTATCAGCATGCAGAAACGGGCGCGATGGATTTGATTTGTTCAGTTGCTGCCCAGTATGGACATGTTCCAATTGCACGTGTTCATGATGCTGTGTTCTTTAGGTCACGTCTAGGTCCAGATTTGAAGCAAGAGCTCGAGTTCAAGTTGCAGGACGCAACCCATAACAAGTATTGGCATCTAAGCCCAAAGCAACTCAAACGGTACACGCCTGTTTCCATTGATGCTGCCCACTATGAGCTACAGCATAGGCAGAGGATTGCAGATGAGGAGAAAAAGGCTATGGATTACTTTTCCATTTGTTCGAATTGAGACCTACTTGTTTGAAAGTCTGAGTCCTTTCAGTCTGTCGGGTTACCAGTCTTTTCGGTTGCTCAGTACCACGGCGTGACAATAAATTAGCTATTCCTGCAACACACACACAAGGAGTAGCTATGTCAGGTTTAAACGCATTGAAATTAGTTCAGGCCAAGCGTGAAAAGGGTAATAGCCCGCAGCATGTAAGGCGTCAAAAGCTCAGTGCCAAGCTGGCTGAGCAAATTCAGTTTGCCAAGGCGCAGCAGTCGGGCACTGAGTTTTCCCCAGTAAGAGTTCGAACAGTCAAGGACGAGGTAACAGGGCAAAGCCGCAAAGTTGAAGTGCCCAAGAAGTTGAAGCCTTGGTGGTGGGCCGATGAAAAGGGCAAGCTGTGCATCACCGTTCGCTATGGTGCACGCACATTGGAAATAGTCGAAGGGAAAAATGCCATCGAGACTGACAACATTGCTGACGTCATTACGTCCTTGCAAGTGATCCGCGCAGCAGTTGACTCTGGTGAATTGGACAAACGTATTGATGCAGTGATGGGACAGGTAAAAGCTGGATTTACAAAAGACTCTGCGGTAAGTGGTCGTCCCACATTGAAGTTGCCTGCCAAGTCTTAATCCAGTGCCAACTAAGAGCCAGCAGGTCAATAGCTTGCTGGTTTTCTTTTGACTAAACAGTTTTAATCGTTTTGATAGTTGAGTTCTTAGGTTTAGTCGGCATACGCAGCTTTTGCAGGGCCTGCTGAGCACGTTGGGCCTTTTGTCTGTCTCGTTCAGCTTTGAGCGCATCACTGGCATGTTTGCTGGTGACACGTAATTGATCCAGCCTCAATTGCTCTGGCGTTTTTGGTTTATCAAGCTCAAATATTCGCATGCATTTATTTATGACAACGGATAAATAAATGTAGGAAAAGGAGACCAAAGATGAGATTTATGGAAATTGCCAACCCTGAGGACCAACTGGCACTTTGGAGGCTGATATATGACAACGTATGGTCAGCGGTCATGGCACAGGCCAAGCAAGCTGCAGCTCAAAAAGCTCAGGCCGCAGCTAACCCTAAGCCAAAAAAATTCAAACCCAAGAAGGCCATACCTAAACCACCCCCAGCCCCAAAGCCAAAATCACTAACCCCCAAGTCACCCCCAGCTAAAAGCCCAGTGCCCCCTCAGGCAAGATCGATAGCTCCCAGCAGGCCTTCACCATTACCCAGCTCCCAACCTGTGCTCAGGCCTACCCACTCAAGTAGTTTTAGCCAGGCTGATTTGCATGGCATACAGCAGCAGGCTCAGGGTACAGGGCAATCCTTTTCTCCACAAAAACCCTTCTAACGAGTCGAAATCGTGGATTTTTGGTAAGAAATATAGTGTTTTTAAATTTCTTGATCAAGGGGATGAGAGGTATAGCTCAAATACTTTAAGTTGATAGATTAGTAAAACTCAAACAGCAATATCACCTTCAACGTACTTTCGAAAGTACATAAGCTTTAATAACAACATCTGGGAAATTTGGATCCAATGCTGCCGCTATAAAGTTTTATAGCGTTGATGGCGGAATGATTAGATCCTAGATCAGAAATGGCAAGCAGGAGTTTTATTTCGCACCGTCGGAGCGCTAAGCTTAAGTATGCTGCAATCGTGGGTAGCACCATATTGTTTTGGGTAACTCAGTAGTATCCTAAACTGTTTGCTTTTTGCTGCTGCGTAACTTGGCAATCCAAAGACAAGCCCAAAATAAGCTAATAGTATGATTTATCAACAGATTTTCGTATGATCAAGTTTTATCTATTTGTGAGGAAAAAATGATTTCTAATACCATCGTTGAATATTACGATTTTCTTGAAAGAAAAGACGAGATTTATAGAGGTAATTACGAGATTCTTGACGATGGTTCAGAAGCCCTCTATTGCATTTTATTTAAGCTTATGGGAGATGAGCGTTCTTTTGATACGCTTTGCGAGGACTTTCTAGATTGGCCCACTGCAACAGAACTGAAAGGTACGGCACAGGATGGCAATTACACATCTCTAGTTTCAATGATGCGTGATCATGATTGCGGAATGCTGAAAAACGGAGCTGTTATGGAAATCACTTCACAAATTATCCAAGATTTGGAGATGTGTATACCAAGTCTCATAGATCGAATTGCTGGTAATGATTCTGCAAAAAATGTGGAATTTTTAGAGCATGTTTGGAAAAAATTTTATGAGTAGTCCTTTTTTCCCCATGTTCAAAGCCTGATTGCCGATTCGAGCTACCGGTTCAATTCATTCTCACATCGCGTTCAACTTCACTTACATATGTAAATTTGTATCAATATGTAAGTGAATTGGTGGTAATGGCAACTATCATGTCCTTTTATAGGGCAGTTCATGACTAATCAAAAAACTGAAAAAGTGTTGTTTGCTGAACGACTTGGACTTGCCATCAAGAACAAGGGAATAAAAAAAAGTCCAACTGTTCTGTGCAATTTATTTAATAGCAATTGGAGTGGCCGATCTATTACTCCGCATACAGCAAGAAATTGGATTCTTGGAATTGCAATGCCACAGCAGGACAAATTAGTGAGTCTTGCAAAATTGTTAGATACGAGTGCTGGTCAATTGCGATACGGTAGATCTAATGAAAAAACAATGATTTTTAGTACTGACAATTTCGAAAGTGAAATTTCAAATACAGATCAAGAGTTTTTCATCCGATATTTGAATCTTGATGATGTGAGAAAGCGACTTTCACGCGATGTTATTGTTGAGTTTTCAAAGTCCAACTTCAATTCCAAATCCAAATCAAATCGTTGAGGGCTGTATGAGTTGTGAGATTGAAGTTTCATCGCTCCACACGAAGGCATTTTGTTCAAGTTGACGTGCAAGAGTCGCGGCAGCTGCTTTATTCAATCCGAGAATCAAAAGACTTGGCTCACCTGGCCATTTATTACTGGGATGCTGTCCAATACCCTCAATTGAAGTTAGTCCTCTCTTTGCAATTTCAATTTTGAGTTGTTCTTGTCTTGCAATGTTTTCAGTATTTGATAACTGTTTGCTGTAAGGGTTGTATGCAGTAATGAATGCCGCATTTGAGTACTTCGACTTTTTCATGATCGAATTCAACTCGTCGCTGTATTGCCCAACTTTCAGTGTGAACGGATTCTCGGAAAAAACTTGAAAGTCTGTCTCTAAGTAGGCCTGCCAAAGTTCTTTTGAAATTGCTGAATTCTCTTGATTTGTCATGCAGCGATTTTCGCAGCTTGGTTGAAGTGAATAAACGTTGCTTCCACATTTACTTCCACACCTCTGTAGACCCCTTGTAACCTATTGATTTAATTGAGGTTTTATTTCTTAAAGCTGCTCATAATCCTTTGGTCGAGTGTTCAAGTCACTCACGCCCTACCATTTCCCAAAGGAATCCCACATGCGCCGCGTTGGTACTTTATTGTTCTTTGTGTTCATGAACGCGTCTGCAGCAATGCCTGACTTGCAGTTATGGCCAACCATTCCCTTTATTCGTGGACAGGATCTTTGCCAATACCAAGATGCCTACGGCCGCAACAAAATTCAGATAGCGCAGGACTCAACGCAAGACATGCTTCTTTTGATGCGCGAAGGGGCCAAAGCGCGTGATGCGCTCACGATAGTGATTGCAATGGATGACTTGGCCAATAAAAACCGCGCCCATGCGAATGCTGGTGTGGGTATGGATGTGATGCTTGAGGGGACTTTCAAATCCAACTTAGATGGTTTGTACCGTGCGATCAATCCCTCGTCCAAAAAAGTTGCCTTTTTCAACCCCTTGCCGTTAATCCAATTAGTTCGGGACCTGCATGAACAAAAACGCCAAGGCTATTTAGACCAACGGTATTTAA
>Ga0209442_1001791_pt1 | contig 12018 bp, 9 predicted proteins | sample LauGreSBDMM110DD_2_FD_187565 | JGI IMG/M metagenome (GOLD analysis project Ga0209442, IMG submission 187565) | Freshwater lake microbial communities from Lake Michigan, USA - Sp13.BD.MM110.DD (SPAdes) (version 2) | ecosystem: Environmental > Aquatic > Freshwater > Lake | place: Lake Michigan, USA...
CGGCCAGGTGGCCGTAAGCCTTGCGCAGCTCGCGCAACTCCAGGGCTGGCTTCATGCCAAGCCCTGCTCAAACATCTCCGCGCGCATCAAGAGCATTGCGGCGTGTTTGGGGTGGGGTCGTAGCCGGGCATGCCCACCACGCCGTGTCCTGGAGAGACCTTGACCGCAGCTGAATCGGCGGCGGGCTTGCTGCCAAACCACTTCTCATGCAGGCGTGCGTAAGTGCCGTCCATCTTCATGCACTTGACGGCATTGGAGAGCACAGTGCGACCGGCTTTGTCGTCCAGGCGCAAAGGAATGGCCCAGACCAAACCGGTTTTGATGGTGTAGCTGGTTTTGACCAGCGGGTTTTGCTTGGCGGCCCAGGCCACCACGGTGTTGCCCGCCAAATTGGCTTGGGCGCGGCCCGACAAAACAGCTTGCACCGCGTCGGCATTGGTGTCGTAAATGTCGAATTTGAAACCGAACTTGCCCATGTTTTCTTTGGCCCAGGTTTCATAGGCCGAGCCTTTGTTGACCGAAATGGTCTTGCCTTTGAGGTCGTCCAAGCTGTTGATCTCGGCGTCCGATTTTTTGACCAAAAATTGGAAATCGGTGTCCAGGTATCCCTCGGTGAACAGCATTTGCTCGGCGCGTTGCGGGGTCACCGTGGTGGGGGCAGCGATCCAGTCGTATTTTTTGGCGTTCAAGCCGGGGATCAGGCCCGAGAACTGCGTGCCTTCGATGTTGACTGGGCGCTTGAGGCGCTTGCCAATTTCCATCGCCATGTCGACGTTGAAGCCCTCAATGGTTCCGTCGAGCTTGCGCATGGCGTGGGGGGCAAAGGTCGCGTCCACGGCGGTCTGTATGGTTTGCGCCATGGCAGCCCCGCAGAACGCGGCGGACAAGGCCAGGGCCAGTCCAGTGAGTTTGGTTTTCATGCAGACACTCCTTCAGTGGTTAAAAAAATTCAAAACAATCAGCCCAGCGGCTTGCCCGCACCCACCCGATCGACGATGAGCTGATAGTGCTCGGGGCGGCGGTGCTTGGCAAAGTTAAAGACATGCTCGCGGAAGGTGTCACCCAAAGCCAGGTCGCAGTGGTGGAAGATGAGTTCGTCTTCTTCGCTGGCGCTTTGCGCCACTACCTCGCCGGTGGGCGACACAATGGCCGAGCCCGCAATCATGTGAAAGCCGTCTTCGGAACCGCACTTGGCCGAAGCACCCACCCACAAGGCGTTTTCGTGCGCATGCGCTTGCAGCAGCAACAGGTGGTGGAACATCCGCAGGTGCGGCGGTTCGCTCCAATGGATGTTGTGCGATGGCGTGTTGTAGCCCAGCACCACCACCTCGGCGCTTTGCAAGCCCATGACGCGAAAGGTCTCGGGCCAACGGCGGTCGTTGCAAATACACATGCCCATGCGGGTGTCCATGGTGTCCCACACCTTGAAGCCTTCGTTGCCCACTTGGAAGTACTTTTTCTCCAGGTGCTGAAACGGCGCGGCTGGTTTGTGGTCGTCGTGGCCGGGCAGGTGCACTTTGCGGTAGCGACCCACGATCTGGCCTTGGCGGTCCACGATGATGGAGGTGTTGAAACGCTCGCGCTCTGGGGTGAGTTCGGCGTAGCCCAGGTAAAAGCCGATGCCGTACTGGCGCGCCAAGTCAAACAAGGGTTGCACATCGGCGTTGGGCATGGACGGCTCAAAGTAGCGGTCAATCTCGGCCTCGTCGGTCATCCAGTAGCGCGGGAAAAACGTGGTCAGCGCCAGCTCGGGGAACACCACAAAGTGGGCATGGCGGGCGTGGGCTTCTTTGAGCAGCTCGACCAAGCGCGCCACCACGGCGGCTTTGCTGTCGCGCAAATGGATGGGACCGAGTTGGGCAACAGCCAGGGGGAATGGTCGTTTCATGACAGTTTGGGTAACAAAGATTTGAGAAAGCCCGCCGAGCCGGTGCTGGCGGGGGCGTTGACCAAGGGGCCGGGTTTGCCACGGGCGATGAACTCGCCGCTGCCCCGCGCCACTTGCAATTCATTGTGCGCGATCACCACCCGCCCGCGGTTGACCACGGTGGTGGGCCAGCCGGTCAGGCTTTTGCCCTCGTAGGGCGTGTAGCCCACCCGGTCGTGCAGCATGTGGGTGCTGACCTGGGTTTGGCGCAGCGGGTCCCACACGGCGATGTCGGCGTCCAAGCCCACGGCGATGCGGCCTTTGCGGTGCGACAAGCCATACATGTGGGCGTGGTCGGTGGCGGTCAGGGCGACAAACTTCTCCAGCGTCATGCGGCCGGTGTGCACCCCTTCGGAGTACAGCAGCGGCATGCGCAGCTCAATGCCGGGCACGCCGTTGGCCATGTCTTTGAACGTGGTTTTGTCGCCTTTGGGCAGCTTGCCCGATTCGTCGTATCGGTAAGGTGCATGGTCGGAGCTGAACACCTGAAAGGTGCCGTCGAGCAAACCCGCCCACACCGCGGCTTGTGACTCGGCGTCGCGTGGCGGCGGGCTGCAGCAAAACATGGCCCCTTCCAAACCGGGTCGGTCAATGTCGTCGGCGGTCAAAAACAGGTATTGCGGGCAGGTTTCTGCAAAGATGCGCGCCCCCAGGGTTTGCGCCGAGCGGATGTGGCGCACCGCTTCGATGCCCGAGACATGCACGATCAGCACCGGCACATCGAGCAGGCGCGACAGCGCAATCACCCGGTGGGTGGCTTCGCTTTCGGCCAGCGGGTCGTGCGACACCGCATGGAACTTCGGTGCCACATGGCCGTTGTCGAGCAAGCGCTGGGCGATCCATTTGATGATGTCGTTGTTTTCGGCATGCACCATGACCAAAGCGCCTTCGCGCCCAGCGGTGTGCAACACATCGAGCATTTGGCTGTCATCGAGCTTGAGCTTGTCGTAGGTGGTGTAGACCTTGAACGAGGTATAGCCTTTGCGGATCAAGTCGGGCAGGTCGTGTTGCAAGGCCTGGGGCGTGGGGTCCGAGACGATCAGGTGAAAGCTGTAGTCGATGACGGCCTTGGGGCCGGCACAGGCGTGGTAGTCGCTCACCACTTTGGGGAGCGCCATGCCCCGATGTTGTGCGGCAAACGGGATGATGGTGGTGTTGCCCCCAAAAGCGGCGGCCACCGTGGCCGAGTCAAAGTCGTCGGCGGTCATCACCCCATTGCTGGATATTTGCTCCACATGGCAGTGGCTGTCGATGCCGCCGGGCAGCACCCAATGGCCTGTGGCGTCAATGTCGCGTGCTCCCGCCGGCAAATCGGGGGCCAGCGTGTGGATGAGGCCATCGCGCACGCCCACATCCACGCGCATGCGCCCATCGGCATTCACCACAGTACCTTTGCGAATGGTCAAGTCAAATTGGGACACAGCAAGCCTTTGAAATACAAATGGAATAAAAGGTGATTGTGGGTCAAGTGCCGTTGGCAAAGTCCTAGAACCAACCCCATGTATCCGTGGTGTGCGCAAGCATGAATCGGGCCTGCAAGCGCCGCACGGGTTTGGGGCGGGTCACGGGGCTCACACCGGCGCCAGCTTGGCACGCGGGTCGTGGCGTGCCAGGCGGGAGAGCAAAAACTCCACCTCTTGGCGCGCGCTGGCGCTGAGCATGGCCGCGGGTTTGCGCTGGGCATCGCTGGCCAGCAATCCGCGCCGTTGCATCACGTATTTGCGCACCGCCAGGCCCGCGCCTTGTTGCTGCTCATAGCGCAGCAAGGGCAGATGGGCATCAAACAAGTCGTGGGCTTGGTCGCGCTGTCCCGCTTGGGATAGGCGGACCACGTCACACAGCATGTCGGGGAAGCAATAGCCGGTGTTGGCGCCATCGGCACCGCGCGACATTTCAAAGTCCAGAAACAAGCCGCCGTTGCCGCACAAGATGGCGATGTGGCGCATGCTGTTGTCGGCTTCAAATTTGCGCAGCGTGCTGATTTTTTCCAGCCCGGGCCAGTCCTCGTGCTTGAGCATCACGATGGAGGGTATCTCTTGCACCATGGTGCGGATCACGCCGGGGCTCATTTGCACCGCAAAGGACAGCGGGTAGTCTTGCAGCACGATGGGCACATCGGGGCCCAAGGCGTCGGCCGCTTGGCGGTAGTAGTTGATCACCTGATCATCGGTGCGCAAGGTGTTGGGCGGGGCAATCATCACCGCTGCCGCACCCGCGGCCATCACCTCTTGGGTCAGGGCATGCATGGAGGCAAAGCCCGGTGAGGACACACCCACAATCACCGGCAGGCTGGGCGCGCGGCGGATCATTTGGGTGGTGATGGCCACGCTCTCGCCGTGCGACAACTTGGGGGCCTCGCCCATTTGCCCCAGCACCGTCACACCGGTGGCGCCGCAGGCGACATAAAAGTCGGTCAGCCGGTCCATGGATGCCGTGTCAATGCGGCCATCCGGGTGAAAGGCCGTGGGGGCGATGGGAAAAACGCCTTGGGCGGCAGGGGTCAACAGCATGAAAACTCCAACAAAGAAATTGAGAATCAGTATAGCCACAGCGCCATGGGCCAGGGGTTCGAGCCAGGCCATGCCGATGGGGCAGATAAGATGGCCCCAGGAGAAACACAACATGTTAAAAACCCACGGACGCTACGACTACTCGGCCATTTCGCGCCGCCCCGACTACAGCTGGCCTGGCGGCAAACGCTTGGCCGTGCACATTGCCTTGAATGTGGAGCATTTCGCCTTTGGCGAGGGCTTGGGAAACGACTACGCGGTGCCACACCCCCAGCCCAACACGCGCAGCTTTGCCTGGCGCGACTATGGCAACCGGGTCGGTGCTTGGCGCTTGCTGGAACTGGCCGACGCTCTCCAGTTGCCGCTGGGCCTGCTCACCAACACCGAGCTGTACGACTATTGCCCCGAGATGATCCAGGCCTTCAGCGCGCGTGGTGACGAAATTGTGGGCCACGGCCGCACCAACAGCGAACGCCAAGCCGACATGCCCTTGGACCAAGAGCGCGCGTGCATCCAAGAGGTGTCGCAAAAAATATTCGACCACGAAGGCGCGCGCCCCAAAGGCTGGCTGGCTCCTTATATTTCACAATCCGTCGACTCGTTGGACCTGCTCAAAGAGGCAGGGTTTCGTTACATGATGGATTGGTCGCTGGACGACCAGCCGGTGTGGTTTCGCACCCAACACGGTCCGATTTTGTCGGTGCCCTATGCCCACGACCTGAACGACTCGCTCGAATGTGTGTCGCGGCGCACCCCGTCGCAATTGTTTTGCGACAGCCTGATTGATCAATTCGACGAAATGCTGCAAGAGTCTGAGCGCCGTCCCTTGGTCATGCCCATCGTGCTGCACAGCTTCATCATGGGTCATCCCTACCGCGTGCGCCAATTGCGCCGGGTGTTTGAGCACATCTTGCAGCACCGCGATCAGATTTGGCTCACCCGCCCCGGCGACATTTGCACCTACATTGAATCTTTGCCTGCCGGCACCGTGCCGGGTGCGCCATGAGCGCCGCGGACTTGGGCCAAGCCCAAGCCGTGTACCTGGGCGCGGCCGAGGCCGCGCGGCGCATCGGTCGTGGTGAGCTCAGCGCCCAAGCCTTGGCCGAGGCCTGTGTGGCGCGGGCCACTGCGCACGAGGCACAGTTGCATGCCTGGGTCCATTTGGCCCCTGATGCGGTGATCGACCAAGCCCGTGCGCTGGACGCCCAAACCACACCCAAAGGCGTGTTGCACGGCGTGCCGGTGGCGGTCAAAGACATTTTGGACACCGCCGACATGCCCAGCCGCTATGGCTCGCCCATTTACGCCCAACACCAACCGCTGGCCGATGCGTCGTGCGTGGCGCAATCGCGCGCCGCCGGCGCGCTGGTGATGGGTAAAACCCACACCACCGAGTTCGCCAACATCCACCCCGCACCCACGGCCAACCCGCACCAGGCGGGCCACACACCGGGTGGGTCGTCCAGCGGTTCGGCCGCTGCCGTGGCCGACTTTCAGGTGCCCTTGGCCTTTGCCACCCAAACCGCAGGCTCGACCATTCGCCCCGCCGCATTTTGTGGCGTGGTGGGCTACAAACCCAGCTTCAACCGCATCAACCGCGCAGGGCTGAAGTTCTCTGCTGAATCGCTCGACACCATTGGCCTGTTGGCGCGCCATGTGGAGGATGTTTCTTTGTGGGCCCAGGTCTTGATCGGTCAGGCCGCTGCCGCCTTGCCGACTGCGCCGCTGCGCGTGGGCTTGCACCGCACAGCCTTGTGGGGCCAGGCCAGCGACAGCGCCCAACAGGCTTTGCTGGACGCCGCCCAGCGTTTGAAAGCGGCTGGGGCCAGCGTCAGCGATGTCACTTTGGATGGCGACTTCGCCACCTTGTACGAAGCCCAAGGCGTGGTGATGCGCTGCGAGGCCGCCCGCGCCACCGCTTGGGAAATGGCGCACCGGCGCGGCCAATTGAGCCGTGATTTATGGCTGCGTTTGGAGCAGGGCATGGCCACACCGCACAGCCAATACCTGGCCGCACTGGCCTTGACCCGCCATTGCAGCGCCAAGCTGGAGGCCACCTGGCAAAGCTGCGATGTGCTGCTCAGTTTGAGTGCGCCGGGCGAAGCCCCTGAGGGTTTGCACAGCACCGGTGACTCGGTGTTCAACCGCAACTGGACGCTGCTGGGCTTGCCCTGTGTGCACCTGCCCACCGCAGCCGGGCCCCACGGTTTGCCCTTGGGGGTGCAGCTGATTGGCCCGCTGGGCGCTGACGTGGCCCTGCTGGGTTCGGCCCTGTGGGCCGAGTCGGTGTTGGTCCCGCACTACCCCTTGCGCGACCACCTGCGCTGAAAGCGCGCGGGCTTACAGCCGGCCTTGGCTGCGAATGGCGGCCAAGTACTCGGGGCTGCCCTCGGCGACAAACTGGTCGCGGGTGGTGACATAGCGGTCGGCATACAAGCGGCCCACCGGAAAGTAGTGATCCATGTTGACCCGCAAGGTTTCGGGGTCAAACACGCCTTCATGGCTGTGCAGCCACACCACTTGACCAATGATCAATTGGCGCTGCGGGCTGATGTCAATGGTTTGGTACAGCTTGCACTCCAGCGCCACTGGCGACTCAGCGATGCGCGGTGCCGCTACCGCGCGTGAGGGCAGGGTGGTGAAGCCCACGGCGGCGGCTTCGCTCTCGTGGCTGGGGAAGTCGCGAGAGCACGCATGCATGCGCTCTGCCGTGGCCTCGTCCACCAGATTGACCACAAATTCGCGCTGCAAGGCGATGTTGTGCGCGGTGTCTTTGGCCGCACCGCCGGGTTTGCGCTCGATGCTCAAAATCAAAATCGGCGGGTCGTCACCCATCAGGTTGAAAAAACTAAAGGGCGCGGCATTCACCACGCCCGCCTCGTTCAAACTGGTGACCAAGGCGATGGGGCGCGGCACCACCACGCTGACCAACAACTTGTAGCACTGGCTGGGGGCCATGGTGGAGAAGTCAAATTCCATATACAGGCTTTCGGTTCAGGGCAATTGCGCAGCCAACTCGAGCTGCCACAGTTGTTGCAGCATGGCCCGCGCTGCGGCGTCACCAATCACGGGCACGGCCAGCTCGATGAACTTGCCGTCCAAGTCGGCATCGGTCAGCGGGTCTTCGGGGTCGCCCTTGCGGTTGGGCTGAAAAAACACATCGTCGCGCCCATCGCGCGCGACCAAGCGCACCCGCGCGGCGCGCTGGCCGGGAAAGCCCGCGTCAATTTGCGCATCGGCGCGCAAGCTCAGGCGCTGCATCAAGCCGCGCACCTGCGTGTCGGCCAAGCGCTCGGGGGTGAAGGCGGCCAAGCGCACCGAGCCATGCACCAAGGCGCTGGCCACCACAAAGGGCAGGCTAAAGCGCGCCTCTGCGGCGGTGGCTGGGTTGGGGTTGCCGGCCACATCCAAGGCCGGTTGGTAGGTTTCGATGTGCACCGCGGCCAAATCTTCGGCGCGCACGCCCATGCGCTGCTGCAAGGCCAGCGCACCGTCGATGGCGGCAAAGGTGTGGCCACAGCAGGCATGGTTTTTAAAAGTCATGTGTTGGATGTTGAACACCCGGCCCAAGTCACCCAGCATGGGTTGCCAGTTGGGGCCATTGCCCATGGCCACGCCCATGCCGGCCTCGCCCTCCAAAATGTCCAGCGAGCCGGTTACACCGGCGCGGGCGGCTTGCGCGGCCAAGACACCCGCTTCGGCGGCGCGGCCAGCGTGCAAGGGCTTGGACATCGAGTCCATGCGAAAGGCTTGTTGCAAACCGGCGGCAAAGGTGCCCACTGTGGCCAGTGCATGGGCATAGGCGCTGGGCGGCAAGCGGTACAAGGTGGCGGCCGCTGCGGCCGCGCCAAAGCTGCCCACGGTGCCGGTGTTGTGCCAGTGCTTGTAATGGGCCCGGCCCAAGGTGGCGCCGATGCGGGTGGATATTTCGTACCCAGCCACCACCGCGCGCAGCAGGTCCAAGCCCGAGGCCTGGGTTTCTTGGGCCACGGCCCAGGCGGCGGCAATGGTGGGTGCACCGGGGTGGTAAATGGCTTCGCGGTAAATGTCGTCAAACTCCACCGTGTGGGCCGCCGTGCCATTGATCAGCGCGGCGGTGCGGGTGGAGGCGGCACGGCCCAGCGCCAAGCGGGCGCGGCCATGGTCCAAGTCGTCGGCCAAAGCCTGCTCGAGCAGGGTGGGCGGTTCGCACACCGCGCCGGGCAGCAAGGCGGCGTACCAGTCGATGACGGCGCGTTTGGCATGGTGCAGCACCTCGGGGGACAGCTGCGTGGTGGACAGCTGCGCGCCATAAGCGGCCAGCGATTCAATGATGGTCATGGCAAGGATGGGGCATGGTTGCCGTTGTGGTGGGCAGGTGTGATGGGCTGGGGCCAGGTGCAAGTGTTGGCATGGGTTTCAGGTCACAGCTTAACAAGCCTTGGTGGTCCCCTGAGCGACAGCGCGGGGCGTGCCCTGGCTGGGGTCGGGCGGGCAGGTACAGGGGCTTGGACAAAACCTTGTCAGAATCCAGCGCTTGACCACAGGGATACGGCATGGATTTCAATTTGAACGAAGAGCACGACAGCTTTGCCCAAGCGGTGCGCCGTTTTGCGCAAACCGAGTTGGCCCCCGGGGCGCTGGCGCGGGCCCATTCACCGGCTTACCCCACCGACGTGGCCAAGGCCTTGGCCCGCCAAGGCTTGCTCGGCATTGCCTTTGACGAGCGCGACGGCGGTCAAGGCGGCACCTTGATGCACGCGGTGTTGGCCATCCAAGAGGTGGCCCTGGCGTGCCCCAAAAGCGCAGACATCGTGCAAGCGGGCAACTTTGGCCCCATTCGCACCTTTGTCGAGTACGCCAGCCCGACCCAAAAGGCACGTTACTTGCCAGGCTTGCTGAAAGGCGAAAAACTCATCTCACTGGGCATGAGCGAACCCGAAGCCGGCTCGGCGGTGACCGAACTGGTCACCAGTGCCAGCTTGGAGGGCGACGAGGTGGTCATCAACGGCAGCAAGGTGTTCTCCACCCACAGCCCGCACGCTTCTTTGTTTTTGATTTATGTCCGCTTTGGCCCTGGCGTGGACGGCATCGGTTCGGTGCTGATCGAGCGCGACACGCCCGGGTTTTCGATCAGCGAGCCGTCAAACTTCATGAGCGGTGAGCAGTGGTGCCAGCTGTATTTTGAAAACTGCCGCATCCCAGCCAGCCAGGTGTTGTTGGGCATTGGCGGGTTTAAAAAGCAAATTGCCGGGTTCAATGTGGAGCGCTTGGGCAATGCCTCGCGCTCATTGGCCTTGGGGCGCTACTGCTTCAATGTGGCGCGTGAGCACGCCTTGATCCGCAAGCAGTTTGGCCGCCCTTTGTGTGAATTTCAAGGCTTGCAATGGAAGTTTGCCGAGATGGCCTTGCAATTGGAGAGCGCGCAGTTGTTGCTCTACAAAGCCGCCATGGAAGGCGAGGGTGGCCTGCCCAGCGCGCACACCACAGCCATGGCCAAGCTGGCCTGCAACCAAGCGGGTTGGGCGGTGGCCAATGAAGCCATGCAGGTCATGGGTGCCACCGGTTACAGCCAAGAGACCTTGGTTGAATACTGTGTGCGCCGCACCCGGGGTTGGATGATCGCCGGGGGCTCCATCGAGATGCTGAAAAACCGCATCGCCGAAGGCGTGTTCGAGCGCACGTTTTCGCAACGCCCACCCAAGACCGCATGAGCCGCCCCACAGGTCTTCAGGACCAGGCCACGCCCCAGCCCCGTTTGCAAGGCGCCGAGTTGGCGCGCGTGCTGTTGTCGCCCCACAGCGTGGCGGTGGTGGGTGCGTCGGACGATGCCGGCAAAACATCGGGCCGACCGCTGACATTTTTGCGCCAAGCCGGTTTTGCGGGGCGCGCCTACCCGGTCAACCCGCGCCGTGCTCAGGTGCAGGGTGAGACCGCGTGGCCCGACCTGGCCAGCCTGCCCGAAGTGCCCGAGCATGTGTTTGTCATCACCCCCACCGAGACGGTGCTCGATACGGTGCGCGAATGTGCGCGCTTGGGCGTGCGCTTGGTCACGGTGCTGGCCAGTGGGTTTTCGGAATCAGGGCCCGAAGGCCTGGCCCGCGAGCAGGCCTTGCAAGCCATCGCTCTCAGCAGCGGTTTGCGTGTGATCGGGCCCAGCAGCCTGGGCGTGGTCAACCCGCGCGCCTGCATGCCATTGACGGCCAATGCGGCCTTTGCCGAACCCGATATGCCGGTGGGCCGCGTGATGGTGGTCTCGCACAGCGGCAGCATGATCGGCGCTTTGGTCTCGCGCGGGCGTGCCCGTGGCGTGGGCTTTGCCAGCTTGGTCTCGGTGGGCAATGAGGCCGATTTGAGTGTGGGCGAAATTTGCGCCGCCACCTTGGACGACCCGCAGATCGAGGGCTATGTGCTGTTTTTGGAGAGCTTGCACCATGGCCAGGCCTTGCGCGCTTTTGCCCTGGCCGCCGCAGAGCGCGGCAAGCCGGTGGTGGTCTACAAGCTCGGCCGCTCCAGCGTGGCCGCCGACATGGTGCAAAGCCACACCGGCGCCTTGGCCGGTGAGGACGATATCGCCGACGCTTATTTCAAAGACAGTGGCATGGCGCGGGTGGGCATTTTGGAATCCTTGCTTGAAGCCCAGGCCTTGGCCGTGCGCTGGCCCTTGTTGGATGCCGTGCTGCCTTTGCGCCGTGTGGGGGTGGTCACCACCACCGGGGGCGGTGCGGCCATGTTGGTTGACCAACTGGGCATTCGCGGCGTGGTGGTCGAGCCGGCCAGTACCGAGACCTTGCAGCGCTTGCATGCCTTGGGTGTGGCGGTGAACCCAGGCCGGGTGCTGGACCTGACCCTGGCCGGCACCCGCTACGCCGTGATGAAAGCGGCCTTGGACGTGATGCTGTCGGCCCCCGAGTTTGACGTCGTGGTGGCGGTGGTGGGCTCATCCGCACGCTTTCAGCCGCAATTGGCGGTGCAGCCCATCATCGACAGCGCCGCGCACAGCAAGCCCCTGGCGGCCATGATCGTCCCTGACGCGCCCCAAGCCATTGCCCAACTCACCGCCGCGCAGGTGCCGTGCTTTCGCACCCCCGAGTGCTGCGCCGATGTGATTGCGGCTTTGGTGTCGCGCCGCGCCCCGTCCGTGCGCGCAGCCTTGGCCGCGCGCGACCTGCCAGCCGTGGGCGAGCCTCCACGCGCCGAGGCCAACGCCCATGCCGACGCATTTGCACCCGTCACCTGGTCAGAGCGCCAATCGCACGCTTGGTTGGCCCAGTTGGGGGTGACGTCGGCCACCGCAGTGGTGGTCTCGGCCGATGGGCCGGTGCCCTTGCCCCTGCCATTTGCGTATCCGGTGGTGGTCAAGGCCTGCTCGGCTCAGTTGGCGCACAAAAGCGAACACGGTGGTGTGGTCTTGGGCGTGGCCGATGCCCAAGCCCTGCGGGTGGCCATGGAGCAGGTGAAAACCAATGTGGCCCGCCACGCGCCGCTGCCCGCCGACTTTGAAATTTTGGTGCAGCCCATGGTCAAAGGTTTGGCCGAGGTGTTGCTGGGCTTCAAGCGCGACCCAGACGCGGGCGCCATCGTCATGCTGGCCGTGGGCGG
>Ga0209442_1001795_pt1 | contig 12008 bp, 12 predicted proteins | sample LauGreSBDMM110DD_2_FD_187565 | JGI IMG/M metagenome (GOLD analysis project Ga0209442, IMG submission 187565) | Freshwater lake microbial communities from Lake Michigan, USA - Sp13.BD.MM110.DD (SPAdes) (version 2) | ecosystem: Environmental > Aquatic > Freshwater > Lake | place: Lake Michigan...
ACTCTAACAGTGCCAAAATAAAAGCTTAAAGAAGAGTCGCCCTATAAGCTTTAAATAGCCGCATTCTTTAACTGGTCGATGTGGCCTGCAATGTGATTCGCAGAAAGCGTCACAAGTTGTAAAAGTGTTACAGCTCCGCGCTGAGGATGAGTAGAGATTCGGCCCCAATCAGCATCGGAAGCGTTCTTCAAGATCTCATAATTCATCGCATGTGATGCTGCTAAAGATTCAAGTGAGACAGCTACTGAGCGCTTGTCATACTGCAATCCAGTAGGAAATTTTTCTTCATCAAAAGAAACAATCGTAGGATTGTCTTCGCATAAAGCGTTTGCATATCTGACACCAAATTGAATTTCAGCATCTGCAATATGGTGAATAACAAATGCTGCTGACCATTCGCCATCCTTTGAAAGTGCGAGCTTTTCAGCCGAAATCTTTTTACCTTCTTCAACAAATGAGATTGCGGATGAGTGATACTTAGAAAGTATTTCGCTATGGTCCATGGCTTTATCATAACCGTGGAAATTGCAGAAACTAGAAAGTCTTTTAGTGCCCATAAAAATGCCCATGCTTGCCCATGAATCGCCCATACAAGAGCACAAAATAGCGTTAGGTCTTGACAAAAGATATAACGCTTAGAAAGGAAAAGGGAGCGGGTTTTTTCCCCCACTCCCTTTAGGTAAAGAAGAGTCGCCCTATAAGCCGGACAACCTAAGAGTCTTTCCAAATCACGCTCAAATCGAAGTGATTTCCAAAGACTGCCCATGTTTCTTCCCATATGAAGTTGTAAATCAACTAAAAGCACCTACAAACAACTTCGGTTAAGAGACTAACACCATCTCTTTGTTTTTCTTTGATCGTGCCTTTCGTGCCGCTTCATCCATTTTTTCAGCTAGTGAAGCGGAATTGCTCTCAAAGAGATGTCCGTAAGTATCCATGGTTTCCATAATTGATTCATGACCGCAAAGTTCTTGAATTTCCTTTTGCTGAGCCCCTTCGCCAATCAATACCGAAACGCACGTGTGGCGCAGGACATGCAAGTTAGTTCCTTTGGGAACTCCGTGAGGACGTGCGTGCTCTCTAAACAAGTTACAAGCATTCTTGTATCGCATCTCTTTACCATCTCGATTTTGGAAGATAAGTCCTTCTGGACCGAGGCCAAATTCCTCAATATGGGCTTTTAGGATTTCGCTCAAATCCTTAGAAAGTGCGATTTCTCGATAGCTCTTTTTTGTCTTCAAAGTCTTCTTTGTCAGTTCAGTGGTCTTGCGACTTATTTGCTGGTCCACAAGGATTCTCCCATTGTCAAAGTCCACTTGTCTCAGCGACAATCCAAGGACTTCCGATGGACGCATAGCCGTGTAATAACCAGTCCAAACAATGGCTCGGAATTTGGGGCTCATGCTGTTTGCAATTGCTTCGACGATTTCATAATCAAGAGGTATCACTTTATTCACTCGTGATGCTTTCTTTCTCTTGACACGTGTCATTGGTGAATCAACTAAGAACTTATCTGCAACTGCAGCACGGAGAATAGATCCAAGCTGATTTGCAATGCTCTCAATGTACTTCGCAGATAGCGGATTCTTTCCAATAGATTCAAGATTGTTGAGCTGAGCCAACCAGGTCTTAATGGTTGAAGGAGTGATTTTATGCATTGGGTAGTGTCCCAAATAAGGCAAGATGTGTTTATTGATTTTGTACTGATATCCAATTTTTGTTTGGTCATCAACATCAAGTGTTTGACGCCAAATAGTGTCGATATATTCAAATAGTGTGATGTTTGAATCTATTGGATCAATGTATTTCTTACGCTTAATATCAACTTCCATAGCCTTGGCAAAGTCGAGCGCAGACTTGGCGTCATTAAAGCCACCCTTTTCGGCGTTTCTTCCATCAGGGCGGTACCAACGTGCATAGTACTTATTACCTTTTTTTCTTGTACTTGGCATTATCTATTTCCTCTCTTTTTACTAATACTCTTTTCTCTCTCTCTGGACCTTGAGAAACTTTGAATTCAGAGATTCCCTTGTCCGTCAGTTGTCCACCCGCTCTTCCGCTCCCTGAACTTGTTAGCCACTTATTACGCCGTGCAATTTTCAAAGCAACGTGAACTAAATTTGTATCCACGCCAAGATACTCGGCTGTTCGTTGTGCCGCCCTAACCGTGCTTATGTTGCATTGATCTACATATATTTTTGCGACCAATATCGCATCATCGGAATTCGCTCCCGATATAGCAGTAGTTAAGTTTTTATTGGATTGACTCTTTGTTGATGAATTTCGAGTTTTAGTTTCATTTATTAAAATCACCGAATCTTTTCGACGAGATTCTCTTTGCAAGGTTGCCATGAGCAATTCAGCTCGCTCCATTAAGATTTCTCCCAATGGCAATTTTCTGAGCTCACCTGCAGATATTGTCGATGAGTTCTCAGCAATACTCGATATCAACTTCAATCGGCTCTTCTGCTCCTCCTGTGATGGCCTCAAAGGCTTCGCCTTCAACTGTTGGATTTCGAAGCTCTGAATAACTTGTGATCCAGATTGCGTCCTATTCGAACCTATCCAATAACGGTAAGGGGCCTCGTCGTGCCACGTTAAAACCCGATTGGAAGTCTCGAGGGAGTCTCCGTCGTATATCTGCCCAGAAAGCATTTTTTCTCCTTGTAGGTCTAGGACTTGCATCAGCCTAGACCATCGACTAATGTTAGGCAAGTCTAGGTTGATATTTACATAGACTAACATCGAAAGGAACAAAGAATGGCAAAGAAACAACTATCCACAAAGGGCGTAGCGGCACTCCTGTCTCGCTCTCCTCACTGGGTACACATGAATGCAAAACGCCTCGGGATTCCCCGTTATCGGCTTGGCGGGACTTGGGTCTACGAAGAGGCGCAAGTACTAGCTTGGTTTGAATCCCAGAAGGAATCCTCCACAGTCATTCGTCGCTCAAAAAATAATCCAATGGAAGTAGTTTTATGACGATGTCGCATCTTTCAAATGACAATAACGGTAGTGACCGATACGTGCCATCTCAAATTTCTTACTACGCAGAGCAAGGTTGGAAACTGATTCCTTGCCATGGAATAAGTCCAGCAGGTTGTAATTGTGGAAATTCCCATTCAGGACGGGCTGATGGGGGTAAACATCCGATGATTTCTGATTGGCCACTCAATGCCACTTCAGATTCTCAACAACTGCACAATTGGTTTGGGGGCGAAACGCAAAATAACGTCGCAGTAGTTTGTGATCAAAGTGGTCTAGTTGTAATTGACATCGATCCACGTAACGGTGGAGACGAATCATTTATTGCACTAGAGAGTTTGCTGGAAGGCGCAATCCCAATCACGGTGACAGCTTTGACAGGCGAATACACAGTAAAAGGTAAAAAGGTGCGTGGTCGACATCTTTACTTTAAAGCTGATCCAACTGCACAGTATATAAAAGATTTTTCGCGCCTTGGATACAAAGGAATTGATGTTAAATCAAATGGATATGTCCTACTTCCGCCTTCTCTACATTCAAGTGGAGTTTATTACGAGTGGGAAGATGGGCTGAGTCCTTACGACATTGAGATAGCAGAGCTCTCGACGGAACTCAAGAATGTGATGATCAAAGGTAATAAGAATCATAAATTGCCCCTTAATTCAGACCATATCGATTTTACGAAGTTTCAAGATGTCATAGCTTCCTCCTCTGCTAAACGTGAACTAGCAAATCAAGTTGAACGAATTGCCAGGAAAACTATGGAGGGCCAACGAAATGTGGCTCTTAACGAATCTGCTTTCGTGATGGGCCAATTTATTGCTGGTGGTCAGATTTCATTGGATGAGGCGCGGAATGCGCTGTTTGAAGCAGCACGGATTGCATACGCAGGTGAAAATGCAGATGCTGAAATTGCCTCCGTACTTAGAATTAACGGTGGAGGTTTTGAAGCAGGAGCGCAGTTGCCAATCTATGACATCACTTTAGAGAGCTCTTTGGCAGCCGAAGAAGTGATGAGGCTTGATGAAGCAGCATTCATGGCGAAAATGAATGTTGTTAACTGGGAAGAACTTTGGGCTGATACATCTGAGGAAATTTGGTTTGTAGATGGCTTGATATGTGCAGAAAGAGGTCACACGATTTATTCTGATCCTGGTGTGGGTAAGTCCCTGCTCGTTAGAGAAATTTGTGCATGTTTAGCAAGTGGAAAGCCTGTATTGGGACTTCCTCCAAAAGAGCCAATAAGAATTCTTTACATCGACCATGAAAATATTCCAAAGACTGATATCCGACGAAGCTTGATAGATATGGGCTTTGATTGGCCAGAGCTCAAAGAGAACTTTATTTTGATGTCATTCCCAGAGTTTGCGCCCTTTGATTTACCTAAAGGAGGGCAAGAATTGAAGCGCGTGCTAGAGATAGTAAAGCCAGATTTAGTAGTCATGGATACTGCAAGTAGAACTATTCAAGGTAAAGAAAACGATAATGACACTTGGATAGATTTCTACAATTACACAGGAAAAGTTCTCAAATCTCTTGGGATTGCCTATATCCGTATCGACCACACAGGCAAAAATTCAAATGCTGGGCCTCGTGGTGGATCAGCAAAAATGGGTGACGTAGATTTAGTTTGGTACTTAAAAGAAGAAGAAACTGATTCCAAATTTACTCTTGAGAATGAGAAGCACCGTGTCCCACTTGAACGCCTTGAATACACATTAAGAAGAGAGACCGAGCCTCTACGTCATGTTATTTCAAGTGCGATGGATTGGACTTCCATAATGAAGCGCCACTTGAGATTTCTAGAAATTGTTGATGCTATCTCTGACTATATGGCAACCCACCCGAGCCAGAAGGTGGGATTAAATAGTCTCTACAAAGCTATGCAGAAAATTTGTAAAGACAACGCTTACTCAAGACGAGACTTCGACGCTGCCCGTCAGGAGTATCTGAGAATTCAAGAAGAGGAAGCCGCGTGAACCAGTGTGCCGAACCCCTATCTGGCACGGCTGGCATGGTGAAACGGTTCTTGTGGATTGAACCACCCATCCCCATCTCTATTAGATGGGATGGTGGTTCGAAACAAACTGTATTGGCCAGAGGTAGCTATGAGTGAAGAGGCAGATTCAACAACACCATTTTGCATCAGGTGTGGTCAATGGGTGTTTAATCATGATGAAATGTTGGCTTCACCATTTGTGTATTGCATCTTCTGTGATCCCACAATTAAGAAGACTCAAAAAGGAAAAAGTAAAAAAGTAAACTTTGACTAGCTTGCCTGACGTTAAGGATATGTGATTCTGGAAACGTTGATTTGAGGAAATTTTTACTGTTTATAAAAGCCCCGCGTGTAAAATGGTCAAAAAAGCTTCTAAAAACTGCTTCTAATTGAGTTCTTTTTTGCTCTTATAACGACTCAGCTTCAATCGCAACAACTGTGTCATACAAGCCGTAGTGACGTAAGCGAGGATGAGAATCGATGCCTGTATACGAAAGAGATGCGTCTTCATATCGGCGGAATGCAAAAACAGCCTGATTCATATGGGTTGCATTAAACACCCCAAGAGAGACTAGAAGATTGAAATCCTTAACTGTTAAACCCGTCACTGACTTGAACAAATCGGGTTCAATTTTTGTGATTACATCACGTAAGGTATTTTCACGGTAATCAGTCAGATACATAAAGGCTGGAATTCGAGTCGCGAATTTTACGAGCTTTTCCTGAATTTGCTTTCGCTTTGACTTGTACTCTTTTTCCTCTTCTGTGAGCTCGCGCTTCTGCTTCTCTGTGAGTTTCTCGCCTTTTTCACGTTTCGTATCTCTTACAGCCTCACTCTTATTCACGACTGTTTCAAATACTTCGCTACCTAGTGATCTAAACCCTTCTATGTTCATAACAGCATTCATGGCTGCCTCACTACCCATAATCCTTCGTAAAGTGTCGTTATCGACATTAACCAGAATCGCAGATTGCCATTTACGTGCCAACAAAGTGGCAGAGGTCCCAGCCATGGCTATATCGAGAATTCCGCCTGCATCAATCTGAGTCATATTTGAACCGTCATACGCCAAGACAGGTAAAAATTTTACAAGCTCCTCCACAGCAACCTCTGGATCAGAAGTCTCTGGTGAAAGTCCTGCTCCGTATTCAGCTATTTGGCGAAGAGCCCTTGTTGGAGCGAAATCAAAGACAAAACACGCTGGCTTCAATATTTCCTCTTGATGGGGGTTATCACCATTTGGATTCTTAATTGACCAAGGCGACTGAACTCTGAATGCGGCTTGAAAATAGGTTTCTGGGGAATTGAGATTACGTAGCATCAACATTGACGACCATTGAGAGACGGTTACTCCAGTGGTTAACTTTCCACAAGATAGCGTTATGGTTTTAGAATCAAATCCGCTCCCAATAGCTTTACGTACTGGCGGCAGAGCTTCTAATCCAATTCCAGCGCCTGTCCCTGCCACGGTTAGAACCTCGTAGTCATGCCAATAAACATTGTGCTTTTCCTGAAGCAAATTCGCCATGGCGTGGCATGATGCAACATTTGGCATGAACCAAAACGAATGCTGCATATATGGAAGCAATCTAGTATCTGAGTAAGGAAATGGTGGACGTCTTCCCATTTTCATGGCATCCACTTGCGAGGGTAGATAAGCGCCACGAATTATGTCGAGCCATTTTTGAACATCATCTTTATATTTGAAAATGGCCGATTTTCCCGTGCCTGTTGCCTCGAAAAATGCATTGAGATCAAACTCGTCAAACTCTCCTTGGCCAGCTATCGCAAGAATTTCATCGGGCATTTGATAAGTAAGAAGTCGCATTTCAGGCAATGCTGCATAGGGATTCCACTTATCTGGATACTTCTTTGCAAACTTCTCTTTTTCCCGTTGCTCATCTGTATAAGTCCAATTGAAGATTTGCTCTTCAATGAATTCACCTGTTGCTAGCGCTTTGAAGGGAGTGCCTGAAAGGTAAAGATAGCCTTTGGTACTTATTGGCAGGAAATTAGTCTCGGTGCCACTCAATTCGATAAGAGCCTCGTCGAATACATCGAGCACGTCACCGTATTCGTTTGCAAGCTCTTTCTTGGCTTCGGAGCTATCCTCACCTTCAAACAACTCTTTCGCACTATCTCGCCAAGCACCAAAATGATATTCATCGAAAATTACGAGATCCCAATTTGTTGTATGGACCCATTCATTTTTTGCCTTGATTGTTCCTGTTGCTTTATCTCGTCCGAGCAAATCTTGAAATGAACCAAAATAGACCAGCGGATTCTTCTTATTTGCCTTTGTTGGGTCTCCTCCAACTGACTTTGAAAAGTACTGCCAGCCTTCGAAATCAACGTGGGACTCTAAGTCCACTTGCCAAGCGTCCTCTACTGCAGGTTTGAAGGTTACAACTAGAACCTTTTTTGCATCTAATTTCTTTGCGAGATGATAGGAAGCAAAGGTTTTTCCAAATCGCATTTTCGCATTCCATAAAAAGCGGGGAACTGATTTCTTATTCTCAGCCCAAATAGAATTAAAGTAATCAGCAGTCTTTTTTACTGCTGCACTCTGTTCAGACCGCATTTTAAAGTCTTCTGTCCGCTCGATAGATCGCTCTGCGCCACTTTGGAGTTCTTTTATGGCCGTTAAAACGTCTTTTGCGGAACAACGCATCCATTCATTTTCAACGTTTTCAAATCCTTTTTGCTTCAAACGTTCACGAACAGCGCTGTCTCTAAAAAATGAACCATCAAATCCCTCCGCAGATTCATCTACTTCAAGGACATAAGGAACCTGCGCAACCCCTTGAGATTGCTTAATTCTTACGTTGACTTCTTGGGTTGTTTGACCAACTTTCAAACAGCCTTCGAATTTCTTTATCTCGGTTGTCGACCAAGCGTAAATACGCAATCGAGCCTGAGACTTATCGGGAAGAAGTTCTTCAATGGTCTTAGTCACTGTCAGAATCCATCGGCCTAATTACATTTTCAATAAAAGCTATCTCATCTTGAGTTAAGCCATATTTCTTATATAACTTCTCGTCAGTCCACTCTTGATCCCAAGTCTGTTGTGGCACCCATTCATACATGGGTCTGAGGGCGTCTTGAGTAATTTTCCTAAGAGATACCAGGTGCCGAAAAAACTTGGTTCTGTAATATGACTCTAAGCTTTTGGCTTCGGATTCTGACTCTACAAAGAATGCAAGAAAAGTTTGAGTACAGACGGAGCTCGGCGGACAATGCCATGGCTTTCCAAGTACAGAGTCAGGAATTTTCTGCCCTCCATCCGATCCAGCTTTTGGAACGAGTACCTTCCATTTATCAATTAACTGCTTGTTCTTCTCAATGATGTCTCTTGCAATAAACGCCGTGGCACGCTTTCCGCCCTTTCCGTAGTAAAGGGAAACATCTGACTTCCGCTCTTTCTCATGAAAATCGGCAAAATTTGTGGCTAGACCAAAAGGCGTATCGGCGGAAAGAATTTCAATTATTGATTTCTCTTTGAATGCCAATACTTTTCTCAGAATTTCAACGGACTTTGTTTCTCTGACGAACACGTCAAATTCATCTAATTGTCGTTCCGAGGTTGTGGATTCTCCACCTCGCACTATTGTTACTGAGCATTCACCATGATAGTCAGGGGCCATCAAGAAGTAACAAATTCCACCCTTAACTTCAACACTCGTAAAGACTTCCTTGGAGACTGGGTAATCAACTAAGTTAATCATTTTTTTGGATCCAAGCATTTCTTTTCTAAAGTCATCCAGTCCACGGCCTCCAGCTAGCCAGCGTGATGGAATAACCATAGATAGATATCTTGGCTCAAGGTTCATCGCCTGTTCAACAAATAAATGAAAAATCATTGAGTCGCTTGAACCACCAGCGCCATCTTTCATTTGATAGGGAGGATTTCCGATAACAACATCAAACTTCATTTTTCCTCCAAATAACTCGGATACTTGAACTTTAACATCATCCAAATGGATGAACTTGTAGGCATATGTTTCACGGTCTGCTTCACGGCCAAATACATCTTTTCGCACTGAGCAATATTTACATTTCGGTCCCACCCAAGTGTGTTCTGTGCGCTCGAACCAAATATTGCCCATATCGTTCGGGAATGTTCGGGCAATCGAATGAATGCCGTTCGCTTTTTTTGAGCAGTAAACACTTCGTCTTGTGAGCAAGCTAGTCAATTCAGTAATTCCAATACCGAATACTTGTTTCGTCACAATGTGATTGATTCGCTCCGTCAAATCGGGGATTTCTCTAGCTAAACCTTCACTAAGGCGTTTAACGATTTCTCGAAGAAAGACTCCAGACTTACAAGAAGGATCGAGAAAAGTCACATCACTTCTTGTCCACAGATTCTCGCCACCATTATCGTTAGCCCAAGACTTTTCTAAGGTATCAAGCATCTGATTCGCAAGTTCTGGAGGCGTAAATACCTCATCGCTTGAGAGATTTGCGATGCATGTCAGTACATCTGGGTTGTAACCCTGCAATGTGAACGCAGCTGTACTCATGATGCAATCCCCTCAACTGTCATCGGAGGGAACGTTTTGGTTGGTACGAACAAATGATGTTCCTCAAATAACTCAAAAAGAGTGCCCTGTATCGAAGCACGCTGTGTCAATGCGTCATATCTAAAATCTCTTCTTTGGAACTTTCCTGCACCTAGGTACGCCCATTCTGGAAATTCGATATGGCTGCCCTCAACAGTTGTCATAGTAAGAGCATCGCCTTGTAAAATGTTCACCTTAAGAACATTTCGTGCGGCTAAATACAAAACATCTTCGTTTCCTACTCCTAAAAATTCCGTAAATACTTCTAGTAAAATTAATCTGCATTCTTCTAAATTGTCTGCCAAAAGTTCAATACCGTAAATGCACATGAGTGCAAAAAGGGCGTGTTGCTGTTTTTCAAAATTATTTTTACCGTATTTGGATTCAACTGTTGCAAGTTTTCGAGCAAGGACGGACTTTAAGAAATTTCCTGAACCACACGCGGGTTCCAAAAATCGAGAATCGATTCTTTCTGACTCATCTTTTACAAGATCAAGCATTTCTTCAACTAACCAACCTGGAGTGAACACCTCACCATGATCTTCAATTCTCTGGCGTGACTTCACGAGACTGTCGTCTTCGAATTCGCTCACTTAGAGGACCCCCTAGATTTGAGACTGGTGCGAGAGGTTTCCCACTGCTCAATATCTGCTCGCCACCATAGACGAACGGGGTGACGTTCCGAGCCTCGTGATTCGTAGATTGGTCGGGGGAAGTCTGCGCTATCTCGCACTATCAAGGTGTTCACACTGGATCTGGAGATGCCAAGTAGCTTCCCCACCCCGTGGATATCCAAGACTTCGTTCTTTAGGAGCTTTGCTGCCTCTGAGCGTGAAGTCATATGACTAGCCTACTTCGATAGGTAAAAATATATAAGCCTGAAGTCATTTGACTACATCAGGTGGTTCTTCTATAATGAAGTCATATGACTACAAATGAACTCCGAATAGGCCCAGCCAAGCAGCTAGGCCCTCTTCAAGTCTGGCCATTAATCTGGGAGGGCTTGATCGCACACAATTACAAGGTTCCACCAAATCTTGATGACCTCATCTTTGGTGAAATTGAAGATGAAGACGGACCCATGGTCGATTGCATTCAAGTGGAAAATCCGACTGATGATCCATTTATCATCCCGAGCGGATGGATCATCTCAGCTAACTTGTGGCAAGACAGAGCAGTAAATTCGATGGAATACATCGAACCCCACGCGACAGTTGCTATTTCAGTTTCTTGTGTTGAAAAAGCAAGATGGTCCCCTGAATCAAGGTCGATTGGTGGAGGTCGTGCGCCATTCTCTGTAATCGCCGCGGGCTTTGAATTCGACTCAACCAAAGGCTTCTGGGACTTGAATCTGTCCACACGACAATCAAGAGTCTGGACACAAGTCAGTCGACAAGAAACTCGCTCTGGCTTTAGGCCAACAAATTCTCTACGACAAGTAATGGAAGAAGACTCCCAAAAATCGGAAATTCAGTCCTCGGTCTTTAAAGAGTTACAAGGAAGTTTGATTTCGCACCCAAAGCAAAATGGAGTCCTTATTGCTCTAGATGGACAGCCCTTGGTTACTGAGTTCTTTTCAAACCCAAATTCTCTAAAAAGCACCTTGAAGGAAACAGTCGTCGCTGCATCTTTCGATGCAACCTCAAATTCGAAGAGAGAAATAAGCAGTGATGAAGTTAGACGCTTCTTCCTCGAATTTCAAAATTACAAGAACATTGAGATTGATTCAGATCATTGGGGTGCAATGTTTGCGGGTGGCTCACAAGGAATCGATACACGAGTATCAATTAACAAACGTGAAGAAATTCTTCACTTATCAGCAATAAACAGAAATCACAGTGCTCTATTGGAGGTTTAAGATGGAAGAAGAATTAAGTTTATTCAGTGAAATCCTGCCCAATCTCTATATGGGCGGTACAGGCGATGATGACATTGTGCAGTTTGGAAAGAAGCTGCCACAACTGCATGAACGCGAAGCGTTTGATGCTGTCGTTACTTGCTACAGCTATGCACAACCCATGTCTTGGTACGTCCATGAAAACAGATATGGATTTGCTGACGGCCCAATGGACCATGAAACTTTCGTAAAAGCTCAAGAGTTGGCGTCGTGGCTTCACTCTGAATGGAAGTCAGGGAAAATGTGTTTATCGCGTTGCCAAGCAGGACTCAACCGTTCAGGATTAGTAATTGCTCTCGTACTCATGATGGATGGCTACTCTGCAGATGATGCGATAGCACTGATTAGAGCGAGGCGTGATCGCAATGCACTTTTCAATCTCGACTTTGTTAGAAAATTGAAAGCCCTACCCGTCGAACTAGCATCCTGAGAGCAAGAGGTCGCCCTATAAGCCGGAGACGACATTGTTATGCGTGGAGTCACGCTCAATAATTATTGTTGCCCTCATTTTTGCCCCCAAATATTTGTTAGTTCTCAAGCACCCTATATGCCGGACACATTCCA
>Ga0209442_1001796_pt1 | contig 12007 bp, 8 predicted proteins | sample LauGreSBDMM110DD_2_FD_187565 | JGI IMG/M metagenome (GOLD analysis project Ga0209442, IMG submission 187565) | Freshwater lake microbial communities from Lake Michigan, USA - Sp13.BD.MM110.DD (SPAdes) (version 2) | ecosystem: Environmental > Aquatic > Freshwater > Lake | place: Lake Michigan, USA...
GGAGGTCAAGGTGAAGGCGGCACCGAAGCCCAAGCAGACAGAGGAAGAGAAGGCGGCCGCGAAGGAGGCGGCCAAGAAGGCCAAGGAAGCGGAGAAGGCCGCGGCTAAGGAGGCCGCAAAGGCCGCTAAGGAGGCCGAGAAGGCCGCGGCTAAGGAGGCCGCAAAGGCACAGCCAAAGCCTAAGTTCGTGGGGAACTTGGAGAAGCTGAACCCCACACAGGAGAAGTTGTGGAAGAAGGTGGCTGCGGAGGCCAAGGTTGAGCTCACGGATGACCACAAGAAGCGCTTCCTTGCGGAGATGAACGCCTTGGACAACAAGGTGTATAATCTCAAGAAGATGGAGGCGCACATGGCGGAGTTCTTTGTTCCCAAGGAGAAGCAGGAGACGAAGGACGAGGGCCTGTGGGAGGTTGAGTTTGAGGGAAAGCCGTATGGGGTCAGTGACGAGGGAGTTGTTCACGAGCCCATTACTCAGGCGGATGGGTCCATGATCTACAAGAAGGTTGGGAATGTCGGAATGGCCAAGTTCAAGGACATGGAGCAGCCGAAGGAGTAGAAACCCAACACAACAAATCTTACTTACTCACTTATTTTTTACATTGTAGAGCGGCACGTAGGGCAGGGTTTTTTGCATAACTTCAGAAAACAGTTCGTCTGTGTCACCACATCCGGCGCGCGCGGTGCCATAAACGGTCCCGCCAAGGGATTTACTCGGGGATACACGACGGCATCACGGGCATTTTGTGCAGCATCCGCGTCCACATGTTCGCGTACAATGGCCGTATATGCGCCCGCGCCTAGCTGGGGATTTGTAAAGTAGGGGAGCACCGTGCTGATAGATAAGCGGTAGGAAACAATGTTAACATCTGGATACACTCCTAATTGTTGTGCATAGATAGTCGCATAGGATAGTCCGTTGCTTGAGGACCGTCCGCTGATTTCGGCCGTTGTTCCAGTTGGATCTAAGACAAGCTCAAGTCCAACTGGAAGCCCCGATGAATAGTAGAAGATGAAATCGGGTGTGCCTGTGGCAGCAATGGGAATTGTATACGGTACATGCTGATACAGAACAACGTTTGACTGCGTGGGCTGAGTAAAGGTTAGGTTTCCGGACGCAATGAACATATTCCCTGCGCTGAGTGCGAGCGTCACAGTCGTCGTGCCCGTCAAGCCAGCGTATATAGCAGCAATGTTGGCAGTGTATGTTGCAGCAGGAGTAGGGACGCCGGTAAAGTCTCCGGAGAACAACCCGTCTGGAGACATGGTCAGAATAGGCTGAGGAGAGTCAGAAGGCTGTATGTTTAGCACGAGGTACGACGTCGGATATACGACCCCGCCCGACGAATACTGAATGGTCCTAAAGGGGATGTTGGAAAACGTGTTGGAAATAGGATCAATCCCGTTTACTTGAAGAATCAGCAAGTTATCTGCGATTGCAGTGTAATTATAGGTTTCACTTGCAGAATCGATTGGAGGTTGGTATCCGGTTGTTGCTGTGACAGTAAACGAGCCGTTGATAGGATCCGTAGATATACCTGTGATCAGTCCCGAAGAACTCACGACCAGCCCTGGAGGCATATTGGTAGATGAAAAGGACTGAATGACACGTCCGCTCAGGGTGGTCACAACAAGCTGAATGGGTGTGATTTCTCGGTTCTGAAAGAAGGTGGGTGTGTGGGTAGACCACGTAAAGAAATCTCTCTGGATTTCGAAAGATGGTGAAACCGTAGCAAAGGCTCCCAATGCATCCGTAGCTGTGAATGTCACCGGAGTATTCGAGAGGTTTGAAAGAGGCACTCCGGAAAGGGCTCCAGTGGTCGTATTGAATGTCAAGCCGTAAAGACTGAAATCCAGTGATGACGAATAAGTAATCGGCGATCCCGACGTAGCCGACGCCGCAACCCGAAAGGCATTGCTCACAAGAGGAACGGATACAATGTAGCTTTGGTTTGACGGTGTAGTTGTAAAGGTGACAATATCAGGATTGATCGTGATCACGAGAGGAGTGGTGTTGCTGATTCCGTTGAAGTTCGTTGCGGTCACTATGTTTGAGGTTGTACCGGCTGTTGTCGGGGTTCCAATGAGATACCAAGGTGGGCCGGCTGAAAGGGACAACCCGTCAGGAAGAAGTCCGGAATAAACAAGGGTGTCAATCTGACTCGTAGACGGAAAGTAACTGGCCGCAGTAATGACGACATCGTTGGATCCCAGTGCCTTTCCAACGTAGAGATTGGAGGAGACTGTTGTTGTCAGCAGTACGGCCTCTGCAAACTGAAAGGAGAGCGAAGCCGTTCCGATGGTTTGAACATTGGTTGCGTCTCTGAAGTACCCTGCCAACTGGACATTGACAATACCCGACGACGGAAACCCAAATGCGTCCGTCATATCCGGTGTGCCTGCCAACTTGACGGTGTTTGATGAATCTGTGGGCGTAAAGAAGAACCCGCCTGACTTGGGCACGTTACTGATGTCCGTAAAGAAAAGTCCCGATGGAAGCACTGGCAGCAAGTATTGAAACGTGTATCCGTATATGGTAGCTGGGAGCAAGGATGTAAATGTAGTCGTTGGAGTGCTGGTGGTGTTCAAGTTTGTGAATGCAGCGGACGACGGCGTAATACGAGCAACCGGAACGCCTACGCTAATGGCAATGTTGGTCGTTGCGATGCTTCCGTTCGATGAATTGCTGGCGATCAATTGGTAATTCCGAAGAGGCTGCTGAACCTGTGGAGTTCCGACAATGGTATTTGCATTGGAAAACGAGAGGCCCAGGGGGAGCGTGGGTACAGACAAAGTGATTGTCGGATCGTTTGCGGATGTGACAGTGATGTTGCTACCAAATGTATTGCTAATGTTCTCGTACTGGTTGAGTGCATAGGGAGACGCAATAGACGGTACGATGCGCGCTGCTCCGATGGTCACCGGGAATGTCGTTGTACTCACAACTGTGGTTCCGTCCATCAGATCGACGACCAGTGAAAACGTAGATGAATACGAAGCCGCAGGTGTCCCCGCAAAGGTGAAGGTCTTTGCATCGACCGACAGGGTAGAGAATACGCGAAGCTGAGACGAGGAGTTTGTGTTCCGAAGCGTTAATGTGTTTCCAACGCCTGTAATTGAGAAGACATATGAAAAAGGCTCCAACTTATAGAGGTTCAGCACTGTCCCCGAGACAATAGACGGTGTGGCAATGACTTGCGAAGGGAGAACCGAAACAGAACTTGAGATGCTGCCCAGTGAGTTAGAAGCGCCCGTTATGTACGCATTGACAAGAAGTGTGGCCGGTGGATTTGCTGTTCGCAATGCGTTTGCGCTTGAAAATGTCAGAATTGTGTTGCTAGCAGAGCTCGTGAAATATGGAATGAGGGAAGGAGATGTCGCAGACGCGTTCAAGACTACATTTACGACGTCCTCCGGCAGAGTGAAGACATAGGAGAATGGACTATATTCATACAATGTAAGTGGAGACGCGAGTACGGGTGTGGCTATAATCGGAATCTGACCTACGGTGAATGTATTTGAGAATGAGGATATCTGCGCGCCAAGGTAAGTCGATCCAACGGAGATTGTGTATGCCATCGTGCTAGGAGACGGTATAGTTGTGAAGCCCGTTATGCTCGATAGAACAACTGTATTGGCATCATACTCTACGAATCCTAGAAGAGCACCACTTGCAGCGGTACTGTTCAAAACTAGAGTAGGTGTCTCTGTTGCAGCATGGCTTGTAATCTGTCGGGGTCCAGTATATGTGAACACAAGTGAGGATGCCGAGGTGGTTGAAACGAGCGACATCTTAACAACCGAACTCGTAATCGATGGTCCTGTCGCGCCATTGATATCAAGTGTAAACGCATTCGATCCAGTTGGCGTGCATCTCAGTGTTATCGAGGTTGAATAGGGATATTGAACGCCTCCGATTGTAATCATATTTCCTGAAAGTGGTCCAAGAACAGAACGTAGTGGAGAATACGTCAGCGTAAGGTTGATGTATCGTACCTTGGCGGTTGATTCCATGACAACGAGTCCTCCGTTCAAGACATCGTAGGCAACTGCGTATGGAGTCGTGAATCGAGCAGCGGTTCCACGCCCATCCCTTGTCAAGGATGCAGCGGCTCCCGCAATCACCGTAATCGGGCTCGTGTCAGGGTCCATACGTGATATCGTACCCACTGTGGACGAAGCATAGATGTAGCCCCCGCCGTATGCAAGTCCATACACTCCAGCTAGAGACACGGGTGAATAGACCTCATCGCCGGCATAGTCTAGAACGAGTATTTGGCCCGTCGTCGTCGCAAGAAATAGATTTGTATCATCGGTCGTAATGGCTGTTACTTCGTACCCGGTGCCACCGATGTCTGATTGATTTACGCCGCCGCCCGACGGAAAGTTCAGCGATGTGATATCCGTGTTGCCGTCCTCGGTGTTAGTATATGCTATATAGACAGTAGGCTCATCTATGTTCTGGTCCACCGTAATATGATACGGTCCTAAAAATCCAACATTTGCCAGGACTACAGTCGGAGCGTTACCCCGCCGTATAGATCCATCCGTGCACACCAGAAACGTGACGTTTGCAGCGTTAACCGCAATGCCACTCACCTGAACGCCCGCGTCAACGAAGGTTCCGTTAACCAAGATGCCAGTGGAAGATCCAACAATAATGTTTCCGTTGGCCCGATTCACTGCTATCGGGGCGGACCCAAGGAACGTTCCAGTGTAAGGAACCGTGCTTACTGGATTTACACCGACTACGATTTTTTGCAGCGGAGACGAAGTATAGAGGATACCGCTTAACGCATCATACACGATATTTCTCGGACCTGAAACCGGTATGGTTGGTACACCGGCCGGTGGGAACGTAGCCATTGTGAACGGCACACCAGGCGGGGTCAAAGAAAATGTATATATTTTGGGGTCAAGATCATTGTCAGAAAAGTACAGAAATCCATCGGTATTGTTGACCGCTATACTTCCCCAGGAACCCGCGTTGACATCTGAGTCTGATATCCACGTTGAAAGAGTATTTGGACCTGCAATCAGGTAAGAATGAAGACCGAACGACGCGGTGGTTGCGATGTAGAGAAGCGTACCTGATACGTTCATGGCGAGAGCATACGGATTGTTAACACCAACATTCAACCTAGTCAACGTGGGTGAAGCACCGAGCGTAATGCGAGTAATTGTGCTTGTTCCTCGTTTCGTATTATTAGCAACATATAGGTATGTATTCGTAGGATCAATGACGATCCCTGCGTAACCAAACTCGTCACCATCAGAAAACATAACCGTAAATGTGCACGGTGTCACTGATAGATCAATCTTTCGTATCTGCGTAGGGCTTGAAACGTATAGACAGTTGCGAGACGAGTCAAACGCAATCCCTTCCGGATTGGTGAGATACGTACTCACAGTGAGTCCTATGATTGTTATAGCAGACTGCGTTGCCAGAGTGACTTTCCGTATTCTTTGATCTGCGTCAATCACATATAGTATTCCATTTGAACTATCAATTGCCATGGGACCAGGAGATCCAGCAGGGTATACTCCTCCGATAAGTTCACACATTGTATTCGCATTATCTGGGGAAAAGTTGCCATTCGCGTTCCCTGAAAGAAACGGAATCGTAATGGATGGAGAAAATGCATATGGATACAGGTCGTTCAGAGAGTACGATGCATACTCCAAAGACACTTGTCCCGGAATACTGGATACAGTTGTGACTCGCGTAGTCGTTCCAGTTGACGCACCCGTTCCTAGGGATACGACCGGAAAGGATGTTGTCGTATAGGTCGGTGGAGGATTCCATGTGGTTGGAACTAGTGTGTTCGTATAACTGAAAGGCTCCGCTGCAAATACTTCAATTGGACCCGGGACGTCAGGCGTCATTTTGGGGACGGCAGACGAAAGCGCAAATTGATTTGACTGTGTCAACCCGTTTGAATTGGTATATGTAACGTTGCTGGATGTTGACGATACGATCGTATAGGTTCCATCGTTACTACTATTGTTAGCACCCGTTATAGAGATCAATCCGCCCGAGGCATAGACGTTTGAAGATCCATTCGTGTAGCCGGGTGCGAGGACATTGGTAAACGAGACGGTTGCAGTGACATTTGATCCGGCGACTGTAAATGCAGAGATTGAGTCAAGTGTTGGATATGGGAATGTCGCCATTACTTACTTACTGAGAGGTTTGGTTTAACCTACTTGGGCGGAACAGCGACTTTGACCACCTTTCTCTTCGGCTTGCGTTTCTCAATCACGGGCTGCGCGGGACGTGTAATCCCCGTAAACCGAGTTGAAGCCGTCTCCATCGATAGGTCCCGGTAAACCATATCCAGTTTGAGCTTCACGAGGTTTGAGCTGGCGTCCATACTCTTCCATACGAACATTTCGTGTCGCCGACAACCATGGAACGGGCTCAAAGGGTATTCGCTTCGTCTCTTCCTCTTCCTTTGCGGTTGCGTGATACTGAATGTATAGAAAACAACCAAACCCCGCAGCGACCAATACAAGCATCAGGATGTTCATCATCCACGATGAAGCTTGAATGAGTTCATTTTTTCGCAGGAGCAAATTGCTTTCAATCCGACCTAAGTCGAAGGTGTTGACGAGGGTTGAGGAGCTTGCGACGCCTGAGGAGCCTGCGACGTGCATTGTTCTGTAGCAGGAGTCCATTGTACAGCAAGGAACGACAGCGTGTCCTTGACCCACGGGTTCTTCACACAGGAACATACTCGGATTTTTTGAGGATATACGAAGACATATCGTTCTAGATCATACAGCTGGCGGCGGGTCCAGTTTTTTGTACAGACTGTGTGAACTCCATCTGCGTAGCGAAGTAGATTGTAGTCCATTACGCTGACGACTGGAGGCTGTGTGTATACGGGTTCTTTTTGAAAGCGTCAAGCAAACCCGGCTGCTCGTTGCGATTCGTGTAGACGTCCTGCTGGAGCGGCACAATATAGCGCTGCGACCCCTGCTGAGCGGCTGACGGCGCCTGTCCACCAAATGTCATGAGAGGAGCCTCAAATACACGCGTGTTGTTGTGCAGAGACTCGTCGCGGTGCGTCTGAACATTGTACGACTGCGGACCGGCCTGAATAGCCATGCCGCCCACAGGTCCAGCCGGAGGCGCACGGCCCTCTACCGTGAGCTTCATGAACTCCTGAAACGGCTCTGTGAATGCACGGATGTAGGTCATGCCACCCGCCGCAGCAGTAGTGGCCGGATTGGCGTTGAGCATACCCATGGACTCACGCTTCTGAGCCTTCATCAGTTGCTCGGGGTACAGCGAGTTTGCCACTTGCTGGCCCTGAGTGGTGTTGACGCGATCCAGGGACCCATCGGCACCCGTGAGAACTTGGAAGCGGTCGGGACGGTTCTTCTTGACCGGCGCCTGCAGACCCATCTCTGTAATGTAGAACTTGCCCGGTGTCGGCTGAGACGTGTAGGTGACCTTCTCCTGTCCGACTACACGAAGCTCGTCCGTTGTCTTGGGCATAGCATACTCGCGCGCTGCATCCTGCTGGTAGCCACCCGACGGCAAGTTCGTGTAGCCGTCATTGATACCAGGTCCAACCTGAATCTGGTTGATCGGAAAGGTGTTCTTGGTTGCCAGCGAGGTGACCTGACGCTCCTGCTCCCAGTCTGTCTCCACCGGGGTCTTCCACGGGCGACCGTTTCCTGCTTCGGGCTTGAAGAAGGCCGGAGTTTCTTCCTTGTGGAAAAAGGTGGTCGTTCCCTTGCCGGTGTAGAGATCCAGCACTCCCTCGGTGGCACCCGAGTACATGGACTGCGTCTGCTTTCCACCGAAAAAGGGCACCATGTTTCCATGCCCCGTCGGCCGCTGCAAGACCGTCACCCTATCCGTGGCCGACTCTCGAAGCTCCGGATTTACAAAGGTCTCCATTGGGCTAATCTTGGGCTTCTGAGCCGTATGCTGAGCACGAGGCTGCGTTGACACCGCATATCCGAGGGCGGCTAAGCCGACTAGCATTGCGACCTCCATTTGTGTATCGCGCGAGACAAAATGGAACTGCCTTTTGCCAAGAAAGTCAACCCCATACAAAATGCCTGCTACCACTCGTTCGTATACTCGCACCGCCCACACCACTGCCGCCGGCGCCATCGCCGCCCTTGAGGGTCCGCGGTTCGTTGTCATTGCTGATCCGGTTAACAACAATAAGAAGTGGACGGTTACCGATCAGCGGACGCTGATTCGCATGTGCCGTCATACGGAGATGACGCCAGCCATCATGGCGGCCACGCTGGGTCGCTCGGAGGAGTCAATCCGCTACCGCCTGGCCAAGATCATCCACGAGCACCTGGACGGTCGCACCGATGATGCGTCTATCCGCGAGGTCTCGGATTGGCTTCTCCCGAACTAGCCTCGGGATGTATTCGTAAGCCGCGATTGTTCATTCGTAGGAAACGGAACCACCGCATGCGACTGGGGCTTGAACAGTAGCCACTGAAAAGCATACGAGCTTCGCTTCCCATTCTTCTCAACAGGCACATCCGTTGCCACTTGCATTTTTTGCCGATGAAATGTGGGTGTTGGAACAACTTCTGGGAGCTTAGGATCCATTAAAATATGACGTCAAAATAATGTTGTGGTTCCTTCTCGGGATCATCGTCGTTCTTTTTCTGATTGACAACGGAATGCGCCTCCAACGGGAGAACTTTATCAGTTTGCCTAAGTTCATGGGTGGAAAGGAAATCCTCAACATCGGTCCCTTCATTGGCGACAACACCTGCGGTCCGGATGAAAGTTTGGAGGCAGGGTTGTGCTACAAACCCTGCGACCCAGGGTTTTATGGTCGCATAACCATGTGCATAGCCGAATCAGAGGACCGAGGAGCCGGAACCATGGTTGGGCTTGAAGATTGTCCCTCGGGATGGAACAACGACGGTTTGATCTGTCGCGAACCGATCACGGGAGGTGATTGTAGAACGTGGTGGGATGGATGTTCAAGCCGTGCTCCTGGGTGGCTTGGCGGGGGCTGCATAGGAGGTGCAAAAACAGAGTGCAATCCGATTAAGGGAGGTCGCCTGAAGGGTCGTCTTGATGGTGGAGGAGTGTGCCCAGGTCCCCAAGGAGGTGACAAGCCCGAGCGCTACCAAGGAATGTGCTACAGCAAATGCCCGAAGAAGTACCCAGTCCCCATGCCGGGAATGCCCTATCGGTGCTACAAGGGTGGTAACATAATGTATGATCGTGGTGGTGGAAAGGTGCCCTATATTGTGCGTGTTGCTGGAAAGTATGGCTTCTTAGGGCGCCTGTAAGTTAGACATCTCTGGAGCGTCCATTGTACATTGCAAACCGCTTGTCGCCACCCGACAGTTGATCGCGGAATACAAGCGGTCCGCCCTCATCTGAGATTGTCCAGCGGTCGCTAATCTTCAGAGGACCACTTGTCCAGCCGCTCCATGACGTTGTTCCGGTCCGACTGAGGCCTGTCGGCGTAGACTGAACCACAGGACCGCCCGTTGTATCCCACCAAGGAACTGTCGTTTCCACTTCAGAATACCCGCCACCGGGGAGTCCAACTGTTGATGTGCTCTTAAACTCACTATACTTGCCCATGCCTTTCGCATAGTACTCTGCAGGCGAAAGGTTGATCGCGCGTGTATCGGAGATAGGAGTCTTACCGGGATAGGTTCCGTCCCTGCCCGCAGCACCCGCAGCACCCGCCGGTCCCATATCACCCTTGGGGCCACCCGGTCCCGCTACGCCCTGGATTCCCTGATCACCCTTGGGTCCCGCCGCGCCCGGATCTCCCTTGTCACCCTTGGCACCTACAACTCCCACCGCCGACCCAGCTGTTCCGGGAACTCCCTGAAGACCTCGGTCACCCTTGTCACCTTTATCACCCTTGTCGCCCTTGATGCCTTGGGGTCCAACACCGCCGATCGGTCCAGCGGGTCCAGGCGATCCTGGGGGTCCAAGCGGTCCAGCGGGTCCAGCAGGTCCAGGGGGTCCAGGATCCGTGCCGGCGGGTCCAGCAGGTCCAGCGGGTCCAGGAGGTCCGATGTCACCCCTCAGTCCATACGGAGCCGCTGTTCCCCCACTGCTCGTGGTCGGCGCCTCCGACACTGACGAATCACCAGGTGTAAAATTCTCCGTAACGTTTCCCTGTGTGAACTGCGTTCCGTAGTTGGCAGCTTGTCCAGCAACCGTGGAATCATATCCCGACCACTCTCTGCGTGAATACGGGGCCATGTTCATGCTATTCAGCATTGCCTTGAACCGTGCGACTGCTGATCTGAAGGCCGTCGGATCCGAACCAGGAGGAGGAAGAGGCAACTCAGCTGTGCCCGTAGGCTTGAATCCAAAGCAATTGACACCGAACTTGGTATTCGGATCAAAGTAGCCGCCGTTGACTCCTGGACGACCGCAGGCCGTGCGACGAACCGTATCCGGCTCGCTCTGAAGAGATTGCCATGTTCCGCGCTGTGTAGGATAGAGAGCAAATCCACCAGCCGACCATCCGTAACTGCACCACTCGGCGCCGTGATTGTATGCGTCAATTATTTGTTCAAGCGTGGCTAGTTCGGCACCGTAGGCAGCACAGACGGCAGGAGCGTCTGCATATGTAAACTGCGCATCATCAATGTGAAAGACTTCGCTGCCCACCTGAGGTCCTCCGACAGTTCCTACGTCGGCCGGTTCGGGTGTCTCGGCGGCCGCCGGCGGGTCGGGCTTCACTGTGCTTAGTGTGAACAGTCCAAGGTCAATGAATCCATAGTACCAAAGAACAAGCACGATCATTGATGTGACGATCCACAATGCAAGCACCGCAACGAGAGATCCAGTTGTAAAAAGAACAAAAAGGGTAAGGATCCCGACGAACCCCGCCGAGATTAAAAGGGTTGCTTCAATGGACTGCATGTCTTATTACTAGTTGAGGCGATAATACATTAGCAGCCGCATCGTATCCGCCATAGGGAATTGCTGAGGTCCGTGTGTGTGGATGTGGTCGTCATTGTAGGTGACCCATGTCTTCCCCGGCGGCATATCACGGCCGTACGTCCACCAGTGACCCCCGTTATAACAGACCACGGCAAAGAGCGCATACTCAATCTTGTTCAAACTCAGAATGCTAGAGTACGTCACTGTAGAGCGGAGCGAAGTCACGTGAAAGGCAAGGATCTTCGGAAACCCAGCCATCAGAAACTGCTTCGTGCACCCCTTCTTGCCGCACTTCTCGCAGGTCCAATCAGGAATCGCATGCGGCTGGGCGGCGGCGATGATTGCATCCACCACGGCCTCCTTCGGCTTGGAGGGGACGATCGGAAACTCAATCATCGTGTCTCTCTTGCCGTCTGTATAGGAACAGTTGTTACACTTGAGGCGATTCTCCACGCCAAATCGGAAGAGCTTGTCCAGCATCGGGACCTTGTCACAGAGGAACTCCAGCAGTTCGTGCGAATCACCAATGCCCTCACCCGCCGGCATCAGCGTCGTGTTCACACACGTATACAGATCCTTAAGACCCATTGCACCCATGGAGGACCAAATGGTGTAGAGGCACACTTCAATCGGATTGTCTGTGTCGTGCTTTTCATCCTGGAAGCGCTGTTGCAAGTCCGGGATGCGAAAGATAGCCTGGAGTGCAGCATTGACCCAGCAGGATCCTCGCTGGTTGCGCAGGCCAAATGACTTCATTGTTAGTGGTTGAGACTCCATGTTTACCGGAAGAACGCTGAGAAATCAGATAAGAACGGAATTGGTTCCGTTTTGGACGAACCGGTGCTTGGTGTGAATTCTATGTAAGGATTGGGGAAGAGATCCTTGTCTCCAGGAACTCTAGACGAACCAAAATACTGACTGCTTGGATCGGATCCCGTTCCCATAGCACCCGGCAATCCCGCTAGAAGCGTTTGGTGCTGCGAAGGTCTTACAATTCCCGCACCTTCTACCATGGATGATTCTTTCGGTTTCGGTCCAAGAAGGGTAGGATAATCACGAGGTCCGCCGGCGACTGCGCCGGGTCCAGCATTGTTC
>Ga0209442_1001799_pt1 | contig 12004 bp, 6 predicted proteins | sample LauGreSBDMM110DD_2_FD_187565 | JGI IMG/M metagenome (GOLD analysis project Ga0209442, IMG submission 187565) | Freshwater lake microbial communities from Lake Michigan, USA - Sp13.BD.MM110.DD (SPAdes) (version 2) | ecosystem: Environmental > Aquatic > Freshwater > Lake | place: Lake Michigan, USA...
CTAAGTCTGCGTCTTCGAGGGCCGTTTTAACCGCACGCATCATACGCTCGTGTAACTTGTAACGTGGATCAATAATACCTGGGGTATCAGAAAAAATGATCTGGTACTCACCGGGGCTATTTAAAAATGCTTTAATTCGGTGTCTGGTGGTTTGTACTTTGGGAGATACAATAGCCATTTTTTCGCCTATTAGGGCGTTGAGCAAGGTACTCTTGCCGGCGTTGGGTCTTCCAAAAATATTTACAAATCCAGCTTTCATTACAACTTGTTTACAGCCCCTTAAAGGTAGCTACTAAAAGAAAAAGACCCCGATTTGAGGTCTTTTTTGTTGCGAGGGAAGGGATCGAACCTCCGACCTTCGGGTTATGAGCCCGACGAGCTACCGCTGCTCTACCTCGCGATATTTGGACGGCGAAGATAGGACATAATTAGTTATTGCACAAGTTTATACTAGTTAAATTGAAACTAGTAAAGGGGTTACCCCTCATTTATAGCTTAAAATATTAAAAACAATTACAGTAAATCAAATTAACCGATGTTTAAAAAGCTCTGATAGCACGAACAGACCAGGTTTCATCTTTGACATTTGGCCACCATGGTAAATACCAATCGTTAAAAACGAGGACGAAGGGCATTGTAGTTTTGAATAACTTCAGCAACTGTAAGGGCTCTGTTATAGATTGATACTTGACTTACATTCCCATTAAGAAAGTATTGTGGGCTTTGTCCATTATTGCTTCCATAAGAACCGATATAAAAGTTATCTGTTGATGAATTTAGGTTGATATTGCTCACGCCACTGACGTTAAGTGGTGTACCAACAGATACTCCATCTATATAAAAGTACATCATTGATGTACGATCAATCGTCATCACTAAATTGTGGAATCTATTATCTAAATAGGGCGCTATTGGAGTAGTTACACTATAATTAATATCCGGCTGGAAAAACGCATGTAAATCATTATTTTCTATATAAAAAGAATATCTTCCAACATATCCTCTATAAGATGTTTTGCCGATAATGCCAGCAAGTCCAGATCCATCATTGATTTTTACCCAAGAGGAAAGCGTCCAACTATTTAAGCCCATATTTAAAATATCGCCAAAAGAGGCCACGTCATCTGATCCATCAAATACAATAGACCCAGCATTTAAACTACTGAAGGCTGGTCCATTCGTAAGTGTTCCATTGTATCCATTTCCACTTAAATCAGTCCAAGTGGAACCCGAACCAGGATAAGATGCAGTATTACCTGCATCTAAATGCATAACTAAGCCATTGGAAATAATTGAATTGGATCCAATAGTTATTCCAGATGCAAAATTAGAAACACAAGAACCATTTAAAGTAAAATTAGAAAGTGTTGCATTGTATTGGGCACCTGTTGAAGCACTATTCACAAGTGTTGTAATTGCTGTGTTATTTCCACAAGAAACGCCTTCATTGAATTTAAAATAGGCCACTAAATTAGATTCATTCCCGCTTAACTCATTATTCATAGAGGAGATAATTTCTGCCCCAGTTTTTGCTACACTCCAAATACGCAAGTCATCAAAACTAGCACTCGGTGCAGGATCGCCCCACCCCCAGTTACTTCTACCTATGTAATTATAATTTCTAGTTACATTAGCGGGTGTAGGAAAATTAGCGGTACCAGATGCAACGCCATTAATATAAATAGTTGCTATACTACCAGAAAGTGTTGCTGCCAAATGGGTCCATTGATTAAGGGGGATTTGAGAAGTAGCCTCAAACTGGGCCCCTCCAACATAAAAGCCTGGCTTACCACTAGTTCCATAAGAAGTTGAAAATAAAACACAATTATTTCCAGCGCCATTACCAAAATCAATAATTCTACTCCAATTAGTATGTGCGGTAGGATAAACCCAACATTCGATAGTAAAATTTCCAGAAAAATATGTTGCTGCTGGAAGGCTTGCATAGTTTTGCAAGGATGTGCTAAAGTTTAACGCATTGTAAGATTGTGAAGGATTTGCAGCAGGAACTTTAGTATGATTTTGCGCAAAAAATATTTTGCTTTGTGCCTGCACAAAATTTGAAATAAATAGTATGAATATGTAAATATATTTTTTCATTAATTCTTATTTTACGACTTAAAAGCCAAATCTGGATTTAGAGCCATTGAAATTTGTAAGAATATCCGATGCACTTAAAGCGCTATTATAAATTCTTACCAACCCTATTTTTCCATTAAAAAATCTACTTCCGTCCCAAGCACCCATTTTTAAGTTTGTATTGGTAATAGAAGGTGGATTGTTATAATTTTCTGTATTGGTAAGTGTTCCATTAACATAAAAAGAAATGGTTTTTGCAGACTTAGAATACACTGCTGCAACCTGATACCAATTATTAGCAGTAAAAGAATATGTTGAATACATATCTGACTCACCATTTAATGCAAATTGCAATGAATTATTTGCAAATTGAAAGTGAATATATCCTGTACTCCATCCATCGTGATTTAATATTACTCTAAATCCACTTAGATCCAAAGGATTAACCCAAGCCTCGTAAGTCAAATTATCGGTAGTAGAAAATCCAGAAGGAAAACTTACATAATCATCATTGCCATCAAAAACAAGCGACCCTCCATTTGAACTATTATACCCAACACCATTTACCAAAGTTCCATTTACTGCATTTCCTGAAACATCCCCTAAATTAGAACCTGTTCCACTATAACTTTGTTGATTATTAATGTTGTAAGAACGAATTAGATTTGTACTTACTTGAAAAATACAATTTTCTTTGAATAAACTTGCATCTCCATAACCAGTGCCACCTTTAAATATACTTTCCACAGCAAGTGGTGTACATGTGGCTTGAATGAGATTTTTTTCTGAAGAGCTATAACCTGTTCCGCCATAAAAAATTGACTCTAATTCTAGAGGAGGACAACTTGCTTGAATAATATTTTTTTCAGAAGAACTGTAACCAATTCCACCATAAAAAATCGATTCAACCTCTAATGGGGGGCAATTAGATTGTATGTAATTTTTTTCAGAAGAACTATATCCTGTTCCACCATAAAAAATCGATTCGACATCCAAAGGCGGACATATGCTTTGTATAATATTTTTTATGTCCGCTCCATTACCAATCCCTCCCGAATACATTGTAGTTGTAATAGCGGGTTTTGAGCTGATTGCAGCTCGCATTGCAGGCATAAAAATTTGAGCGTTAGCCTTTTTAGTAAGGCTAACATAAAAAACCAGTAAGAATAATAATCTAAAAATTCGCATCTATATTTCTAATTAATACGATCGTACACCACGCCCAGAAACACCATTACCATAGTTGTCATCATTTCCCCAATTTCGTTCTGAAACTCTAGCATTAAGACTATAATGAACCAATGATGCTCCCTTATTCCAAAACTGCATTGAATTCCATGTTGTCATATCAGTATTACCAAATGAAGTAAGATTTCCATCACCATTTGCCGTTGTAAAAGTAGAATAATCATAACTCCAACCACCAACACACATCTCTACCATTCCGCCTGTCATGTTTAAAATCCCATAATAAGTAGCTCCCGCATGCACCCTGTCTGTATTTGCTGTAGCTTCCATTCCTACCCTGTGTGAACGACTAGTCCCTAAATTAGCTTGGCCCAATTGAAAAGCCTGAGGTATCTCATTTCCGCATTTCCAATTTAATTCGTTATAAGAATTACTAATATCTGTGCTTCCCCATGAAAATTCATCAGCAACTGGCTGTAAGGGACCTCTACAAGCCTTTTCATACTCAAACTCTGTCATTGGCCTAAGTGCCGCCCAATCTAAATAGGCTAACCAATGAACTTTTCTTAATGAAACAGGAAACCCTAAACCATCACAATCCTCGTCAAAAGTTCCATTTGCATTAGCGTCACAAGCATAAACCGCAGGTGTTAAGGTTGTTGTAGATACACCAGGCGTTTTAATTACAATTTTATAGCCCCAATTTTCCATATAGGAAGTCCCACTACTTGATGTAGGCGGGTTGGTATTCCAGTTAAAATCTTGCTGCCTATGAAGTTGTTGTTCATATGTCAATGTATTTAAGAAACCTACATATTGAGCACAAGTTATTTCATACTTCATACAATAGAATCTTTTGTATCCAATTGGATAAGTATTAGGCAAATCTACACTACTCCCCAAGCCGTCTTTATTGTAGTTCGTTCTTGCACCTAACCCAGCGTTATCAATAGCCTGAGTTATAAGTTTTGGACTAGTTGTATTTCCATTTGTAAATCTATATTGACTATTAACACCGTCGCCAATATAAAATTGACCCTCAGGTACATTTACCATTTCCATTCCATACACACCAATATTATCGGTATTTATAGATGATGCTAATGTTAAGGTAACCGTAACCTGTGTTATATTACCAATACCAGCTGCACTTCTTCTAATAAACACACCTTTATTATCTGATGCCAAATCAATTTGCAATTGACTAGTGGATGACAAACTATGTCCACTTGCAGCTAAATCTGCATGCACCCATGGATTCTGACTTGCTTGATTACAAGCTTGCCTTTTTACAAACACCCATACTGCATCCCAATTTGATGGGCCTGTTGAAACATACCAACTATTATCCCACTTAATTGTAAAACTGACAGTACTTCCTAAAATAGAAGGCGTACCCATCACTAAATTGTTTGCAAAACAATTGGCACTCAAAAAAGCCATTATTGCAATTAGTAAACATGTTTTTTTCATAGTAACTGATTATAAAAAAGTTTAAATTTTTGTTATTGCATATCACCGGCTGTAACAATAATGTTACCTCCAATATGAACGATTGTTGCTAATGCATAATTCCCTGCAGTAGCAGTATAATTGTTTCTATTTTTTATGGTAACACTTGTACCTGCGGCAAAAGTGACTTTATTAGCGTCTGCACTTTTTTGTAAAACCATACAGTTAAAGCCAGTTGGCAATGAAGCTGCAAAAGTTATTGTAATAGCAGCACTAGGATTACATATAATTATTTTTCCTTTATAAGTTTCTGCATTATTAGCATCAATAGTAAAACTAGAAGTAATCTCATTTGTTACTGCTGCATTTGCAGTTAATCCTCCAGAAGTATTAACACTTGTTGTACTAGTATTACCAAGTTGAATGGTATTACTTGCAGAAACAGTTGCGCCTGACCCTATTGCAGTTGCATTTGAGATACCCCCGCTACTATTTGCATTATAGCCTAAAAAAGTATTATCAGATCCAGAATTATTATATCCAGATGTATGACCAATAGCTGTATTATTATTTCCTGTATTGTTGGTCCATAATGAGTTATGCCCCAAGCCTACGTTATTGCTACCACGTGTGTTATACATTGCAGAATAACCCATTCCTAAGTTTTCAGAACCTGCTGCCAAGTAGTTTAATGTATATTGTCCAACTCCCACATTGTTACTACCAGTCGTTAAACTAGCTAGCACATTACCTTGCCCTAGAATCACATTAGATCCAACAGAATTAACAATTGTTGAATTAAATGAACTTGCTTTAACATTTCCATTTACATCTAACTTTGATGTTGGTGCCGTATTCATTCCAATACCAACATTTCCGCCAACAGGATTTAAATTAATATCATAACCAGCACCTAGATTTAATAAATCTGAAGATTGCAGCCAAGCAATTCGAGAACCTATTCCAAAATCTAATACATCGTTATTATTAGATGCTAGCCTTAACCCAACACTATTTTGAGCTGTTCCTGAAGTAGCTGGCATTGACCTGCCATTCGTGCCTATTTTAACTGTTGCACCACCAGCTCCAGAAGTAGAATTAGCATCTGCAGTTTTAAAATAAACACCCGTGCCTTCATCAATAATTGAACTATTAGCAAGTGTACTTGTTGCAGAAAATTTTGATAGATAGTTCAATGTCCCAGACCCACCAACACCAGTTGAAGGCGTAGTCCATGTTGGCGCCCCCGTACCAGCAGAAGTTAACACTTGACCGCTGGTTCCAGCAGCGGTAAAACCAGTAGTGCCACTCCCAGATTGATACAATACAGCCCCAGCAGTCCCTCCTACAATGTTTGTAGCATTTACTGTTTGCGATGAACCATAACCATTTCCAATATTCCAATAAAATGCATTGCCATCATAATAAAAAGACAAGATATCTTTTGCACTATTGGTATTTGATAAAGTGACGCCACTAGAAGACCCCAATACTCTATTGGTTGTTGCTGATGGTAATGTTAAAGTATAAGTACTACCAGAAGCAGGCTGTGAAATGATTAATGTTCCACTAGACCCAACTGGCGGTAGAGCAGAAAATGCCAATGTACTATTTGCATTTAGTGTAACACTTGCATTTAATCCAGACAATGGATTCCAAGAAATATTACTACCTGCTGTTAATGCCTGAGGTGTTGAAGAATATATAGGTGCATTAAATGCGCCAGATGTTTTAACTGATGTAATAGACGTATTTCCAAGTGTTACAGTATTACTTCCATTACCAACTGCATTGTAACCAATAACAATTTCATTGTTTGCATTATTAGCAAGCGGTTTAGCTGAAGCTCCAATTAAAATTGAATTATCAATAGCAGTATTGTAAGTAGTTCCATCTGCAATGTATCGACCCGCAAAAGCACCAAGTACGGCGTTATTATTACCACCCGTATTTCTATCAATAGCTGCAACACCTATTGCGGTATTAGATTGACCTGTTGTATTTAGCTCTTGAGATTGGACACCTATTGATGTATTATATCTACCATTTGTATTTGAAATTAGGGCACTTTCTCCAACAGCAGTATTCACATCCCCTGATGTATTACTAAGCATGGCACCTCTTCCAACAGCAGTATTACTTCCACCTGTTGTGGTATTCTTTAATGTTTCGTAACCAATACCAACGTTATAACTTGCAGTAGAATTATTTTGAAGCGCATAAGTACCAACGGCAGTGTTAGATCCACCAGAAATACCTGCAGCCAATGTATAATAGCCAATTGCGACATTATCAGAAGTACCACTTCCATTTGATAAAGCTGAACTTCCCACAGCTGTGTTGCGGCTTCCATTTGCTGCACCTCCTTGTCTAATAGCATTTGTTCCAACAGCAGTATTATTATTCCCCTCATTTCCGGTATTTGTTAAACTTGAAAGAGCATAAGAACCTATTCCTGTATTATTTGCTCCAGGTGTTCCGTAAGCAAATACTGCCCCGCCATACATTAGATTTTGTGCTCCGCCAGTGGTTCCAAGTTTTATTCCATTTGAAATGGTGATATTATCTAAAAAATATTTTGGTCCACCAATAGTTTGATTACTTGCGTTAAGAATACCGCCATTAGTTCCGTCTGCAGGAGCAAGATTTAATACCCCTCCTGTTATACTTGCACCATTTACATTACTCGTATTACTGATGGCTCCAACACTAATACTTGTTGGCGTTGTCCATGAAAGTGTTCCACCAGCAACAGTTGTTAAAACCTGACCTGTCAAACCAGCGTTAGTTAAACCTGTACCTCCATTTGCAACCTGAACTGTCCCATACAATGTTGATGCTGCAGCCGTAATCGTAATATCTGCACTGCCATCAAATGCAACACCATTAATATTTTTAGGTGTTGCTAATTTAGTAGCGGTAGCAGCATTACCTGTTGTATTCTGATTGAGTGTTGGAAAATTTGTTAGAGCAGCTGCACTACCTGTTGGTGCTAAATAATCCGTTCCGGATATTGCAGCTGACATTGCATTTGTTCCATTACCTTTTACTAAACCCGTAATTGTTGAAGTACCAGTACCTCCATTAACAACTTGTACAGTACCTGTTAGTGTATTAGCTTCTGCAGTAATTGTAATATCTGCACTGCCATCAAATGCAACACCATTAATATTTTTAGGCGCTGCCAACTTAGTTGCAGTGGCTGCGTTACCTGTAGTGTTTTGATTAAGTGTAGGAAAATTTGTTAGAGCAGCTGCACTACCTGTTGGTGCTAAATAATCCGTTCCGGATATTGCCGCTGACATTGCATTTGTTCCATTTCCTTTTACAATTCCTGTAATAGTTGAAGCACCTGTACCACCGTTTGCAACTTGAACAGTACCAGACAATGTTGATGCTGCAGCCGTAATCGTAATATCTGCACTGCCATCAAATGCAACACCATTGATATTTTTAGGCGCTGCCAACTTAGTTGCAGTGGCTGCGTTACCTGTAGTGTTTTGATTAAGTGTAGGAAAATTTGTTAGAGCAGCTGCACTACCTGTTGGTGCTAAATAATCCGTTCCGGATATTGCCGCTGACATTGCATTTGTTCCATTACCTTTTATTAAACCCGTAATTGTTGAAGCACCTGTACCACCGTTTGCAACTTGAACAGTACCAGACAAAGTTGCAGCGGCTGCTGTAATTGTAATATCTGCACTTCCGTCAAATGCAACACCATTAATGTTTTTAGATGCAGCTAATTTTGTTGCTGTTGCTGCGTTACCTGTAGTATTTTGATTCCATGTTGGAATAGGTCCAGTTAAATCTGCGTAAGCACCACTAAACAATGTAGGTTTATTTAAAATCATAGCAACACCTGTTGTTGCATTCCAATCTGCGCTAACTTGAGCAGCTGGAATGACAGGTTTGTTTGTCAAGTCAGAATAAGAGCCACTAAATAAGTTAGGCTTGTTTGTTAGATCTGTGTATGATCCACTAAACAAAGTAGGCTTTCCAGTTAAGTCTGAATATGCACCGCTAAATAAGTTAGGCTTGTTTGTTAGATCTGTGTATGATCCAGTAAACAATGTAGGCTTTCCAGTTAAGTCTGAATATACACCACTAAATAAGTTAGGCTTATTTAAAATTTTTGCTGGACCTACTGTTGCAGTCCAATCTGCATTTACTTGACCAGCCAAAATATTGCCAGCCATTAAGTCTACATATGTTTTAACTGATTTAACCGTAGGATATTTTTCATCAGAAGTGCCATCAGCCGATACATCTAGACTTTTATTTGAAATATTTTCTTTAAGCGCAAGAGATGTATTTACATCAGTAGTATTTGCTTTAAGTGCAAGGGATGTATTTACATCAGTAATATTTGCTTTAAGTGCAAGGGATGTATTAACATCTGCTGTATTTGCTTTAAGTGCAAGAGATGTATTTACATCAGTAGTATTTGCTTTAAGTGCAAGGGATGTATTTACATCAGTAATATTTGCTTTAAGTGCAAGAGATGTATTTACATCAGTAGTATTTGCTTTCAAATTGATTCTATTTGAAAGTGAAACAGTATCTCTATTAAACCTATTACTCAACATTGTATTAGTATCTGCAATATTAAGTTTTGAACTAAGTGCAACCTGTGTTGCGGTACTTACAGGCTTATCTATGTCAGCGGTGTTATTTACTTTATCCAATCCAACTTTTGCGGGGTTAATTCCCATAGCTACTTTAATATCAGTTACAGAACCATCTGCTAATTTAGAAGTATTAACTGCTTTAGAAGCAATAGATGGAGAAGGATAGTTACCAGTTAAATCACCTGAAGCATTGCCAGAGGGGGTTGAATAAAGTGCGTATGGCACACTTTGCAATTTGGTTATACCGGCAATAGTATAATTACTCTGACCTGCTGGGTCTATTTCAAGCTTAATATGTTTATTACCCGTAGCCCAATCAACGGCGCTGATGTTACCTAATACATAAAAAGCATCTGGTCCTCCAATGACAATATTAAATAACCCTACATAGTTTGTCATTACCCGTCTTGTTTCTTGATAAGCCAATTTACCTGCAAGGGCACTATCAATAATTGATATACGCACGGATATTTCTTGATAACGGATGGGTTCTCCACTTGCATTTCTAGCAATACCTTGATAATTTAAAGTTTGCGGAATTTGTGCTTGAACAGCCTTAACCAAAATAACCGTAACTATTAACAGTACTAACTTTTTCATCCGTTAATTAATTTTTTGAAATTTAAAAACACCGGTTTTTTCAATCTTGTATGAAGTGGGTCTTACCAGGACCTTAAAAAAATACATACCTGAGGCTAGCTTTGAAATGTTCCAGTTTTGAGATATTGGCTTTTCCGACTTAACGATTTCCTTTGTGTCAATAATCTTACCGCTATTATCATATAATGAAACATAGAAATAGCCTATATCACCAGATCTAAAATCTAGATTTACAAAGTTTTTAGCAGGAACAGGATATACCCTTACTTCATCTAACCGAAGTGTTTCTCTTCTCAAAATGGGTATATAAAACCAATCTGTGGGCTGTAAAACCCCGCTGGTAACAAATGATTTTGATGTTAGTAGTAGATTTTCCTGTGTGCTTCTTCCAAAAAAGGTCTCAATAATGGCACTCTCCCCAATACTCCAATCCACTATAAAATTTTGAGAAATCTTACTAGTACCCCCGCCTAGGTTGTAAGTCCCAGGAGCAGATTTGGTAACAATCGTTTGAGCAAATAAACCAGCAGGCATTACCAAAAAGGTAATAGCAATAATAAAAAAGTAAGAAGAATTTTTAAAAATCACCCTCATAGGCTTGACTTAGCAATCAGTTATAATTATCATTTAGATATTATACTACAGACAAAATAACATGGTGCGAGTTAGAGGGTTGAAAATTAATTGACTATAGCTCATTTACCTCGCCAATAAAACATAGTCCTATGTATAACAAACACTTATGTAAAGTTTTTAGCCGATAAAACCTTGAAAATTAAAGAATGCTAGTTACTATTTATGTGTTTTACGTAGTCTGAAGGAGATCCACCATGAAACTTTTTAAAGAAAAAAGCCATGTTTTGCCTTGAGCTAAAGCCAGCTTGCTTGGCAAGTGCATCAATTGTAAAGAGCTTACTTTCTGGATTATTAGCCAAATCAATGAAATATAGGATCCGGTATTTATTTACTAAATCTGTAAAAGATGTATCATAATATATTTTAATGTAATTATTTAGTGTTTCTTGATCTACCCCTAAAATTTCAGAAAACTCAGCAGCGGTACACTTTTCTTTTAAATAATACAAATTGGTAAAAAAATGGTTAGCAAAAGTATCAGACGGTATTTTATCTACTCTTTGAGAAGAAAAAATAGATAAAAAGGATACATCAACAGGCATTTTATTTAGAAATGCAGGTCGGTATAAAATAATGACAAGGGGTGCCAATAAAACAATATTTCCTAAAAATTTGAAAGGGAAAAAATAAGGAAAAGAAAATTTTAGAATACCTACGATGATGGATACTACTAGAACTCCAATCATAAATACACACCATAATCTTAATTTTCTAAAATAAATATTAGCTTGGTTATACTTTTCTAATATATTGTATAGATAATAAATACAAAGTGATAATATATAAATACCTGAAATTATTCTTACTATGGAAGTGCTTAACCTAGTTTTTGGATGTAAATAATAGTTTGTTGTATAAATATTTAATCCAAATTTATAATTATAATAAAGAGGTATCAGTATAACAAGTAAAAAAATCAATAAACAGCTTACAAGAACAAATCTGCTCAGTTTATTTCGATATAGCTGGTATATAAAATTTATGCAAGCAATAGATAAAATATGAATAGGTAATTCTATTAAAACACGAGAATAGTTATAGTAAAATTGAAAAATTTGACCAAACGCATTTAATCCTATACACGCAACCATTAAAAGCAATAATGATTTTAATACAAGTGGTCTTTTAAACTTAATAAGCAGATCTATAAACACCAACAAAGAGATAGAAAGAACACCAGCATCGAGTGAAAGTAATAGGTATTGGGGGGTAAACATATATATTTAGAATGTATAAATTTTTCTAAAAATATAATATTAAGTTTATATAATTAAATTAATATAACAAATTAATATAATTAATAATACTTTATAGCGGCTTTATACCCAAAGCGCCGCTCGTTCTTGTTTCAAAACGACCCACTGTTCCTTTATACCTGATATCGCTAGCGCCAGAAACATTGGCTTTTAGATATTTAT
>Ga0209442_1001810_pt1 | contig 11959 bp, 10 predicted proteins | sample LauGreSBDMM110DD_2_FD_187565 | JGI IMG/M metagenome (GOLD analysis project Ga0209442, IMG submission 187565) | Freshwater lake microbial communities from Lake Michigan, USA - Sp13.BD.MM110.DD (SPAdes) (version 2) | ecosystem: Environmental > Aquatic > Freshwater > Lake | place: Lake Michigan...
ACAAGAAATGGCATTAACACCAGAACTAACGAAACAAATCATTGCTCAGTACGGTTCGACTCCTACTGACACAGGATCACCTGAAGCTCAGGTCGCTCTACTTTCAAAGCGTATTGAACAAATCACAGATCACTTGAAGACTAACCCACATGATCACCACAACCGTCGTGGTCTTTTGTTGCTAGTTGGACGTCGTCGTCGCATTCTTCAGTACTTAGCTAAGACAGACATCAATCGTTACCGTGCAATTATCGAGAAGCTCGGTATTCGCCGCTAATTAAGAAATAATCTGCCGCAGAGCAATGGTCCTCGGTAGTGGTTTCCGCGCAATTTATCTTTTTAAAGAATTAGAGCGCGTGAACTTCGATCGAAGATTCATTCTCTGAGCAGATAACAAGGTTCGATAATTTTGTCGCGCCTTTCAATCTACAAAGAGGAGGACCCATGGAGGGTCAAGAGGTTCAGTCAGCCGTTGCAATAATTGATAACGGAAAATTCGGAAAACGAGAAATTCGTTTTGAAACAGGACGCCTAGCGCGCCAAGCAGCAGGAGCTGCAGCAGTTTATCTAGATGATCAAACAATGATCTTCTCAGCAACAACTGCATCAAAAACACCAAAGGATCAATTTGATTTCTTTCCTTTAACAGTTGATGTTGAAGAGAAGATGTATGCAGTTGGTCGTATCCCAGGATCATTCTTCCGTCGTGAAGGTCGTCCATCAGAGGATGCGATTCTTACCTGCCGTTTGATCGACCGTCCATTGCGTCCATCATTTGTTAAGGGACTTCGTAACGAAGTTCAGATCGTTGTGACAGTAATGGCACTAGATCCAGATCATATGTATGACGTTATTGCGATCAACGCTGCATCAATTTCTACACAACTAGCAGGTCTTCCATTCTCTGGTCCAATCGGTGGCGTTCGCGTTGCTTTGATTGATGGTCAGTGGGTTGCATTCCCTAACCACTCACAGGTTGCTAACGCAGTCTTTGACATGGTTGTTGCTGGTCGCATTAGCGATGATGGCGATGTTGCAATCATGATGGTTGAAGCAGAAGCGACTTCTCGCACAATTGAGTTAATCAAGGGTGGCGCACCAACTCCTAATGAAGAGGTTGTTGCACAAGGCCTAGATGCTGCAAAGCCATTCATCAAGATTCTCTGTGAGGCGCAAGCAAAGCTTGCAAAGGTTGCCGCAAAGCCAACTGCAGATTTCCCAGTCTTCTTGGATTACCAGGATGATGTATTTGCAGCTGTTGAAAAGGCTGCTGCAGCAGATCTTGCAAAGGCGCTAACAATTGTTGGTAAGCAAGAGCGCGAAACAAAGATCGATGCAATTAGTGCAGCGACGAAGGAATCTGTAAGCGCCAAGTTTGAAGGTCGCGAAAAGGAAGTTCCTGCAGCATTCCGTTCATTGACAAAGAAGCTTGTACGTCAGCGCGTATTGCGCGACAAGATCCGTATGGATGGTCGCGGTCTCCGCGATATCCGTGCGCTATCTGCAGAGGTAGAAGTTATTCCTCGCGTGCACGGTTCAGCAATCTTCGAGCGTGGAGAGACACAGATTCTTGGAATCACGACTCTTAACATGCTAAAGATGGAGCAACAGCTAGATACGTTGAACCCTGAAAATCACAAGCGTTACATGCACAACTACAACTTCCCACCATATTCAACTGGTGAAACAGGTCGTGTTGGTACACCTAAGCGTCGCGAAATCGGCCACGGTGCATTAGCTGAGCGTGCATTGATTCCAGTACTTCCATCACGTGAAGAGTTCCCTTACGCAATCCGTCAGGTTTCTGAAGCACTTGGTTCAAATGGTTCAACATCTATGGGTTCAGTATGTGCATCAACACTTGCACTATTTAACGCAGGTGTTCCACTACGCGCACCAGTTGCAGGTATTGCAATGGGTCTGATCTCAGATGATGTTGATGGCAAGGTTGAATACGTTGCTTTGACTGACATCTTGGGTGCAGAAGATGCATTCGGAGATATGGACTTTAAGGTCGCAGGAACAAAGGACTTTGTTACAGCTTTGCAGTTAGATACAAAGCTTGACGGAATTCCAGCATCTGTTCTTGCAGGCGCACTATTGCAGGCAAAGGAAGCGCGTCTTGCGATTCTAGATGTCATGAATGAAGCAATTGATTCTCCTGATGAGATGAGCCCATTTGCTCCTCGCATTATTTCTGTGAAGATTCCAGTTGATCAGATCGGTGCAGTAATCGGGCCTAAGGGCAAGATCATTAACCAGATCCAAGATGAAACTGGCGCAGATATCTCAATTGAAGATGATGGAACCATCTACATCGGTGCAACCGATGGACCTTCAGCTGAAGCTGCTCGCGCACAGATCAATGCAATTGCAAACCCACAGATGCCAGAGGTTGGCGAGCGTTACTTAGGTACCGTTGTGAAGCTTGCTGCATTCGGTGCATTCATTTCATTGATGCCAGGTAAAGATGGCTTGCTCCACGTATCCCAGATTCGCAAGATGCATGGTGGAAAGCGCATTGAAAACCTTGAAGAGGTTATGAAGGTTGGCGACAAGATCCAGGTTGAAATCGGCGAGATCGATCCGAAGGGCAAGTTGTCTTTGGTTCCTGTACTTGAAGATGGAACAACTGGTTCAGCTGAATAAATGAGCGTTCGTCGTTCAGTTTTACCTAGCGGTCTGCGTATCGTTACTGAAGAAGTTCCTTCGGTACGCAGCGCCGCGATTGGTATTTGGGTAAATGTTGGATCTCGTGATGAAACCCCGGCTGTTGCTGGGGCTTCTCACTTTCTAGAGCATTTACTGTTTAAAGGAACAAAACGACGCACTGCCTTAGAAATTTCCTCATCAATTGAATCTGTTGGTGGCGAAATGAACGCATTCACCAGCAAGGAATACACCTGCTTTTACGCTCGTGTGATTGACACAGATTTGCCTATGGCAATTGATGTGATTTCAGATTTGATTACATCATCGATTGTTACAGCTTTAGATGTCGATGCTGAACGCAAGGTAGTACTTGAAGAAATCGCAATGCGAGATGATGACCCAAGTGATTTAGTGCATGACCTATATGCCGAGACGTATTACGGCGACACCCCACTGGGACGCCCAATTTTAGGAACAATTGATTCAATCAAATCTATGTCCAGAAACGCTGTCTTTAATTACTATAAGAAGCGCTATTTACCTCAGGATTTAGTTGTAGCCGTTGCTGGAAATATTAAGCATAAAAAAGTTGTAGCGATGGTGGAAGCCGCACTTTCTAAGGATGGTTTCTTAGATGTGACTGGCGCACCTGTTATTCGCACAAGTACTCCTGTTAAGAAAAGTGCGCAGCAATCAGTTGGTTTGATAACCCGTCCAACTGAGCAAGCTCATATGTTTTATGGAATGGAAGGCGTTGCACGTCATGATGATCGACGCTTTGCAATGGGAATCCTTGCTTCAGCCCTTGGTGGTGGAATGTCATCACGTTTATTCCAAGAGATTCGTGAAAAGCGCGGACTTGCATACTCTGTTTATGCATACGCCCAACAGTTTGCAGGCAGTGGTCAAATAGGATTTTACGCAGGATGTAATCCATCAAAGGCAATTGAAGTTGTTGAAATCATTCGCGAAGTGTTGGCAGATGTTGCTAACAACGGAATGTCTCATGAGGAAATCGAACGGGCTAAGGGCGCTGTTCGAGGATCACTCGTATTGAGCCAAGAGGATTCAGGCTCACGCATGAGCCGCATTGGTAAAAACGAGATTGTGTATGGCCACATCATGGGCTTTGATGAAATTTTGAAGGCTATTTCAGCGGTCAATTCCTCAGACATTAAGGAAATTGCCAGCGACTTCTTAACAAAAACGCCTACGCTTGCTCTTGTAGGCCCATTCAAATCTGAGTCAAAATTTGAGAAGGTGTTAAGCCCATGATCAATGTTGCAGTGCTAGGTGCTCGCGGACGCATGGGTTCTGAGGTCATTAAGGCTGTTGAAGCAGCTGATGGTTTAGCGCTGGTTGCAGCACTTGATTTGGGAGATTCAATTGATCAACTCAAGGATTCTGGCGCACAAGTAGTTGTTGATTTCACAACACCAGATAGCGTGATGAAGAACCTGGAATTTTTGATCAATAATGGAATTAATGTAGTAGTTGGCACGACAGGTTTTGATGATGCAAAGCTTGCAACCGTTAAGGGCTGGCTCGCTACAAATCCAAAGGTGGGCGTATTGATTGCCCCTAACTTTGCAATTGGCGCAGTATTAATGATGGAGTTTGCCGCAAAGGCAGCAAAGTACTTTGAATCTGCTGAAATTATTGAACTTCATCACCCGGCAAAGGTTGATGCACCATCAGGTACTGCTTCTCGCACCGCAGAATTAATGACCGCTGCTCGTAAAGAGGCTGGTCTTGGAGCAATGCCAGATGCCACCACAACATCTCTAGAGGGTGCTCGTGGCTCATTAGTAGGAGATATTCCTGTGCACTCAGTTCGTGCCCGTGGATTAGTTGCACATCAAGAGGTTTTGTTTGGCGGATTAGGGGAGACCTTAACTATTCGTCACGATTCAATTGACCGTGCAGGATTTATGCCAGGAGTTATTCTTGGAGTACGAAAAATTATTAATCATCCAGGCCTGATCCATGGCCTGGACAAGTTCATGTAAGGAGCAACTCATGTCAAAAGATCAAATCACAATGTATGGCGCCGATTGGTGCGGAGATTGCCGACGTTCAGCGCGCTTATTTGAAGAGCTAAATGTCGAATATACATTAATTGATACAGATTCAGATTTAACCGCTGCCGACAAGGTCATCGAAATTAACGGTGGAGCTAAGTCAATTCCAGTGATTGTTTTCTCTGATGGTACTCACTTAACAGAGCCATCAGATAATGATCTAAAGGCAAAGCTTGTAGCTTTGGGGATTATTTAAAGCCAGCGGTATACGGCGGCAGATGAAACTGCAGCTGAGAGAACGACAACTGGAAATGGCGCTTTGAGAAACAGCGCAATTATTGCAACGGATAAGCCAACTAGGCGTTGGTCAATCATGAGTTGTGACTTTTCGGAAAAAGATTGAACGGCAACTAGTGCGCTCAGCAATGCAATTGGAATGAGTGCGTTGATGCGCTGAATCTTTGGGTGTGAAAGCCAACGCTCTGGCACGGAATGTCCTGAGTACTTGAGCGCAAATGCAATGACGCTAGTGCCTATTGTTGCAATCCAGAAGGTGCTCATCGCTTCAGCCCAATCACTATTGCGATAAATGCTGTTGCAATGATGGGAAGACCTGCAGGCAGTATGGGCGTCATGGCGATAGCAAAGAGCGCACAGCTAACAGCCAGAATACGCTCAAACTTTCCAGTTAATCGTGGCCACACTAATCCTAAGAAAGCTGCAGGAACGGCGGAATCAAGACCGAATGCGCGGACATCGCCCATTGCCTGAGCACCTAGCGCACCTGCAAGTGTGAAGAGATTCCAAAATACAAAGACTCCAATGCCGGTGTACCAAAAACCTTTGCGCATGGCATCGTCACCACGAGATTCTTGGCCCAGTGCAACTGCTGTTGACTCATCAATAGTTATTTGTGCTGCAACTACTCGGGTCAATCCAGAAACTTTAAGGTGAGGAGCCATGATGACTCCATAGAGTGCGTTTCTAACACCGAGTAAAGATGCAGTTGCGATTCCACTTAATGCAGATCCACCGGCTCCTAAAACACCGATAACGGCAAATTGAGATGCGCCAGAAAAAGTCAATAGTGAAAGTAAGCAGCTTTGCAAAACAGTAAAGCCATTGGCCACAGCGGCTGCGCCAAATGCCACCCCATATGCACCGACGGTGAGTGAAACACTGAGCGAATCGCGCAATGTGGTGGAGGCAACCTTGGACACGCGGACATTGTGCCGTATAAATCCAAGGGCTGCTAGGGGCTAATAGATAGGGTGCCTCCATGATTGAAGAGATTATTTACCGTGATGATGTGACCGTTGAATTGGTCAAGGCCAGTGCTAGTGATGCAGATGTTATTTGGGCTGCACGTGTATCAACAGCTGGCGAGCAATCGATGGAAGAAATTGGTGAGGATCCATCACGTTCTGCAGGTTTGATTAACTACCTAGCACGCGAACGTCACGGTTCTCCATTTGAGCACACATCTATGACTTTTTTTGTCTCCGCTCCAATCTTTGTATTCCGTGAATTTATGCGCCACCGCATCGCTTCATACAATGAAGAAAGTGGTCGCTACCGCGAACTGAGACCAGTTTTTTATATTCCATCTGCCGAGCGCAAACTTATTCAAGTCGGCAAGACTGGTTCATACACTTTTGTTGATGGCACCATAGAGCAATTTGATGTGACAGTTGCGGCGATGAAGGATGCATATGTTGTTGCATACGCAAGTTACCAAAAGATGTTGGATGCTGGCGTTGCCCGCGAAGTTGCTCGCGTAGTTCTGCCGGTTGCAACGTATTCATCGATGTATGTATCAATGAACGCCCGCGCATTGATGAACTTCTTGTCCTTGCGCACCGCCCGTGAAGGTTCACATTTTCCAAGCTACCCTCAACGTGAAATTGAGATGGTTGCCGAGAAAATGGAAGCAGAATTTGCGAAATTGATGCCACTTACATACGCAGCCTTTGAAAAGTCTGGACGAGTCGCCCCTTAAAACGGGTAGAGTTCACCGCATGACAATCGCACCTCCATTTGGACGGCTTCTGACCGCAATGGTCACACCCTTCAAAAAAGATGGCGCAATCGATTGGGCAGGCGTTGAAACTCTTGCAGCTCACCTGGTTGCTAATGGCCATGATGGAATCGTGGTTAACGGAACCACAGGTGAGGCACCAACGACTAAGTCCTCTGAAAAAGAGGAGATCATCCGCGTTGTGAGAAACGCAGTTGGATCAACAACTAAAGTTCTATCTGGTGCCGGAGATAATGAAACTGAGTACTCCATCAATCAAGCTAAGCGCACTGAAAAAGCAGGCGCAGATGGTTTGCTTGTAGTTACTCCTTATTACAACAAACCACCTCAGGCTGGAATCGAAGCTCACTTCCGCGCTGTTGCAGATGCAACTGATCTTCCAATGATGATGTATGACATTCCTGGTCGCACCGGAGTTCCAATAGAGCCAGACACAATCGTTCGACTCGCAGAGCACCCCCGGATCGTTGCGCTCAAGGATGCAAAGGGAGATGTTGCATCGACTTCATGGGTGATTAAGCGTTGTGGAATCCCTGTTTATTCAGGCGATGACATTCTTAACTTGCCACTTCTTTCAGTTGGAGCCGTTGGATTTGTATCTGTCTGCGGACACACTGTGGGAAAAGATCTTCGTGAATTATTGGATTCTTGGTTTGCCGGAAATACAGCGCGTGCTTTAGAGATTCATCAGAAGTTATTGCCGGTGTTTACAGGTACCTTCCGTACACAAGGCGCGATCATGACAAAGGCTGCGCTTACATTAATGGGCCTACCTGGTGGCCATACTCGTCTTCCTCTAGTCGATGCAACTGATGCACAGATCGCACAACTGCGTGAAGATCTACGTGCCGGTGGCGTTGCAGTTAACTAATGAATCATCCACATCCAAATCTAAGTACGCCGCCAAAATTAGTCGATGGTGGTTTGCGCATAGTCGCACTCGGCGGCCTGACTGAAATCGGCCGCAATATGACTGTCTTTGAATATAAATCAAAGCTATTAATCGTGGACTGTGGTGTCTTATTCCCGGAAGACACTCAGCCGGGCATTGATTTAATTCTTCCTGATTTTTCTTATATCCGAGATCGTCTAGCTGATGTTATAGGTATCTTTTTAACACACGGTCATGAGGACCATATTGGCGCAGTTCCATATCTATTACGTGAACGTGGCGATATTGCAATTTATGGTTCTGCTCTGACCCTTGCACTCATTACTGCAAAGTTAAAAGAGCATCGCATCACTCCATTAACACGCGAGGTAAAAGAGGGTGGCACCGAGGACATTGGTCCATTTACCTTGGAGTTTGTTGCAGTTAACCATTCGATTCCAGATGCACTAGCTGTGGTGATCAATACAGGTGCTGGTCGAGTTTTAGCCACTGGTGATTTCAAGATGGATCAACTTCCATTAGATGGTCGGATTACGGATTTGCGAACATTCGCACGATTAGGTGAGCAAGGCGTGGATCTGTTCATGGTGGACTCAACTAACGCCGATGTTCCAGGGTTCACACCATCAGAGCGCGAAATCATGCCAGCACTTAATCGCGTAATCTCATCAACTAAACGACGTGTCATCGTTGCCTCATTTTCTTCACATGTTCACCGTGTTCAGCAAATTATTGATGTTGCCGCACAGCATGGTCGCAAAGTCGTATTTATTGGTCGTTCCATGGTTCGCAATATGAAAATTGCAGAGGACATGGGATATCTCAACGTTCCTGCTGATTTAGTAATTGATGCGAAAGATCTAGATCAATACGATGACAATGTAGTTTTGATTTGTACAGGTTCCCAAGGTGAGCCAATGGCTGCACTATCGCGAATGGCTAACGGTGACCACCAGATTCGAGTTGGTGAAGGCGACACAGTTATTTTGGCCTCATCCCTGATTCCAGGAAATGAAAACTCTGTATTCCGCATTATCAATGAATTAACGCGATTTGGCGCAAAGGTGGTCCATAAAGCAAATGCCATGGTTCACGTCTCTGGCCACGCAGCAGCAGGTGAGCTACTTTATTGCTACAACATTGTTAAGCCTAAGTATGTTTTGCCAATTCACGGGGAATGGCGTCACCTGAAAGCTAATGCAGAACTTGCGATTCAATCGGGTGTTCCACGTGATAACACATTCATTATTGATAATGGTGTGGTGATTGACATGGTTAATCATGAAGCTGAAATCGTTGGTGCAATTCCAGTGGGCTTTGTTTTTGTCGATGGACAGAGTATTGGGGATATAACTGAAAGTTCTTTGAAAGATCGACGCATATTGGGCGAAGAAGGATTTATTTCCTGTGTTGTCGTGATTGATTCTCAAAATGGCAAAATCGTTGCAGGACCAGATATTCACGCACGAGGATTTAATGAAGATGCTGCGATGTTCGATGAGGTTAAGTTGCGCATTGAAAAAGCCCTAGCAGTAGCAGTGGTCGATGGAATCAATGGAACCCATCAGCTATCTCAAATTGTGCGAAAGACAATAGGTGGTTGGGTTGGGGGAGAGCATCGTCGAAAGCCGATGATTGTCCCTGTCGTTATTGAAGTGTAAAGCGCGGCGCGCCTAGTAGGTTCCAATTTGTTCACCCTTTACGATCGTTCGTGTGGCAAAAAGAAAAAAAGCACAATCTAAGTCAGGTGCAGTAGGCGGAGCACTTGGTCGCGGCCTTGGTGCCACGTGGCGGTTTATTGCCAAGTCACTTGGAAAGAGCGTTCGCTTCATAGCTCGTGGTGCCAGAGATTTAGATCCATCTCATCAGCGAGATGGAATCGCATTTCTAATTTTAATTCTCGCTTTGATTGCAACGGCTGGAACTTGGTTTCACTCCGACAACCTTGTAGGTCGGGCGGTTTTTTCATTTATATATGGTGGCTTTGGTCGCATAGGTTTTATTGCACCCCTTGTTCTCATTTACTTTGCATTTAGATTATTTCGTGTTCCGGAAGATTCAAAGGCAACTGGGCGAATCATTATTGGCACGCTGGCACTTGCTGTGTCATCAACTGGGCTAGCTCATTTATTCAATGGATCAGTTGGAACAGGTGCAACTGCAATGCGCGAGGGTGGTGGATGGCTGGGATATGGAGTCACAGAACCGCTAGTTGGGTTAATGACATCCGTACTTGCCTATCCCGTTCTTTTTATTATTTTCTTATTTGGATTATTGGTAATTACCGCAACTCCTGTTTCTGAAATTCTGGCTCGCATTACAACTTCCAGTAAGTGGCTCTGGTCTAAGCGGCCTGAACGAGCAGAGCGAATTGAAGAAGAATTTGAGATTTCAGATACTCCAGCCTTTGACACACCAGTAGTGGCGGCTTGGAATGAACCAGAAGAGGATGAAGAAGAGCTAGACGAGGAAAGCTTTGATGAAGAGTTCACCGTCCCAGTACCTGTTTCTCCAGTTGCTCATGCCAATGAAAATACAGTTGCAGCAAAGCGTCCAGAACAATTGTTACTGTCGGCAGATGCTATTTACGAACTTCCACCTGCAGATGTTTTGCGAGCAGGTCCAGCCGCCAAGGCAAAGAGCAAGGCAAACGAGGTAGTCGTTGCTGCTTTAACTGAAGTCTTTTTGCAGTTTGAAATCGACGCACAAGTTACAGGTTTCATGCGAGGCCCAACTGTTACGCGATATGAAGTTGAGCTCGGTAACGCTGTAAAGGTCGAGCGAATCACAGCCCTTGCTAAAAATATTTCTTACGCTGTTGCTAGTAGCGATGTTCGTATCCTTTCGCCAATTCCTGGAAAGTCTGCGGTCGGAATTGAAATCCCAAATGCAGATCGGGAAATAGTCGCTTTAGGTGATGTTTTGCGCTCATCTGTTGCAGGCCAAGATTTACATCCCATGCTTGTTGCTTTGGGCAAGGATGTTGAAGGTAACTATGTGTGTGCAAATCTTGCCAAGATGCCTCACCTTTTAGTTGCTGGTGCAACTGGTGCTGGTAAATCTTCAATGATTAACGCCATGATTACCTCAATTTTAATGCGTGCTACTCCAGATGATGTTCGCCTTGTTCTTATTGATCCAAAGCGCGTAGAACTAAACGCCTATGAAGGTATCCCACACCTAATAACTCCAATTATTACTAATCCTAAAAAAGCAGCAGATGCTCTTACATGGGTTGTGCGTGAGATGGATCTTCGTTACGAGGATTTATCTACCTTTGGCTTTAGACATATCGATGATTTCAATAAGGCGGTACGTGCCGGAAAGGTTGTTCCACCACCTGGCAGTGATCGCGTCATTGAGCCGTATCCATACTTGCTTGTCATAATCGATGAGCTTGCAGATTTGATGATGATTGCGGCAAAAGAGGTTGAAGAATCTGTTGTGCGTATTACTCAGTTGGCACGCTCTGCAGGTATCCACTTAGTCCTTGCCACACAACGCCCATCTGTTGATGTTGTAACCGGTCTGATTAAGGCAAATGTGCCATCACGCCTCTCTTTTGCGACAAGCTCACTTGCTGATAGTCGAGTTATTTTGGATACGCCTGGTGCTGAAAAGCTAGTAGGACAGGGCGATGCGCTCTTTATTCCTATGGGTTCAAGCCGTGCGATAAGAATTCAAGGCGCTTATGTTTCAGAGCGTGAAATTGAAGCGGTTACAACACACGTTAAAAAGCAGTTAAAACCTAGATATCGTGAGGATGTAACAGCACCTGTTAACCAGATGAAAATGGTTGATAAGGAAATCGGCGATGATTTAGATATTTTGTGTCAGGCTGTTGAACTTGTCGTTGGTACACAATTTGGCTCAACATCGATGCTGCAAAGAAAGCTGCGAATTGGTTTTGCAAAAGCTGGACGTTTAATGGATTTGATGGAGTCTCGCGGAATCGTTGGGCCGTCGGAAGGTTCAAAGGCACGAACCGTAATGGTTAAGCCAGATGAACTTGATTCTGTGCTTGCAACCCTTCGAAATTATTAACAGAAGGTAAACAAAAAGCGTCGCGACCAGTCTTTCACCCCTAAGCCTCACCTTTGCCCCTTTTCATCGTGACCTGTGCTGCTCTAGACTTTCCATTCTCTCTCCGTAGATTTTGAGGATAAGTTCATGTCTCTTGGCTCCTTGATTACGCAAGCGCGCAAAAGTGCAGGGCTGAGCATTGACGACCTCTCCGCTTCTACAAATATTCGTAGTTCACTATTGCGTGAGATGGAATCGGATTCGTTTCACAATTGTGGTGGTGAAACTTATGCACGCGGACACATCCGTAATATTGCAACGAAGTTAGGTGTT
>Ga0209442_1001813_pt1 | contig 11935 bp, 10 predicted proteins | sample LauGreSBDMM110DD_2_FD_187565 | JGI IMG/M metagenome (GOLD analysis project Ga0209442, IMG submission 187565) | Freshwater lake microbial communities from Lake Michigan, USA - Sp13.BD.MM110.DD (SPAdes) (version 2) | ecosystem: Environmental > Aquatic > Freshwater > Lake | place: Lake Michigan...
TGACCATCATGTGGGTTTTGTGCATAGCTTGGCTGGCGCTGTGTTGGTCTGCCTTCATTTTCCGTGAGACTGACACCGGTATCCGTTTGACCAAGATGGACGAGGCGATTCGATTTATTCTGATTCCCTTGTTGTTTCTTTCTGCACTGTCCTCACTTTTGGGGTACGGCCCCTTCTTGGCGGAACCCGGCATGCTGTGGTACTCGGCCAAAATACTGGTCTACTCATTGATGCTGGTTTTGGGCCTGTTGCTGCGCTTTATCATGCGTGAATGGACAGTGTTGTTTCGCCGTTTGGCCACCGAGGGGTCGCCCCCCGAAGTGGAAAGGCAGCTTGAAAAATCGATTGCATTTGGTCGCAAAATTGCTTACTGCTATTGGGTAGGAATTTTGTCTGTGGCATTCTTTGCTGCAGTCAAACCTTTTTAAAGCACTCACTAAAACTGGGGCTCCCGTCGCTCCAAGAAGGCCTTGGCGCCTTCAGCAAAGTCAGGCCCGCGAAAGGCCACTTCAAAATCTGCGTGCAACTGCGCTGCAGGGATATCGCTGAGGTTCGACAGCAAGCCCAAAGTGGCTTTGATCCCCGCCATGGACGTGCGCGAACTGCGGGCCATTTCCTGGGCGCGCTGCGCTGACAAATCGGCCAAAGCGCCGGGCTCAACCAGAGCATCCAAAATACCCCAATCAAACGCCTTGGCGGCGTCAACGCGCTCACTGCGCATGAGCATGCGTCTGGCTTTGGCATCGCCAATCAGCCTGACCACCAAGCGTGTGTCCTCTAAGCCGTAGAGCAGCCCAAGCCGGGCGGGTGTGATTGCAAATGAAGAGCGGGTAGAACCGATTCGGAAATCACATGCCGCTGCCAACGCAAAGCCCCCGCCAAAGCATGGGCCGTCAATCACGGCCATTGTTGGCATCGGCAGGTTGGTCAGCGCAAGGCCCGCTGACAGCACTGCAGCGTGGTTGGAAGCCATGGCCAAGGGGTCTTGCAGCGCAGCATGGAGCTCTTGAATGTCAGCACCCGCACAAAAAGCACCCGGCACCCCTTGCAAGATCACGGCCCTGGGCGCATGGTCGGCTTTAGCCAGCCAGGCAGCTTGAAAATTTTCAAAGTGCTGCGCAAGCGTGCGCCACATCTGTTGTGTGAATGCATTTTTCTTTTCTGCACGATCAATGGTGATGTGTGCGATCCCATCGTTGAGTTCGAATTCAATCATGGCAAGTCAATCAATGTAAGCGCCAAGGCGGCGCTGGGTTAAACTGAAAAAGACGTCCGGACAAGTTTAAAGGAGAAGAGACATGGGGCAAGTCAATAGGGGGGGGGCAGGGCCACTGCGGCACGCAACGCTCATTGTCTCTGACCTGCCGGCCATGGTATCGGCTTATGCGGCTTTAGGCCTTCGCCGAGGTGCGACTGGATCAATCAGCAAGCAAGTTGCGGCTGACTGGGGGCAACCCCAGTTGGCTGGGCGAATCATGCTGGAGCTTGCGCCACAAGCAGGTGGGCCTGGCCTGCTTCGCCTGATAGAAATACCGAGCGCACCGGCAAGGCCCACGCGGCAAACGCACGGTTGGATGGCGCTTGAAATTTTGGTGCGTGACGTAGACGCCTTGGCCGCCACTTTGCCTGCCAACGGCTTTGAGGTGGTGGGGCCGCCAGCAGACTTGGACGTCAGCCCCAACATTCGAGCGATGCAATTGATTGGGCCGGCAGGAGAGATGCTGTATCTGACGCAAGTCAAGGCGCCGGTGCCGCCTTTCTCGATCCCGCAGTCCTGTGACCTGCCTGCAAACGCCGACTTGGGGCCGCTCTTCATCGCCGTGATGTCAACACCCTCAAGGCAAGCCACGATCTTGGCCTGCGAAGGGCTCAAGCCTTTGGCTGTGTTGCAGTTTGACACCAAGATCACGGTGCTCAACCGCGCCTTGGGACACCCGGTGGACAAGCGCTGGCCGGTGGCGACTTTGCAATTTGAGGCAAACTGTTTGTTTGAAATTGACGAGGTGCTTGACGCGCAAGTTGGCACAGCCCCAAGCGGCGCGCTGCCCCAAGGCTTGGCCTGGATCACAATTCAAACGCCCAAGGGCATTGCAGCACCACTGGGCTTGAAGGAGATCTCGCCCGGTGCGTGGCTGGAGTGTGTCCTTGCGCCTTGAGATGGTCTCAGGTGATCTGAGGTTCTGCGGCTTTGGGGTACCACCAAGGTGAATCAGCACCAACGTCTTTGATCATGAAAGCCTGCTGACGGTAAAAGCGTTGGAGGCTGGGGGCTCCCATGCGCGAACCGCCAAGCCCAGAGGCCTTGAAAGACTGCTTGGCAGCATCGTGCACGATCGCAGTCAACGAGGCATCGTTGATCGAGACAGCCCCCGCATGCAGTTGCGCTGCGATGCTTTTGGCACGCTCGACATTGCGTGAAAACACACAGGCTGACAAACCAAAAATGCTTGAATTGGCCAAATGCACCGCTTCCTCTTCTGTGTCAAAAGGCATCACAGGCAAAATAGCGGCAAACGTTTCTTCCGTCATGATGGCCATCTCGGGTGTTACATTCACCAGCACAGTTGGTTCACACCAAAGACCCCCTTGGTGTTCGCGCACTTGTCCGCCGACCACAGCTTTTGCGCCTTGTGACAATGCCTGTGATAAATGTCTTTGCACGATCGGTGCTTGCAGCCCCGCGATGATCGGCCCAATTTGTCCTTGGTCAATTTCCAAGAAATTGCTCTTCAGGCCCGCAACCTCCAGTTGCAGGGCTTTCACAAAGGGCTCCAAAATACTGCGGTGCACATAGCAGCGCTCGATTGATTGGCAACTTTGACCGGCGTTGACCATGCTCCCCCAGGCCAAGGCCCGTGCGGCTTGCGCGATATCAGCATCCGCGCACACGATGGCGGGGTCTTTGCCGCCCAACTCCAAGTGCGCAGGGATAAAGCATTGCGCAGCCAACTCACAGACGCGCCGACCGGTACGCACACTGCCGGTAAAACAAATCAAATCGCTGTTGCGAATTAATGCCTCGCCGGTCTGGCCAGGGCCTGTCACAAAGCCCAAGACTTTAGATAAGGCGGGAACCCGTGCAATGGTTTTTTGAAAAACTGGCACAAAACGGGGTGTGGATTCTGAAGGCTTGACCATCACCGCGCAGCCCACTGCCAAAGCAGGGATGGCGTCGATCATAGAGAGCATCAACGGGAAGTTCCAAGGGCTGATCACGCCTGCTAAAACGTAAGGCCGTCTGTGCTGTTCAATCAAAATGCTTGGCACTTGGGATCGCCTAGGCGCCTCGTGGGCCAGCAGCGCGGGTGCCGTGGCAAGCCAACGCCTTAAAGTATTTTGAACACCATTGACCTCCATCACAGACTCTTGCTGGCGCCCCGTATCTTGGCTTAAGGCCTGAACAAGCTCTTCTCGGTCGGCTTCAATGGCATTGACCAATTCCGACAATGCAGCCAAGCGCTGCTGCAGTGAAAGCGCAGCCCAATCTGCTTGTGCCTGACGTAATGCAGTTGCCACATCGGCCACTTGCGCTGCGTTGTAGACGGGCATCAAATAGTCACTCGCGCCGCTTCTGGGGTTGCGCGTAGGCAGGCTGGTGGCGTCGGTCATGGTCAGGGTTTTCTTTCTTGCTGCGTGCGCTCCAACTCAGCCAGGTACTTTCGGCGTATGGCGGGTATTAAGAAAAATGGGATCAAGCCATAAAGCAATGGCACGGCAGACACCGCCAAGTGCAGGTTGGCTTCCCCAAAGACCCGCGTGGACAACCACCCCACCGAGGTCGGCCCTAAGCCCAAGCCGGTGATGCTTATCACCATGTAATAAAGCGCTACGACCTGACCGCGAATGGCCGCTGGGGTAATGTCCAAAAGACAGACCATGCCGGTAACGCTCATGGTGCCAATGCCCACCGTGCCCAAGCCCAACATCACAAAAGCCCAAAAGGCGGTGGGCATCATCAGGGCCAACACCGAACTGATCAACATGACAACAAAGCCGATCCACAGCACGCGAAATGGCGCGTCGTGAAGTCCCTCCTTGCGCCAGCGATCGCACATGATCCCCGCAGTGGCCACCGTCATGGGCCCAATGGTCAGGGTCATCCAGCCATTGACCCAAGCGTAATCGCGAGGCTGCCAGTCATAACGGCGTGCGAACGCGCTGGCATTGAAACCATGGCTGTAGGCGATGATGGTCATCACGCAAATCAAAGCGAACAGACCTACAAAAGCGCCACTGTGTCGCTTGACGTGGCCTAAGCTGTCGGCAAAGCCAGTGACTGCTTGCGCTTGGCCTGCTTCAGTTTTACGGCGCAAGGGCTCGGGTATGAACAAGAAGGCGATAGCCAACAACAAGCCTGGCAAGCCAACCACGAGAAATGCAAATTGCCAAGGCTTTGTGGCACCGATCAGCGGCAAGTCAATGCTGCTCGATGACTTGGCCCAAGTCAAAACCAGCGCGCCAATGAGCGAGGCAATGCCAGCGCCCAAAGAAAGTGCGGCAGAGTAAACAGCGATGGGCTTGCCCCTTCGCTCGGGCGGAAAACTGTCGCCAATCATGGACATCGCACAAGGACTGAGCGTTGCCTCTCCCACACCCACGCCCATTCGCGCAAAAAACAAATGCCAAAAGCCGCGAGCCAAACCCGATGCAGCCGTGGCGGCAGACCAAAGGGCAATGCCTGCAGCCACGATCCATGTGCGCCGGCGCCGGTCAGCCAACCAGCCTAAAGGTAAGCCCATGGTGGCGTAAAACAAAGCAAAGGCCGGGCCAATCAGATAACCCAAGTCTTCATCTTTCAATTGCAAATCAGCCTTGATGGGCTCGATCAACAGCCCCAAAATGCCTCGATCGACAAAAGAAAAAATATAAGCAATGGTCAATAAAATGACCATCGACCAAGCAGTGCGAGAGGCAGGCCAAGGTTGTTCGTTCATGTGCTTGTCGCTCCATTGATTTTGTAGATCACCACCAAATTATCGTCAAAGTCGACGATCCCAATTTCGCGCCCGGTGCGGCCATCTTGGGTTTTCAAAATTTCTTCATCGTAGACCTGCAGGCCCAAGCCGCGTGCGCCGGCCATCACGGCATCGGGATCTTGAATTTCCAGAACGATAGCCGAACGTCTAGGATGCGCCAGTGCAGTTAAGGCTACGCCAGTGACTTCAGTCAAAGCCATGACACGTTCTTGCGTATCCGTTGAGAGAGCGCAAAACCGCATTTGGGCGGATCGCGGTATGTCAAAGACCGGGTAAGAATAGCTCTCGGCTTTGGGCGGCAAAATGTAGGTCACCTCAAAACCCAGCACGCCTTGGTAGAAAGTCAAGGCTCGATCAAGGTTGGCCACTACATGGTTGCCCCGCTGAAAGCGCACGCCGCTCATGACCAGTCCTGGGGTTCGCCGCGCACATCGCAAATCGCTGCGCCGCGGTTAAGCCCGGCATACATGCGGGCCAAGGCTTTGGGCATGTTCTCAAAGCCTTGAGTGATGTCATTTTTCGGCAGCAACTGCCCTGACAAAATCCAACTGGTCAACTCGTTCATCACGGACTCCCATCTGTCAATGTGGTTGTAGACAAAAAACCCTTGCATTCGGGCCTCCTTGGTGCGCAGCCGAGTGTAGTTGGGCAGAGCAAAGGGTTGCTCCAAAGCATACTCAGAAATCGAGCCACACAGCACGATGCGGGCGCGCAGGGCCAGATGGTCCAAAACAGTTGAAAGCGTCTGGCCTCCCGCATTGTCAAAATAGCAGTCAATGCCTTGAGGGCACAAGGCGGTCAAACGCTCTGACAGGTTATCTTTTTTGTAGTCAATGGCAGCTGTGCAGGCTTGCTCCAAAATAAGTGCGCATTTTTCGGCGCCTCCGGCAATGCCGATTACCTCGCAGCCCACCACATTGGCGGCCAACTGACTGACGATGGAGCCCACGCCACCGGCAGCACCAGATAGCACCAAGGTCTCGCCGCTCCGAGGCTTACCGCAAGCGAACAGTCCGGCGTGAGCCGACAAACCCGTCATGCTCAATGTTTTACATGAGAGCATGGCAGGCACGCCTTGCTGGGGTACCTTGAACATTTTTTCTTGTGCGCTCATGGCCGAGACCTTGTAGGTCTGCCAGCCCATTTGCCCCTGCACCATCTGACCTTCTGCCCAATCAGGGTGGCGTGATCGAACAATTTGCGCAACGCCGCGGCCGTGAATCACATCACCAGGCTTTAAGGCAGCTTCGCCAGCTGCGCCGGTGCCCTGCATGTACATGCGCATCACCGGGGCCAAGCCCAAGTAGTGCGTCTTAAGTAGCACCTGGCCCGGGCCTGGTTCTGGAATATCGCTTGTGTGCCACTCAAAGTCTGCTGGGCTCAGTTCACCCGCAGGTTTGCGCGCCACACGCCATTGAAAGTTGCGATCTTCGTCAATGACTTTGCCTCGAGCCAGTTCGTCAAAGGAGGCTAGAAGGTTCATGCAAGCGTCTCATTGACTTCATAAAAATAACCATCCAAGTCAAAAAAGCTGGCGCCTAGCATCGACTTGGGTTGACCATTGGCGCCCGTGACTGTCCAAGCGCGTGGCTCGCAGTGCACATGCGAGCCGCCTGCTCGCGCGCGAACAGTGGTGGCACGACAATCCAATGCGGCCACCACAAAAATGGGCGCACCAAAACTGACTTGCTTGGGCACTTGCGCCGGAAATTGCTGCTTAGGCTCAAGCCACTCTAGCAAGCCAATCATGCCAATCACATCATGCTCAGCTTGCATGATGATGAGCCGTGTTTGATCTCCCTTCTTGCCAACTGCCAATTGCTCCCCGGAAAGGGTGAAAGGCACATCCATCCAGCGGCGCATGCCAAACACTGTGGCATACCACTTCGCTGCAGCGTTTGCATCGCGAACCATCAATGTGGTGCGTTTAATGATGTCAACCATTATTTGCTAACTCCCTCTAATTTTTGTGCCACTCCGGCTTGAAACCAGCCCAGATTCATGCCCAAAGTGTGCGCATCTGCATTGGCCCAGACATAAGTCAAAGTTTTTAATGTGGTGCTGTCCATCAGGGTGAACTTGAGCACCGGCTTGCGCGTGTTTTGATAAGTCAATGTGGCCAGTTCAATCAGGTAAGGGCTGGGGCTGCCATCTTGGAAGAGCACAGGCATGCGCTGACCTTCTGTATGCATCATGTACTTGGCTGTGAAGCTGGTGTTTTTATCTTCGGGAGAAGAACTGGGCCCCGCATTGCGAAACCATAACCAGCCTTCAAAGAAACGCGCCTTGCGGCTGCGCACGGCCGTGTCGGTCCGGTTGCCCTGAAGCAGTTGACCGCTGGCATCGCGGGTTTGAGACAATTGGGAGAAAAAAGTTGCATTCAAAGTCGACGAATGGGTGACTACGAGGACTTGGCCTGGCCGAATCGCTGAGTCAAAGCACTTGCCGGTTTGGCTTGCGCCATGGAATGTTTTCATAGCAGCATCGTAACGCCAATAAATGGCACAACCATCCGGCACGGGGATCAAGTCCGCGCTTGTCAGGCGGGACATCTCTGTGGGGTTTAAATGCAAATCGACAAAGCGCGCAGGCTCTTTCAGCGCAAAGCTGTCTTGCCGAATGGCTTGTGCAGCCGAATCAACTTCAAAGCGCAGCAGACGCTGACTTTTGATCTGGGTGCGCTCCATGCCTGAGGACTGCTGGACATAAAAAACATGAGTGCCAAACTGGGGCAGCTTCAATGACGATACCACCTCATGCACATGCTCAACCAAGTCTTGCTTGACCAACAGCTTGACATCGCCCGCGTCAATTTTTTGTTGCCAGACTTGCTCGTTGTTGTTCCACTCGCCAGAAAACCATGAGGCCAGCTGTTGCAAATCAACCGATAAATCCGCTTGAGCTGCCCCTGACAGTCCCAAGCTCAAGCCAGCAGCCAGCAGCCATCTGCGACAGGCCGCATAGACTTGAATCATAAGTCATAAGTGACAGTGGCTCCAATTTGACGCAAGCGAGGCAAGAAGTCAACGGCAGACCTGCGATAAGTGGAGGGGTCGAGGTAGCGAAAGCCGTTGAGCGATGTGGGATCATTCGTGGCATTTTTCACCCACAGATTGGCTTTCCAGCCTTTGGCACGAACGCCAGCCGAGAGGTTGACGTGGGTAAAAGGGTCAGCCCAGATCATGTTTTGAATTTCGGCGTAACGGCGCGACTGGTACACAACATCAATGCGGCCAAAGGCACGTTTGTCAGACCCTTCAATAGGGAAGTCTACAGCTGCAGATCCTGCTGCGGAGTGCCTGGGTGTGCGGGGCAAAGTGAAGCCGGCGGCCGACATGTTGCCACCAAAAACGGTGCCATTGGTGATCTCTGTTCCCTCGACAACTTTGGCATCGGTGTAGGCGTAATTGGCTGCCAATGTCAACCAATCTGTGGCACGCATAGACAGGTCAAACTCCAAACCTTGAGTTAGCGCCTTGCCCACGTTGTTCACGATGGTGGTGGTGGCCGGTTGGCCAGTGAAAGGGTTCGTCACAGTAGACAGGTTGGACAATTGCAAGCCGTCTATGTTGTTCTTGAACGCTGCAACGTTAAAGCCGATCTTTCCGCCGTTGAGCACCGTTTTAAATCCCACCTCTGTGGAGTTAATTTTTTCACCGCTGTAAGCGAAAACGCTGTCAGGCAAGCCGGGCGTGGTGTTAAATCCACCGCTTTTGCTGCCTTTGGCCGTTTGAGCGTAGACCAACATATCCTTGCTGGGTTTGTAGTCAACGGTAAAGCGAGGCGCGAAGTCTTTGAATGTTTTGTCGCCCTTGATGTAGCAAACTTGACCTGCCACACAGGTGCCCACAGTGTAACTGGCCAGGCCCAATGCTGTGCCGCCAACTTGCACCCGCTCAGTGCTCGAGCGACCTTCAGCCGAGACGCGAACGGCATTTGTCAGTTCGTATTGCACCCGTCCAAACCAGGCTTCGTTGTGCACGTGCGATTCAGACTTGGGTGTCAAGCCTTGTGGCGCTGTGATGACCTTGCCTGCCGAGTCCTTGGCAATCACGCCATTACCGGTCAGACCCTCACCGTCTTCTTGGTACAAAAAGCCGCCAACCAACCAAGTCAAGGGGCCTTTTTCATCGGAGCTCAACCGAATCTCTTGTGAGTAATAGGCAAGTTTGTCGCGGTCATAGGACGTCCATGATGAGCCGCCCAAAAAAGAGGGTACAAATTGCGTGTTGTTGTAGGACTGATCTGCACCCACATTGGACTGCTGTCGTGTGGAAGCAGTTTGTGAAGTCAGTGTGTAGCCATTGCTGAAATACTTATTCATGGTCAATGACGTGCGGTCAATTTGGCGGTCTAAGCCAGCAATGTCGCCATAGGCTTTACCAGTCTTTGGGTCGACGTAATTGGCCAAATCTTTTTCATTGCGAATCACCGTGGTACCGCTGAAGACCGCCGCGCCACAGGGCCAGCCGTTGAGCTTGGTTGACAAACTGGCAGGCACAGAGGCATCAGGCAGTCCTTTTGCGTTGTTGCCGACGATATTCACAGTGCGGCCATTGCAAGAGGCGCCGTTGGCAATGTTGGTGGACCCGTTCAGACTTGACACCGCATTGTTGGCTTGGGTTGGAATGCTCCGCAGCGTGGCAGCAAACAAGCCATCGCGGTCTTTGGATGCGTCAAACGACAGCAGTGCATTAAAGTCTTGATTGGGGGTGAAGAAAAACTGCATACCCGTTCCCGTGCTGTTTTCATAACCAATTTTGTTGCCAGTTTGGCTGTTGGTGTATTGCCCCCCGTAGGCATAGTCTTTGACCTTGACTCTCGCTGACAATACCTCTGGCAATATTGGAAAGCTTAACGCGCCAAAGACGGTGTGTTCACCCGCACTGGCACCCGTGATGGACACCGTGCCTTTGACTGTCTGACTGGGCTTTGCCGTGATGTAGTTGATGGCGCCTGCATAAGTTGAGCGGCCGTAAAGGGCCGATTGTGGTCCCTTGATCACCTCAACGCGCTGTGCATCGTCAAGCGCAAGACCCAAGGTGCCGTCGCGCATGAAGATGCCGTCAACAAACACAGAAACGGGTTGCGGTGCCTCTTGGCGCAGTGCGGAAATACCTCGAATGACGGGGCGCTCGGCAGTTCTGCCGAAGTCTGGCGAGTAACTCAAACCAGGTGTGAACAGCGACAATTCCGTGATCGAAGTGATGCCGCGGTCCTGAATTTCCTTGCCAGACAAAGCTCGAATTGACAAAGGTACATCAATCAATCGCTCTTCTACGCGCCGTGAGCTAACAACAAGTGTATCGAGGGCGTCGTTGTTTTCGTCAGCTTTAGCATTGCCTGCGGTCGCCGGCACCGCAGCAGTCTGTGCAATCACTTGACACGCTGCAGATGCTATCGCGGTTAGCAAAAACATCTTAATTAATCGCATAGAGGTCTCCTCAATTTTTTTAAAAGTGAAATTACAACATGTCCGGACAAATATTAACAGAATAAAATAAGTTGTCCATACAAATATTTGGCATATGATTTCTTGTCCTTATTTCTTTGATCGATAGGCAGTTTCAATGCCAAAAATGTTGTTTTTTGTTCATTTTGGGTGCAAATTAAGTTGTACCTGCATGTGCAATTGGATGTTGTGGTGCCGAGAGGGCAGGCTTGTCTCTAGGTTAAGAGCGAGTATTCTTAAATCAAAGTTGCCTTTATTGGATGTGTTCGAAACGCATGAGGCGATGAGATTTAATCAATATCTTGCATCCTAATGATTAAATATAATAAGAAAGTAGGAAATGATTGACTTCGCCAGCCGGCAGCGCGGGACCCGAAAGCATCTGATCGGGTTGACTGCGGTGCTTGTATTGCACGGGCTGCTGTTTTGGGCCATCAATTCAGGACTTGCACGCAAGTTTGTGAAGGTCATCAAAGGGCCGGTAGAAGCCGTCCTTTTGGAAGAAACCAAGCCGGATATTCCGCCTCCGCCGCCCCCACCGCCGCCCCCTAAGAATTTGCCGCCGCCGCCACCTTCTTATGTGCCGCCCGTGGACATCCAGGTGGCTACGCCACCCCCTGTGAACGCCATTGCCGCTGTGTCCAACACGCCGCAGCCTGTAGCACCGCCTTCGCCATTGCCTGTGCAAATGACGGCGCCGCCTGCACCACCTGCACCACCACCTGCACCTCCCGTGCAAACTGCTGCCGTGATCAGCGCTTCCAGTTGCGAGAAGCCCGAGTACCCAAGCGCCTCCAAGCGCTTGGAAGAAGAAGGCACTGTGCAGCTCAAGTTCTTGGTGGGCGCAGACGGCAAGGTCCTTGAATCGGCCGTAGAGAAATCGTCTGGATTTAGGCGACTAGATGAAGCTGCCCGTGCCGGCTTGTCCAAGTGCCAATTCAAACCCGCTACGGTGGATGGCAAGCCTCAGCAAAGCTGGGCGAGCATGAAATACACATGGCGTTTGGAATAAGCTCAATGCCAAGCACCGCCCCATTTTTGTTGAACATTTTTTAAATTTAATTGAATCCGTTTCAGAGGAGTCCTCCCATGATCAAGCAACTCAAAACTCTCGTTCTCGCTATCGGCTTGGTAGCCGGCTTGAGCTTGGCCAGCACCAGCTTTGCGGCTAAGCCTAAAGAAGCTACCCCCGCTGCGGCACCTGCAGCAGCAGCGCCAGCACCCGAAGCTGCAGCGCCAGTTGCTGCACCTGCGCCTGTCGCAGCTGCAGCTGTCGCCCCCGCTGGCGAGCACGACGACAACCCTTATGGCCTAGGTGCTTTGTGGGCCCAAGGCGACATCGTGGCCAAGGGCACTTTGCTCATCTTGGTGCTTATGTCGATGGGTTCTTGGTACGTGATCATCACCAAGTTCTTTGAGCAATCGAAGGCTGCCAAGTTTGCCAAGGCCGCCCAAGACTCGTTCTGGTCTGCCGCTTCTTTGCGCCAAGGCGCAGACGGCTTGGCAG
>Ga0209442_1001814_pt1 | contig 11932 bp, 3 predicted proteins | sample LauGreSBDMM110DD_2_FD_187565 | JGI IMG/M metagenome (GOLD analysis project Ga0209442, IMG submission 187565) | Freshwater lake microbial communities from Lake Michigan, USA - Sp13.BD.MM110.DD (SPAdes) (version 2) | ecosystem: Environmental > Aquatic > Freshwater > Lake | place: Lake Michigan, USA...
AATAGTAGAAATATGTATAAGTCTGGAGGTCTTAAAAAATCCATTAAAGCTTCTCGTAAAATGAAGAAAGGTGGTGCGAATGATATTCAAGGAATAGATGTAGATTCTTTACCACAAAATATACAACAACAAGCTGTAAAATTAAATGGTTTAATCATTGAATATAATAATGTTAAAGATGATTCTCAAAAAAACGTTACAGCATTACTTAATATTGCTAACCAAATTGTTGAAATTTTAAAAATATTAGCGCCATCAAAACCAGGTATTTTTGGTATATTTTCGAGAAAACAAACAACAGCAGCAGCGCCACCAGCACTAGCACCAGTAGTACCACAACAACAACAACAACAACAACAACAACAAGCGCCAGCAGCAGCACCAGCACCAGCACCAGCGGCACCATCAGTACCAGTAACACCAGCAGCAGCAATCACAGCAGCAGACCAACAAGCAGAGGAAGAAGAGGAAGAGGAAGAAGAGGCAACCGAATTACCACAACAAATACAGGTAACACCACCAACAGTAGAAGAAGCTCCATTACCTTTAGCCCCGGCGCCTTTAACAGAAGAACAAAAAGCTGAGGCAGCGCGACAAAATGCTATTAAACCAGTAGAAGGTGGTCGTAAAAAGAAGGCTACCCGCAAAGTAAAACGCGGTGGTGCCATTGATATGTCCAAGCTATACAATGTATCTGGATTGATCGTAGATTCTAAAGACCCTGTTGCCATGGCTGCTCAAGTCAGTCAAGACAATACCCCGATGCCCTTCTCTTCCTCCGGACAAGGTATCACTTACAGTGCCGGAATTCCTGAACAATTCATGCGCGATCTTAACCCAACCTTAGGAATGGCAGGTGGCAAGAAACGCACTGTTGGATCTGCCAAGACCCAGGATAAGCAACGCGCTGGATCTGCCAAGTCCAAGACTCAAGACAAAAAACGCAAAGACTCTGCCAAAACTAAATCCAAGAAATGAAACTATTTAAAGCATAATGCAGTTTAAATAGTAATGATGGCTCCTAAAAATCAATATATGCTATGGACAGATTCAGACTTAGAATCTTTAAATATTTTATATCAAAATGGTTTTTCAGATGAGGAAATTGCGCGCATACTTCTACGCACTCCTCGAGCAATTAAACACGCAGTTAATAATCTTTTGATTCAAGAAACATTTCATCACGGTACCCGAGAAACCGCGAAAAAATATGGCATGTCCGAAGACGATATGTACACAGATATCGTTCCTGACAAATATTATCCCTATCAATCTCCTCAAATGTCCTATTGTCCAATCATTACTATAATCTTTGGTTTTACTATGTTAACTATGATCACACTCTATGGCAGTTATGATCAAATCATGTAAAATTTCTTTTTTTACCCTTCTAATATTAGAGTTGTCGTATGAGCAGTTATATTGCGAAAGACACATTATATCCAAGATTGTTTATTTTGGCATGTAATGTGGATGCCTTAGTGGTACAAAGTACATTACCAGAAACTAAATTGGTATTATTAAATAATCTTGCTGCTTCAAATGACAGTATTTATCCCCAACTTGCCATTTCTTCATCGAATGAATATTTAAAATTTTATAAAAATTCCAATGTTCTTGCTTATTACGAAGAACGCTATAATCGCGCAAGCCATCTCGTGGATCGTTCTATCGCGAATGAATATCTATTCCAATCTGGACTAACCGAAACCAATTATGCTGGCATCGGTTATTGCAATGAAACCATTAATTTCTATGTACCGGCAACAACCGTTCCTGCTGTATCTATTTTATATAATAGTGGACATCGTTTAGGTATTGGAACACATATTCCAACCGAAGCCCTCCATGTTCAGGGAAATATTCTCACCAGTGGTACATTAACCGCCTCAAATTTAGTTATATTGGGAGATTCCGTTATTTTAGATACGATAACATGTAATACTGAACAGCTATATATTACCAATTTAGGATCGGGTCCTGCTCTTAAAGTGACTCAAGAAGGTCCTCAACCGGTTGCCGAATTTTATGACGATCAAACATTAACCTTGATTGTAGCAGACGGTGGTACAGTTGGTATTCGCACAGATTATCCGCGTCAAACACTTGATGTTAATGGAACCGCTATGTTTTCAAGTAATGTCGGTATTGGAACAACTCATCCTCGTGAAATTCTTGACGTCATTGGACAGTCCATTTTTTCTTCAAATGTCGGTATTGGAACCACAATCCCTCGAGATGCCCTGGATGTATTTGGAAATTTTCGCGTAAGTGGATCATTTTACCAAAATAATACTGAAGTAGTTTTTACAAATTTAATAGATGGTTGGCAATTTAATCCATCTAATAGCAATGTCTATTACCTGAATGGAAATGTGGGCATTGGAACATCTTCTGCCGTGGAAAAATTACATGTGATTGGAAATACTTATTTAGAGGGTAACCTTACATTATCTTCGTCAAATATTATTACAGCAAGCTATCTAAACGGTACAGCATCCAATGTAGGTTATAAAATTCAACCCGTTGATTATTTATTAGGAAATTCATATGATGGTTCCAGCAGTGAAACATGGACTATTAATGCCTCGACCACCAGTACCTATAACAATCTCGTAGCCCGTGATGCCCAATCAAATATTTACCTTGGTGGAATCGGTATTGGTACAACAGCAGTACGACAAGCAACAACTCTTGATATTATAGGTAGTACAATTGTATCAGGTAACTTAGGAATTGGTACGACAAATCCCAATGGACATATATTTAGTATTTATGCTTCGAACGGCGCATCCCATTTCTCAATCGATCAACAAGGCAACTTGGGTATTGGTACGACTTTTTCTGAAACATCCCTCACTATTCGCCCAACCCTTTATGAACCTAAAATAACCCTATGGAATTCAAATGCCCCCACAAATTCCCATTATGGCTTTGGTGTTTCTTCAAATCAATTAAATTATCATTCTATTGCGAATCACGTTTTTTATAAAGATGGGCGAAATGGGGATGGTATTGAATATTTCCGTATTCAATCTGATGGAAACTTGGGAATCGGAACATCCATCGCGCGACAAAAAGTAGATATTATCGGAAGCCTTATCTTAACTTGTAACCTTGGCATTGGAACTGCCCTTCCAAAAGAAGCCTTAGATGTTTATGGAAATATTACAACAAATAACTGTAATATTTACTTGGGTTCTGGTACAATTTTTGCTTCTAATTTCGCAGGTACAGTTACCCAAGTAGTATCTTCTTTAACCACAAATGGTTACTTGGTTGGGGAATCGTTCAATGGCTCTTCTCCCCAGACATGGTCAATCAATGCAACTTCCAATAGTAGCTATAATAATTTGGTCGCAAGAGATTCCCTTTCAAATATTTATATAGGAGGCGTCGGTATTGGTACGACCGTTGCGAGGGCAAATATAGATGTTATTGGAAACATAGTTGCCATTGGAAATATAGGCATCGGAACAACCCTTCCAACCCAGTCACTCCATATAAGACATGCGGATCCAATTGGAATCTATTTGGATAACGCTACAACTGGAATAGACTTTACAACCACACAGCTAAAGGTTCAACAGGGTGAATATATCTTTTATTCTAAACCGGCTTCTGTTTTGACTGAATATATGCGACTAGATGCGGCTGGAAATCTGGGTATTGGAACAACCGCACCTAGAGAAAAATTAGATATTATCGGAAATGCAAAACTAAGTGGTCAATTTCAATCGACTGTACAACTTCCATTGCCACCCTTTGTAATAACAAGTACCTCTTTGGTTAGTAATTTAAATATTGAATTATTTAATGATCAGCCTAGTGCGTTTTATCGTAATATTAGCAATGTGAATGCGGGTATTTTGATGCCCTTATATGGTGGTACTGGATGTAATTTATTGCCTGCCTCTAAAATATTGGTTGGATCATCCACCTCTCCGGTCACAACACCGTGGGAACTTCATTGGGATTCGACAAATCAGCGCCTAGGTATTGCGACAGATCAACCTCAACAGCGTTTAGACGTCAGAGGTTCCATTGTATCTTCTGGAAATGTGGGTATTGGAACCGTTGTACCTCTTTATTCCCTTGACATTATCGGAAACATGCGCGCCACTCAGCCCATTATTTCTACATTGGCAACCGGCGCAGCTCCTTTTACTATTTCAAGTACAACCCTTGTGACAAACCTAAACGTGGAACTATTGGGTGGGTACAATAGCGATTTTTACAGGAATATGGACAATGCAATTTCAGGAACGTTAATCGTGCCTCGTGGTGGTACGGGATGTAATTTATTGCCCTCTTATAAACTTTTAGTGGGTAATGGAGGGGATCCGATCACAACCCCATGGGAACTTCATTGGCAAAATGGTAACCTAGGTATTGGAACAAACCAGCCTTTATCACCTCTACATGTTCAACAAAAGATCCAGTCAGATACCTATGAATCAACCGCTTCTTCAACGCCTCCTTTTAAAATCCAAAGCAGCCAATTCGTAAGCAATCTAAACGTTCATTACTTAAATGGTAGAGATGGAAATTATTATACCAATGTATCAAATATTCAAACAGGTATTCTTAATACTGTTTATGGTGGTACTGGGTCTAATTTATTAACAACGAATAAGCTACTCGTGGGTCAAGGAGCAAATGGTGTAATAAGTCCCACTGAATTACACTGGGGTGGTAACTATTTAGATATCACCGGTAAATTAACTATTTCTAGCAATGTAGGTATCAATACCGTTCATCCAAAATCAGAGTTAGAGGTTTCGGGTAATATTTTAACGACGACACTGGGTGTTGGAAATACAACCTTGTTTTCAACGTTTGATGCTTATGGTAATTTAGGTATAGGAACAGTTTTAACTCCTTATCAGTTTCAAGTATATTCAACAGATACAGTCCTAGCGGTTCAACAGGGCAAGTTAGGTGTTTTTAAAGGAGCGGCAGCGGCACCTGCGGCTGATATAGAAGTTCGCAATAGTTCGGCAACGGATTATACAGGTATTTTGGTACACAATAATGGAAATGTAAATCCCGGAGCTTCTATTCGAATTATTGGTACCCGTTATGACCAGGCATGTAATGTAGCGTATACAGCGAATTTAGGTCTTCAACGTTATAATAATAATGGATATTTACAGGCAAATATTCCTCTTGGATTAATCCATTTTGGTGGTAATCATACATCAAGTTCTACAGCAAACCGCGCTTATTCAGCTTATATTGGTGCTATTTCAGAACAGCCCTTTTTAACATCTTCGAATGTTGCGACAGCGTTAATTTTTAAAACAGGATCAAATGCTTATCAATACGAAGATACATCCGTTTTACCGGAAGAAAAGATGCGTCTCGACAGTCATGGAAATTTAGGTATTGGAACACAGCAACCAGCATATAAATTAGATGTTCAAGGAAGTTTTCAAGCAGGAGAGGGAATACCCAATGGTTTACCAACAGCATATAGTGGAGGACCCTATCATCGTCAACGAAGCTGGGATACATCAAATATTACACATACGATATCCTTTCCTGAATATTGTATGACAACGAATAGTTGTGGAACACTACATATTCAAGTTAAATCAATTTCAGCGCCTTATAAATTAGGAAATATATCGGCGTCATTCTTAGTGTCTCATGATGAACCGATTGATTTATTTAATGTATTTTACCATCAAAATAATAATCTCGTTAACTTAAACGTGACGGCAAGTAATCAAGATATAGTTGTAACAACTGACGGAGAATGCGCAATTGCTTGGACGACTATTGGTGCGTGTTAAGTTAAAATTTCATTCATAAAAATATCTATAGATCATAGAAGGAAGTTATCACAAATGTCATTGATACAAAAACTCATTAACAGGGACGAACTTCAAACACAAGCCCTTCTAGATCCGGTAAGTAAATTTCGCGTGTCAACACCTCAGACATTGATTGATACAGATTTTGAATATAGTTTACAACCAACCAAATGGGAATCGATTGAAATGATAAACAATATCCCCGTTTTTTTTACAAGAGATGGAGATGAACAAATTGAGTTGGTAGATGTTCAAATCACAGAGGCAAGTTATAATATAGTAATAACGAGTCGATTTAACCATAATTTTGTAGTAGGAACGCCGTTTATTATTAGTGGTTTATTATCAGCAAGTGCGGAGGGAACATTCGTCGTAAATAATATTATTAGTCTAACTCAATTTTCTTACCGTGCGAAACGTATTCAAACGGAAACAAAAACAATTTTTGATAGTTATACATCCTATTTATATTCAGCTAAATTCTTTCAATCGACACAATATACGTATGATAATTTAATTGCGATTGAGACATCCGGATTAGCACGTGATGATGATTCAACCATTGATATTAGTTACTCGGATTTTACAAATACCGAAAAATCGACCATTAAAGTAATCACAAAAAGTCCTTCTGGATTTTTAAAAGATAGTTTTTTAATTCTTTCAAATAGTTTTGGAATAAAATCCGTAGATTTTGATGCGAGTACGGTAGATATTTATCCAACAATTATTACAAGTTATACGATTGATACAGCATCCAATAATCCAAGTGGTTCTGGATATTTATCTCGTGTGATGAATCCTTATAATTTTGAATCCAAACAAACCTACTACGTTGGTTTAGAAGATGTAAATATTTCAAATAACTCAATAACAGCATCGAATCATGGATTAAGAAATGATAATTTTGTTATGTACGTTAGTCCTTTAAGTGATAAAGCGATTGGAGGATTATCCAATTATTGCCTTTATAAAGTTGCCAATCCTACAACACATACATTTCAATTACAAAACGTAGAACCTTATCAACGTTCAGGATTTCAGTATAGATTATTTGGTTTAAATATTGGAACTATAGTACGCTCAGGTTCGTCTCCCAACTTTATTTATAATCCATCCGGTAATCCATATACATATGCAAATAATACAGCAAGTTTACTACGTTATACAGGTTTTGGAGGTTCAACATATATTACGTCAATGCCAATTACAAGTAGTACTTCTCTTGGCGGAACTTTTTTTAATAATGCTTCACCTGGTCGCTCTTTAGAAATGTTTGGTTACTATTATGCCCGTACAACTTCATTGTATTCTTTTAAATTAATAGCAACAAATGCGTTTGGATATATGTGGTTTGGATCTAATGCGACAATTGAATATAATTCTGTAAATACAGCTTATCGGGGTGGTGCTGTCGGGTTTGGAACAAATTACCCAATTACTGGTTATCCAACAACCTCTCCTGAAGTAAGCATTCAATTACAACAAGGTGAATATTTACCAATTCGTTTACATTTTTCAAGTATAAAAACAGCAAGTGTTGATCTTCGTTTACAAATTAAGGATCCTCTGGTAGCTGGTTATCCCTCAACCTTTACAAATTTTTCAACATCCCTTCATCCCGTTTATACTTATACTCCCCGTTTAAATACAGCGGGTACAGTTCAAGAATCAAGTGGAGGTTATTGGTATCAATTTACAAATCTAACGTTAGGTGAAGGTGCAACAAGTAATTATGGTATTCATTCGTTCCATAAATCATTCCCGATAAATTATATCAATAAATACCCAACAAATAGTATTAATGTTATGTATCGTCAATTAGACAGTCAAGGTACATCAGCTGTTGTATTGAAGAAAGATTTATCAGTTACTTTGTTTTCAAGAGATTATCTTCGGGGTGAAGGAATTGGATTAAATGGACCTAATTTAACCTATAATAATTATGGTGATACATGTATGTTATCAACTTATAATAAAGCCGCAATTAACTATCGTTTATCAGCTACCTATATTCCACCAAATTCAACATCGACCACATTAAATATTAATTTATCAGGAAATCCTGTAACTAACTATTTATATGATCTCAATTTAGGTTTGGTCAATTGGATTGTACCAACTGCTGAATTATCTCTTCGAGATAGTTTTTATTATAAAAATCATGGAATCGCAGCCAATAATTTAATAAGAATTACAAGCGCGACAGGTGAAGGTATGCCAGGTGGAATATCTTTATTAACTGATTATTATGCAGAAGTTCTTGGAACAGATTATTTCCGTTTAAAACCTACTATTGGAAGTCCAGCTGTGGATATTACAAATTTTAAAAATAGCTCTTTAACATTAACTCGTATTACATCAAATGCGAACGCTTATTCTATTTACGCACCTGGTCATGATTTAATTGAAGGAACATATGTAAAATATACTAAAAATAAAACTACAAATACATTATTAACTGGATTAACAGATAATGGATTTTATTATATTCGCACGCCTACTTCTACACGTTTCAAACTATCTTTATCAAAAGGTGGTGCTATTCAATCAATCACAAATAATCCCTCTTTACCAGAAGCACATAGTATTATTAGTCAGGACCGTGCGACTGATGGAAATTATCGCATTGATACAATCGATGGAAATTATGGGATGGTATTACAAGGATTAACGGGTATTCCAAGAATTCCCTTTACATTTTTACCAAATAAAGTATTGGATCTTGAAAAGCAAGCATTTAAGTTAGTTTCTCATGATTTAGTGACAGGTGCTCGATTAATTTATAAAAAACCCACCGATTATGATGAAATAAATGGATTAACTGACAATCAAAGTTATTTTATAATACGTCTCGATGCGGATTATTTCCGTTTATCAAAAGTTACAATTGATGACACGATCGTAACAGCAGATGGATATATCGCTCTTTACAATCAAATAAATAGCAATAATTATATAGAATTTAGTACATATCCCCTCAATACTTATTCATGTAATCATACATTTCAAATAATAACTATTGGCGGTCAAACAAAAACAAATAATGTTTTAACATTAACTCATAGTTGTAATATTGTTCGTTGTGATTCGGTTGATTTCTTTTCCACTACCCGTTTGGGTGATTTCTTAAATATTCATTACAATGAACGTCAAACATCTTATACTATTCGTACATCACCCAATGATGGTGTTCAAGTGGGAGCAGATTTACCAAGTACCAATGTTATCATATTTAATGCTAACCATAATTTAATAAGCGGTAACAGTGTAGTATATAAACAAGGAACCAATTATATTCGTGGATTATCAAATGATAATATTTATTATGTGAATAGTAATGCACTAAATACGATATCCCTTTATTATTCGTCAAACGCAGCATTACAGCAAAGTATTGATAGTACTTATTATACAGGTGGTATAGATGGTCGTATTCAATTAGGAATGACTGGAATTGCTACAAGTACTGTAGGTAATTTCATTCGTTATCAAGAAGGGCTCATACAACAATATCAAATTAAAGATATTAATAATAAAAATTATGTAACTTTAGAAAATAATATTTCATTACCATCTTATCTAGGTATTGGTACAACTGCTTCTGGAAATGCGTTACTATTATCAACCGGATTATACCCTCGTTCAGATTCTTATATTGAACATCGTGCTTACAATGGTGGTGTAGAAATTGTACCCTCACTAAATCCAGATAGTGTAATTATTCGTCAAACACGTAGATATTTCCGTTATCAGTCGGGTAAAGGTATTCAATTATCTAAAGCTGTAAACTTTAGCGCACCTGTTGAAATTATTTCAATGGTTCGTGGAGATCCTCCAGCTACATTAGGAGGTGAAGATGGATCTTATGTTACAGTAACTACCCGCAAACCACATCGTTTAGCCAAAGGTGTTCAAATCGAAATTCGTGGAGTTGATATAGGAGATAATGATCCTGACAATGATATATGGAATCAAACATATGTGGTTTATGAAATTGATTCGGAAAGTCCAACTATATTCTATTTTGCATTAACGACATTACCACGTACGACAGAAGCAGGTGGATTTCCAAATTATATAGTATCTCGAACAAAATGGGGCAGTTATTTAAGAGCCGGTTTAATGGATGATCAAAATGGAATATTCTTTGAATTTGATGGGGAAAAATTATATTGTTGCCGACGTAATAGTGTAACACAGATCCCAGGTACTGTAAATTGCGTATTTAATAGTCAATTGATTACGGGTGTAAATACTCGTTTTACTACCCAGATAGCCCAAGCAGGTTCTAAACCAGAATTGGGACGTGATCGCATCGTCATTCGCGGAGTAACTTATAAAATCATTCTTGTTCAAAATGATGAAACTCTTTATATTCAACCTCCTTATCGTGGAATTACAGGTTCTAGTTTAATCATGTCTTTGACTCAGGATACAAAGACTCCTCAAGAAGAATGGAGTATTGATGCTTGTGATGGTAATGGACCGACAGGGTTTAATTTAGATATAAATAAAATACAGATGGTTTACATTGATTATAGTTGGTATGGAGCGGGTAAAGTTCGTTATGGATTTAAGACACTCACCGGTGAAGTGCGATATGTTCATGATTTTATACATAACAATCAATTTACACTGGCTTATTTACGTTCAGGTAATTTACCAGCACGTTACGAAGTAGGAACATTAGAAGAACCTATCTTTGCCCCGGCATTACTTCATTGGGGTACCTCAGTGATTATGGATGGAGGTTTTGATGATGATGCCGCCTATATATTTACAGCAGCAGGAAAACAAATTATCTATTTTAATCGTGATACAACCGATTACAACTTAGCAGCTTCTGGACGTGTATTTACAGTAACTTACGCTGGAGCAACAACTACGCATTTTGATGGGACTTTAAATAGAGATGTAATAAGTTATATTGTAACTTTGGCTGGAGCCAATTTAGCAACAGTCATATTCAATGAATTACGTTACTTTGTTCCTGGAACAGAAATTTGGGATCAAACCGCATTGACTTTCTTTGGATCTCAAAATAGAATTACAGCCTATGCTGAATTAATTGATGGAGTTTATTACATGTATGTAGCAAATGCCCCTAGTTTTATAGGAACTAGAAGTTCAGGAACCCTTCGTCTAGGATCTAAACTATCCGATCCTATCCCTCGTAATATTCCTTTAATTAGTATTCGTTTAGCTCCATCGGTGGATAATGGAAAAGGTGCTCAACTTGGTCAACGTGAAATTATAAATCGTATGCAATTGGATATGTTTTCAGTAGGTGTTTTATCCACTCATGATTGTGAAATTAAAATTATATTAAATGGTGTACCATTTTCTAAAAATTATGATCGTATTACATCACCCTCATTAGCTCAAGCGATTTATCATGAAAAATTCGCAAGTATTTCAGGCGGATTAGCGATTTATAGTTTCCGTATAACAGGTGGATCAATTGATACCACATTAGGTGCTACAAAACCTAGACGTCTTGCGGCAAATACAAGTATTCAATTAGATCAAATATCTAGTTTAGGTAATTCAATTATAGCGGGTAATGGTATTTTCCCTGATGGACCTGACTTAGTGACAGTAGTAGCTACACCATTAGATACGAATTATGTAGGTGCGGATCGTCCATTTTCAATTACATCACGTATTTCATGGAAAGAAGCCCAGGCTTAATTATTTGTATTTAAACCCATCCAGATTCATTTTTCTTAGATTATCTTAAGGTTAAATGTCTATATCTATTGGACGTAATCGTGTTTTTAATCAGGTGGATAATCCACTGTTGATTCATACAAGTTTTTCCAATACGCTACTTTTAAATTCTGACACAAGTAATGTCATCATTGTCATGGATAATTATGAACTAGGACAACGTAAATCATCCAATGGATCTGTATCTTTATCATTTGATTTAAATCATAAAAATGAAAAATTAAGTAGTTTTACACCAACACTTGCCTCATTCTTAATTGATGCTGTTTTTACTTCAAATGTTACTATTGAAAAATCACTTATTATTCAACAAAATATTTCATCGTCTGTCTTAAATACATGTAATCTTGAATTAACTACATTAATAGGCGATCCTGTAA
>Ga0209442_1001816_pt1 | contig 11929 bp, 10 predicted proteins | sample LauGreSBDMM110DD_2_FD_187565 | JGI IMG/M metagenome (GOLD analysis project Ga0209442, IMG submission 187565) | Freshwater lake microbial communities from Lake Michigan, USA - Sp13.BD.MM110.DD (SPAdes) (version 2) | ecosystem: Environmental > Aquatic > Freshwater > Lake | place: Lake Michigan...
TGATCCTCTGGAAGCGAGCTTGGATCCAAAACAATAATTTTATTTGCTAGGGCTGGCCCACGAACTGCACGATTAGCGTTATCTCTAAGAAGAGTTGGAGCACCACCAGAAACTGTTTTCAATAATCTCATCAACGACATGATTGTCGCGGGACCACATACGCCATCAACTTTTACACCAACAGATTTTTGAAACTCTTTAATTGCTGCTTCAGTCCGAGAACCAAAGACTGCATCAACTCGACCACAATCAAAACCCATTTCAACTAACCGCGATTGCAGTGCGGCAACGTCATCTCCGCGAAGTGGTTTTCCTGGAACGAAAGAAAGGATTCGATCGCCTAGTTTCCAGCGCGCTTCATCAATTGCGCGAATTGTTGGCTCATCAATTTCGCCTGAAACAATCAGGCCACGTTCTTGTTGGAATGCACGTAATCCATCTTCTTCAACCGCACCAAAATTAGTTGATGCGGTTTTTAAAAACCCAAGTCTGGTTAAAGTATTTGTGACCAACGAAATTACATTGGTCTCCTCACCAGTTGGAGACATGAATTTAAATAAACGCTGCTAGTTCTTTAAGAAGTGCTGGCTTTGGCTTTGCACCAATAACTGTTTTTACAACTTCGCCATTAACGTAAACATTTAAGGTAGGAATTGAAGTAATTCCATACTTAATTGCAATCGCTGATTCTTCATCGGTGTTCAACTTAACAACTTTAATTTTTCCAGCATATTCAGTAGCAATCTCATCGAGGATCGGGCCAACAGCGCGGCATGGACCACACCACTCTGCCCAAAAATCTACAAGTACTGGTGTTGAACTCTTTAAAACTACTTCATCAAAAGTAGCGGCTGTTACTGGTTGCGCTGCACTCATTTTTTCCTCTTCTTCTATTTAACTGGTACGCGATTGATTAGTGATTGGTTGATTATATTTAATGTCCGGAAAGAAAGCGCTCTGCATCTAGTGCTGCTTGGCAGCCAGATCCAGCGGCTGTTATCGCCTGACGGTAGGTGTGATCGACTAGATCCCCACAAGCAAAGACACCTTTTTGGTTGGTGCGCGTCGATCTGCCATCGACCTTTACATAACCTTCGCCATCTAAATCTATTTGGCCAACAAGTAGTTCACTTCTAGGAAGGTGGCCAATGGCAACAAAGAGACCATCGAAAGCTTTTTCACTCTCTTCGCTTGTTACCAGATTGCGAAGTTTTAGCCCAGAAACTTTATCTTCACCAAGAACATCAATGACTTCGGTATTCCAAATAAATTCAATCTTTGGATTTGCATGCGCGCGCTCAACCATAATTTTCGATGCGCGAAGCGAATCTCTACGGTGAATAACAAAAACTTTACTTGCAAATTTAGTTAGGAAGTTTGCTTCCTCCATTGCAGAATCGCCACCGCCAACAACGGCAATAACTTTCTCTCTAAAGAAGAACCCATCGCAAGTGGCGCACCAAGAAACACCTCGACCAGATAACCGTTTCTCGTTTACCAATCCAATTTCCTTATAAGCCGAACCAGTTGCAAGAATTACAGATTTAGCTTGCAAAGTATTTCCGGATCCATCTTTAAGAACTTTAATATCTCCACTTAATTCCATGGAAACTATGTCATCAGTAATTAATTTTGTCCCGAATCTTTCGGATTGTTTGCGCATTGAATCCATAAGATCTGGTCCCATTACGCCTTCCACGAAACCAGGAAAGTTTTCCACTTCAGTTGTATTCATTAAAGCGCCGCCAGCAGTAACCGAGCCTTCATAAAGTATTGGTGAAAGTTGCGCACGCGCCGCATAAATGGCTGCGGTATAACCAGCCGGGCCCGACCCAACGATTACTACTTCATGTATTTCGCTCATCTGGCTACCCTATCTTTTTACGTCTGGCTAGAACTTGAAAGGCACTAGTTATCTCACTTACACGGGCAATCTTGCAGAGCACAAGATAACCAACTCCACACACTGCTAGAACGACAAAAAGGCGCACCATATTCCCGCCTGGAATTAGATCGCGTAAGAACCAAATAGGAACCGAAACCAGGAGCGCAAGAACGGTGAGTTTGAGATAAAAACCAAAGACCTCAGAAATAGCGATTGAAATTCCATATCGACGAAGCAATCGAATAGTGCTCCAAGCTCCAAAGTAATAACTAAGTGCTAGCGCTCCCGCCAATCCAACAGTTACCCATTCTGGCGGCAGAGTGAAAGCAACAATTATTGAAACTATTACTGCAACGATATTCATAATCGCATTACTTAAAACTTGTAATTTCACATTTTCAAATGCATTCAATCCGCGAAGAGCAATCAAATTAACGCTCATCGGTGCCAAGCCAAGAGCTAGCGCACTCAAGGTATATCCCAAATAATTCGAATCGGCTAACGAAATACCAAAGAAGAGTGTTTCAGTCATTAACGGACCAAAGAATAAGAAGGCAATGGAACTAGGAACTGTAACTAGTCCTACTAATCGCATTGCACTAACAAGTTGATCATGAATTAACGGAGACTTCTTTTCATGAGCAAGTTTTGAGAGAGCAGGAAGAAGGGCAGTAACTACTGAAATAGTAATAATTGAATGGGGCAACATATAAATAAGAAGCGCATTGCTAAACGGGGTAAAACCAACACCAGTTTCAATTCCATTGTTTAAAGATTTAACCGCTGCCCCAGTTGATAAATTCACAGTTACCAAATAACTAACCTGGGAGATAGCAGCAAATAACAGAGTCCATGTGGCTAGGTGTAATGACTTACGCAGTTCTGAATCGCGCCAATCAAACCTTGGGCGAATTCTTATATTTGTCTTTGAAATTGAGGGAATTAAAATTAACGCTTGTGCCATATACCCAACCGTGCAACCCAAACTAATCCAAATGATTTCAGAATCAGGAATCGTTGTAACGGTTGGTTGAGTTGAATACTTTAAAAACCAACCAAAGACTGCAATAGCAATCAAGTTATTTAAAACCGGGGCCCACATCATGGGGCCAAATCTTCCTTTTGCATTTGCAACTTGGCCAAGTAGCGCAAACAAGCCCATGAAAAGTATTTGTGGCAAGCAGTAGCGCATAAATAAAGTTGTTACTTCAAATTCTGGTCGCCCGATGTAACTTGTCGCAAAAATTCGAACCAACACTGGGGCCAGAAGAATTGCCACTAGAACAAGCCCAGCTAAGAAAACAAATGTAGCTGTTACCAACCTTGAGATAAAAGCGCTTCCACCATCTTCGTCACTTGTCGCCCGAACTATCTGTGGGACAAAAACTGCAGTTAATGCGCCACCAATTATTAAGTTGTACAGAATATTTGGCATCGTATTTGCAACGTTGAAAGTATCGCCCAGCAAAGTGGTTCCTAATACCGCAACCAAAAGCAAGCCACGTGCTAAACCGGTGATGCGAGAGACAATCGTTCCAACAGCCATGATTGTCGAGGACTTTAAAAGAGAATGGTTAGTCATTTACAACTACCTCACTTTTCTTTCTAGTCTTTCTGATCCTTCTGAAACTTTGAACTAGCGCTGACAGGAATAGAACTATTGCCCCACCAGTTGTTATCCAAGTTGCAACAGGGCTTATAACTTTAAGTGTGACTGGGTAAAACACTTCATTACCTAGCAACTTGCGCTTCTCTGAATAAATCTTTACAACAAGAGTACTTTTGCCAGAAGTAATAACCTCAACCGGGATCATTACTTGAATTTTTGATTTTCCATTAACAACCTGGTCTGGAACTTTTCCTACAATAACTTTTCCATTGATTGTTTCGACTCTTAAGGAAATTTTGGCAGGGTTTGTAAAATCATTAATCAAGGTAATTGGTAAATTTTGCTTAGTAGTTGTGACTGTAAACCTGCCAGGTGCAAGTCTTATTTTCTCGGAAATTTCGAGTGCTGCGGAAAACAAATCCAAGGCCAATATTGTGCGGGTGCTAACTTTTAAATCTGGGTGCAATACCGAAGCGCTCTGACCTTGGAACGTTTCAATTTCTGCTTGAGTCATGAAACTAGAATTGATTCCTAAAACTCGTCGCGCTTCTTTATAAGCATTTATAGTGGAATTATCCAACTTTTGATTAGTGCTATTTGAATAACCTTGCATCTGATTCACCTGTCGCTTTAAAAGCGCGGTTAATCTCTTAGCCCCGTAACTTAAATAAAACTCTGAATTATCTGGTGATAGTTTTGAAATCCAATAACCAGATGGTGAACCAAAAGGCAGGGCACTTATTTGATCGCCTCGAGTTATTGCTGCAAGTTGATTTAGCCAATTTTTGGCAACCGTACCGCCAACACCTTTTTCGCCGCCGATTATCACGTAATCAGAAGTCATCGCGGTTACTTCTTCAATCAGTTGCGGATCAATAAACCAGTTTCTAATTCCACGAGCTGGATTGAAAACCAATTGTCCCAAGCGCCCGTCATAAGAGAGCAAAGTGGTGAGTTCATCATCGATAAAAACGCCGTCAATCTGTCGATGAGATGGTTCAGAAATTGTAATTGCAACGCCTATTGCGCTAGTAATCGGTGCACCTAATAAAATTAGCGCCAATGCAAAAATCAAAGTGAATACTTTTCTCATATGACTAAATCACCAGACTTCGCAATTAACTTCTTCTCATCTGGGTAAGCCAGCAATTCGACAATTTCACCCAATGGAAACCAACCCACGTCATCAACTTCTGTTAATTGAGGCGCAAGTTTGCCACCAACTTCTCGAAATAAATAATGATGAACTGTTTTATGAATTCGATTACCACCGGCCATAAACCAGAAATTAATTACGCCAAGTTCTTTCGAAATTTCACTTTCGATTCCAGTTTCCTCTTGAACTTCGCGGACCGCAGCTTGTTCCGGAGTTTCACCTTCTTCAATATGACCCTTAGGAAGTGACCAGAGCAAACGTTCACGAGTTTGATCCTTTAAATCGCGACGTCCGATCAGCAAACCCTTAGTTCCAGTCGAATCAATAACTAATCCGCCGGCACTTACTTCATCTACTCGCTTGGCATAAACGCGCTTAGGGGCTGGTTTTTTGGCAGCAGGTTTTACTTGGGTAGTTTCAGAATTATTTAAATTTGGTGGGGTCGGGCCCTTCGGACGTCGTCTCCGACGTTTTTTCCGTTTAGCCTCGCCACCGCCACCAGGCGCCGTGGTCATGGAGCAAGGTTACTGCTCTAGCCTTAGATACTGTGACAACGAACCCAAAAACAATTGCTACCAACCTCGCTATTTCTGCGTTATCAAGCAAGCCCCTTGCCTCTGATCTTGCAGAAAAGTTTGCGAAGGCTGGTTTTACTCTGGCGCTAGTCGGAGGTCCGGTTCGTGACGCGATTTTAGGGCGACTTGGAAACGATTTAGATTTTACGACTAATGCAAAACCAGATGAAACAAAAGCCATAATTAAAAAAGGTGCAGATTCTATTTGGGAAACTGGGCGTGAATTTGGAACTATAGCTGCGCAATATGGTGATGTAACTGTAGAGATAACAACTTATCGCAGCGAAAAATATGAAAGCGATAGTCGCAACCCAGAAGTTAAATTCGGTGAAACAATCGAAGGCGATTTACTGCGTCGAGATTTCACTGTGAATGCAATGGCTCTTGAACTCACAACAACTCCACCAACTTTTATCGATAACTTCGATGGTGTAAATGATTTAGCGCGCAAAGTTTTGCGCACTCCCGGAACTCCAGAAAATTCTTTTTCAGATGACCCACTAAGAATGATGCGCGCTGCCAGATTTGCTGCGCAATTGGGATTCGAAGTTGATTCAGCAATTATTACTGCAATAAAAGAGATGGCTGCTCGCATTGAAATAGTTTCTGCAGAACGAATTCGCGATGAATTTGTAAAGTTAATAATGTCGGAGAACCCAAGGGTTGGACTTACGTTATTGGTTGAAACCGGATTAGCAGAATATGTGCTTCCGGAAATCCCAAAATTAAAATTAGAAATAGACGAACACCATCACCACAAAGATGTGTACGAACACACGCTAAAAGTATTAGAGCAAGCAATTGCGTTAGAAGATCGACTAGGTGGACCAAATTTAGTTATTCGCCTAGCAGCGTTATTGCATGACATTGGCAAACCTAAAACTCGTGAGCTAATTGAAGGCGGTGGCGTTTCTTTTCACCATCACGAAGTTGTTGGAGCGCGAATGGCTAAGGAACGCTTAAAAAGCCTACGTTTTAGCAATGATGTTGTTAGCGATGTTTCATCTTTAGTTTTTCTGCATCTACGTTTTCATGGATACGGAACTGGGGAATGGACTGATTCTGCTGTTCGTCGCTACATACGAGATGCCGAACATCAACTAATACATCTTCATGTTTTAACTAGAGCGGATTGCACAACGCGAAATCAGCGCAAAGCAGAAAGCCTGGCTGAAACTTATGACTCCTTAGAAGAGCGCATCGCAAAACTTATGGAAGAGGAAGAGTTAGAGAAAATTCGACCAGATTTAGATGGCTTAGAAATTATGGCAATTCTTGGAATTTCGCCATCGCCAATTGTTGGACGGGCGTATCAATATTTATTAGATTTAAGAATGGATCGTGGACCACTTGGTCCCGAGGCAGCAAAAGCCGAATTACTTAATTGGTGGAGCTTGAATCAGCCGAAAATTTAGATTTTCGAAGTAAGACCAATGCCGCGATTGTGTAAGCAACGGCAATCGACCATGGCAGAACTAATGAGACTCCAGATGGCGGAAGAGTAAGCGCAGCAATCATTGCACCCGAAACTATTGCACCATTAACTGCAACATCATAGAAAGCGAAGATACGACCACGGAACTCATCTCGAATCTTTGATTGCACCAGGGCATCATTCGTAATTTTCAAACTTTGACCAAAACCGCCTACAAAAAATGCGGTAGTAATCAACATAAATTCATTTGGCAAAATTCCAAAGACAATTAAGAAACCAATCGGCGCAAGCATTGAAATTCGCATCCAAACATGACGACCAAATCTGGCAACCCCATAAGGGCCGGCAAGCGCGCCTAAACCAATCCCGATTCCAGCAATTGCTAGCGCGTATGCAAAGCCGCGCAGGCCAGCATCTGGATCAGCTGGATCATTAAAAGTATTTCGTTCTAATAACAACGCCATCAAAGTAAGCGCAGTAATTCCACCCCGCTGCACTCCTGTAGCAAAAATTCCACGCAATGCATCGCTATGGTTTTTTAAGATATGAAAACCTTGCATTACTTCACCAAAACCACGGATCTCTTGGGGAACTTCATGCGGCTGCGGTCCAATTTCAGATTTTTTAAATCTTGACGCAAAGATTGCAGCAAGTAAATATCCTCCAGCGCTAATTAAAATTAGAACGCCGTCAATAAAATCGCCATCTGTAGCGGAACCCAAAATACTTTTCAGTGCAATACCTAATCCGCCACCAATAACTACGAAAATAGTTCCACCAGTTACGGCTAAAGCGTTTGCTGAAATCAATTCTTTTTTATCAACCAGTAATGGAAGCCCAGCTGAAAGTCCAGCAAGAATCAATCTATTTGCGCCAAAGGCAATCAATACAAAAAGCGTTAGCGTGAGTCCGGTCGAACCCTTATAAATAAGGTACGCAATTATTATTAAGTTAGCAGCACGAAATAGATTTGCGAGTTGAACTACAATTTTTCGGCTAAAACGATCTAGAAAAATTCCAACGTACGGCCCAACTACGGAATATGGAAGTAGCACCACTGCAAAGGCCAATGCGGCTTTAACTGCATCTGGTTGGCGCTCTGGTGAAAATAAAATAAAAGAGGCAAGCGCAGATTGAAAAATCCCATCTGTGAGTTGCCCAGTCCATCTAACCTGAAGCAATTTAGGTAGTTCACCAAATTTGGCAATTAACTTCATAGCGCAAAGCGTAATCTCCAAAGTTGGATTATTCTTAGACATTATGTGGTCCCGCCGAGATAACATCGATTATTCACTTGATCGTCGCTCAACCCTGCTCGCACTCTTCCGCGGTTCATCTTCGGCGATGGACGCTTGTGATGCGGACCCATATTTAAAACGTGCAGCAAAGCATCATGGTGAAGTTACAAAAAGGCAGTGCCCGGTCTGCAAAAAGTTAGAAATACGTGAATTGCGCTATGCCTTCGGAGATCAGCTCGGTCAATATTCAGGTCGCATTAAATCTCTAAGTGAATTAGATGAGATGCAGAGTGAATATGGTGAATTCCGGGTCTACACCGTTGAAGTTTGTTTAGAGTGCGGATGGAATCACCTTATTTATTCATTCTTATTAGGCGATGGCCGAACCCGAAAGGCGCCGCGCAAGGTTCACACCCTCGAAGATGATGATTGGAAACCAGAACGCGAATTAAAAAGTTGGCATCTTCATGAGAAATCCCTTAGAGGTCGTTAATTTTAAGATTTGGAAGGTAGCCTTAAGTTATGAACGCACTGCGAGGAAAACTATTTAAAATAGGTGTTTTCACCATTGGAATTGGTTTCATTCTCGGAGTTCTTGGATTTGCATATGCATATTTCACTGTCAGCATCCCGGACCCAAATGCATTTGTTAATAGTCAATCAACAATTATTCAATATGCCGACGGTCAAGAAATTGGTCGACTAGGTTCTGAAAATAGAACGGTAGTGAAATTAGCAGGAATCCCATTGCATGTGCGCCAAGCGGTTATGGCAGCGGAAGATCGCAATTTTTATACGCAAAGCGCAGTAAGCCCGATTGGAATCGCTCGAGCACTTTTTAACAATTTAAAATCTGGAGATTTAAATGGTCAAGGTGGCTCGACTATCACGCAGCAGTATGCGAAAACAGCTTTCCTAACTCCAGAGCGAACCATTACAAGAAAAGTTAAAGAACTTATCATCGCGATGAAATTACAGAATCAAATGTCAAAGGATGACATTCTAGAAAGTTATCTAAATACTATTTACTTTGGCCGTGGCTCATATGGAATTCAAACCGCTTCTGAAGTGTATTTCAGCAAAGGCGTAAGCCAATTATCAATTTCTGAAGCAGCAATCTTGGCGAGCATTCTGCGTTCCCCTGGTTATTACGATCCTTCATACGGGAAAGAAAATACCGCAAGGTTAAAAGCGCGTTGGCAATATGTAATTGATGGAATGGTTACAAAAAAATGGCTAACCAAAGATGAAGCATCAAAATTGAACTACCCATTAATTCGGGAACGAGTAACTTCAGGCGCACTTGCTGGTCCTAAAGGTTATGTAATTTCATGGGCCGTTCGTGAGTTAGAAAAATTAGGTTTCACAGAAGCACAATTACAAACCGGTGGATATGTAATTAAAACAACGCTGGAAAAGAAAAACCAGGATGCTGCGGTCCGAGCAATGGATGCCAGAGGGCCTAAGAAAACTCCTGACAATTTCCAACAAGCTCTGGTTTCAATTCGACCAGGGACCGGTGAAATAGTTGCTCTCTATGGCGGAAAAGATTATTTAGTTAAGCAATTAAATGGCGCTACGCAATCGATAACTCAAGCAGGATCAAGTTTTAAGCCCTTCGCATTAGTCGCAGCGCTTGAACAAGGTATTCCACTTTCATCTATCTGGAGCGGAAAATCTCCTCAAGTATTTGATGACGTCGGCAAGCCGTACCCAGTATTTAATTACAGTAACGAGCAAGAGGGTGAAATTGATTTAGCGTATGCAACTGCGCATTCGATAAACACTGTTTATGTGCCACTAGGAATTAAAGCCGGGCTTGAGAATGTAGTAGATGTTGCAAGACGTGCCGGAATACCTACTTCAGTTGCACTAATGCCAACACCATCAATCACACTTGGTGTTGCCTCACCTCACGTAATTGATCTGGCTTCGGCATATGCAACCTTCGCCGCTAATGGAATTTATGCAACCCCGTTTTTTATTAAAGAAGTTTTGGGATCAAATAAGGGCGTGCTTTACGAAGGAAAGATTCAAGCACAACAAGTATTTCAACCGGATGTAATGGCAGATTTAACATATGCACTTTCACAAGGCACAAAATCTGGAACCGGTGTTGCAGCAGCAAGCGGTGTTGGGCGACCAACGGCTGGTAAGACTGGAACAACTACCGACAATGCTTCAGCTTGGTTCAATGGTTACACAGCAGATTTTGCAACCACTGTCACAATGTTTATGGATAATGCGACCCAATCATTAAATGGAATTGGTGGAAATTACGCATTTACTGGTGGAACTTTCCCGGCACAAGTTTGGAATACATATACAAAGCTTGCACAAAAGGGAATGCCAGTAACGCAATTCCCAGAACCCGCATATATCGGTGGTACCGATCCCGTTTCATATTTAGATGCTGTTCCTACCCTTGATCCATCTCTCGCTGGAAAATATGAATCTGGGGCTACTAAGAAGAAGAAACTCGCAGCCAAACAATGAAATTAATTGCGAAGAGTGCAGTTCTTCTAGCAATCATCGCAGCCCTCCTTTCATTCATTAAATTCGATTACTGTCGATCAAATGGTTGGGCGCCACCATCAGATTACGTCCATGCATGCTATTCCGACTTACCAGCACTCTTCGGAGAGCGTGGATTGATAACAAATGCTTGGCCTTATAGCAGTGCAACTAATGCTGTGGAATATCCGCCAGTAACAGGGCTTGTCATGTGGGCAACTTCCTTTTTAGTTAGCGACAACGGAAATAAATATCGGAATTATTTTGATGTAAATGCCTTACTAATTGCACTTCTATTTATTGCCTCAGTAATTTTTCTTAAGAAGTTAAAACCACAGCTCTGGTATTTATTTCCAGTTGCCCCGGCGGTTGTTGCATCTCTTTATATTAATTGGGATATCTGGGCGGTGGTTAGCGCACTAGCCGCGATTTATTACTTTGATGTTGGAAAATACAATAAGAGCGCAATTGCACTTGGATTATCAATCGCAACAAAATTCTTTCCAATAGTTTTACTCTTACCAATTGCATTAATACTTTTTAGAAAATCTAAAGTCAAAGAATTAATTAGGTACTTGGTAATCACTTCGGCAACTTGGTTGCTAATAAATCTCCCCTTCATAATTACAACTCCAGTTGGATGGTTCAGGTTTTTCAAATTGAATTCGGAGAGAGCGGCAGATTGGGGATCCATCTGGCACGCACTAGAAATTTTTGGATTGAAAATTAACCATTTGAACTTAATTTCAATTATTGCCTTTGCCATTCTTGCCTTGGCATTCACGCTATTTGTTTATGGAATTCCAGAAGTACCAACTCTTGCGTCAATTGCATTTTTTATTGTTGCGATTTTCATAACTGCAAGCAAGGTGTATTCACCACAATATGTTTTATGGCTAACTCCACTTGCAATTCTTGCAATGGTCGATAAAAAAGATCGATTAGATTTCTGGATCTGGCAATTTGCAGAATTGATTTATCACTTTGCAATTTGGCAATACTTGGCAGAAGTTGCGGGGGCAGAATTCGCAATCCCAGCCGGGGCTTATGCGACGGCTATTTTGCTGCGTGTTGCCGCCCTGACTTGGTTTTGCCTGCGAATCATGCGTAGATCCACACCAAAATTTGGTCCACAGAACCTTGAATTTTTATCTGGAGTCGGACAGGGTTACGCTTAGCCTTCCTCCAAGGAAGCCACACCCGTGGTTTTCGCGAAGGAGCAATAACCCTCCTGCCGCGGAAATTCCGTGGCCGCTTTAGTCCAGAGGAGGTGGGGTTAACTTATGCGTAGATATGAACTCATGGTCATTCTCGATCCTGAATTAGAAGAACGCACAGTCGCACCAAGTCTTGAGACATATCTCAAGATCATCAAGGAAAGTGGCGGCACTGTCGACAAGCTCGACATTTGGGGCCGTCGTCGTATGTCCTTCGAAATAAATAAAAAACCAGAAGGAATTTACGCTGTCGTTGATATGCACTGTGGTCCAGACGCGATTAAAGAACTTGATCGCCAA
>Ga0209442_1001818_pt1 | contig 11928 bp, 14 predicted proteins | sample LauGreSBDMM110DD_2_FD_187565 | JGI IMG/M metagenome (GOLD analysis project Ga0209442, IMG submission 187565) | Freshwater lake microbial communities from Lake Michigan, USA - Sp13.BD.MM110.DD (SPAdes) (version 2) | ecosystem: Environmental > Aquatic > Freshwater > Lake | place: Lake Michigan...
CATGCTGCCAGAGGCAGCGCATTTGTCCACGCCCAATATGGCGGGGTTTTCTACTTTGGTGGGGTTTGTATCGGCGGTAGGATTCAAGCTTTTTGAATAAAGCCATGGGCTGGAAAGCCACACTCAACATTGATTACAGCTTAGAAGAAGGCCATTGTGTTGCACGCCATTTGCACGATGGGCCTCTTCGTATTCTGAAAAGCCTGTATCCCGAGGGTGATGCGGTATGCCATAACATTTTGGTGCATCCGCCCAGTGGCTTGGTGGGCGGGGATGAACTGCATATAGACCTGAAGTTGCACGACCATGCACATGCCTTGGTTACCACCCCTGGTGCCACGCGCTTTTACCATTCAGAGGGACAAACCGCTTCTCAATATGTGCATGCAAGCCTTGGCCCAGCCAGCCGACTCGAGTGGCTGCCTTTGGAAGCACTGGCCTACAGTGGCTGTCAGGCACACAACCAAGTGAAGTTCCACATGGCACCCGACAGTCAACTCATGGCCTGGGATGTCACCGCCTTAGGTTTGCCGCATGCCGGTCAACCCTTTGTAAAGGGACAGTTTCAACAGCATTTAGAAATTGAAGGTCTGTGGTTAGAGCGTGGATTGATTGATGCCCAAGACCACCGCTTATTGCACAGTCCCTTGGGTTTGAATGGCCACAGTTGCCAAGCCACGCTGGTGTTTGCGCAGGGCAGTGCCATGCGAGACGACCACTTGCAGCATGTGATTGAACTGGCGCGTTCCATTTGCGAAGGTCATTTACTTGCGTTGCAAGCTGGGGTGACTTCTCCAGACCCAAGATTGGTGGTGGTTCGGGTGTTGTCTGCACAAGTAGAGCAAGCCATGGCGCTGATTCGAGAAATTTGGTTGCGTTGGCGCAGCCAACTCTGGGCCTTGCCCAGCGTGGCTCCGCGAATTTGGGCGACCTGATTTTTTTAAAGATTAAATTGACACGAGCTGTCGAATGCCCTTAGCTGGCATGTCTGCACCCAAGCCTTGGGCAATCACTTCCCCGCGTTCCATCACCACATAGTGATCGGCTAATTCTTCGGCAAAGTCGTAGTACTGCTCGCACAACAAAATAGCCATATCGCCTCGCTTGGCCAGTTGTCCAATGACACGGGCTATGTCTTTGATGATGCTGGGCTGTATGCCCTCGGTAGGTTCATCAAGCACCAATAATTTGGGGGAACCAGCCAAAGCACGCGCAATGGCCAACTGTTGTTGCTGACCACCCGACAAATCGCCACCACGACGATGGCGCATTTGATCCAAGATGGGAAACATCTCAAACAGTTCAGCGGGTATGGGTGTTCCGGCTTTTTGCGTGGCAAGGCCCATGCGCAAGTTGTCCTCTACCGTTAGTCGGTTGAATATTTCACGCCCCTGCGGCACATAGCCAATGCCAGCTTTGGCGCGTTCATAGGGGGTTGCCTTGGTGATCAATTGACCATCAAAAGTGATGGAACCCTCGCGCAGTGGCACCAAGCCCATCAAGGCTTTAAGCAAAGTAGTTTTACCCACACCATTGCGCCCAAGCAATACGGTGACCTGCCCAGCGTGGGTCTGCAAGCTGACATTGCGCAAAATATGCGAGCCGCCATAGTATTGGTGAATATTTTGTACATGCAACATGGCTTAGCGTCCTAAATACACATCAATCACGCGCTCGTCAGCCTGCACTTGTTCAAAGCTGCCTTGTGCCAACACAGCGCCGTCGCAAAGCACAGTCACCATGTCGGCAATACTTCGAATAAAACCCATGTCGTGCTCGACCACCATCAAGGAGTGTTTGCCCTTTAAAGACAAAAACAGTTCAGCCGTGCGTTCGGTTTCTTGGTCGGTCATGCCAGCCACCGGCTCATCCAACAGCAGCAGCTTGGGGTCTTGCATCAGCAACATACCGATCTCTAGCCATTGTTTTTGGCCATGGCTTAAAAGTCCTGCTGTTCGCGTGAGGTCTTGGCTCAAACGGATGGTTTCCAATACTTCGCACAAACGGTCTTGCTGCACCCCATTGAGTTTGAAAAACATGGATGCCGTCACATTTTTTGCCGTCGCCAAGGCCAACTCTAGATTTTCCCAAACAGTCAGATGCTCAAACACCGTGGGTTTTTGAAATTTACGACCAATGCCCAATTGGGCAATCTCGGGTTCGTTGTGGCGCAGTAAATCGATGGTGCTGCCGAAAAAAACCTGTCCACTGTCGGGGCGGGTTTTGCCAGTGATGATGTCCATCATGGTAGTTTTGCCTGCGCCATTGGGACCGATGATGCACCGCAACTCACCAGGCGCGATGTCCAACGACAAGTTGTTGATTGCTTTGAAGCCATCGAAGCTGACATTCACATCTTCTAAATACAGGATACGACCGTGGGTCAAGTCCAGCTGACCTGCCTGCAACACATGGCCATAACTTGCCTCCCTGTCACCCGATGCAGGCTGTTGGACTCGTCGAAACTGATGCGCTTGCAGACGCTCGCTGCCTTCGTCAAATAAGTCGGGCGTCATGATGAAGCACCTCTGGACAACCATGCTTGCCGTACTTTGTTCCACAAGCCCAATACACCTTGGGGCATGAACAAAGTCACTGCAATGAACAAGGCTCCCAGCACATAAAGCCAAAACTCAGGCGCCACCACAGTCAGCCAACTTTTGGCGCCGTTGACCATGAAGGCGCCCAAGATGGGCCCAAGCAAACTGCCTCTGCCGCCCACGGCCGCCCATACAGCAATCTCAATGGAATTGGCTGGGCTCATTTCACTGGGGTTGATGATGCCCACTTGCGGCACATACAAAGCACCGGCGACGCCACACATGACGGCAGAAATGACCCATATGCTGAGCTTATAAGGCAGGGGCGAATAGCCACAAAACATGAGGCGACTCTCCGCATCGCGAATGGCTTGCAATACCCTGCCAAATTTGCTTTGCACCAACCACCTGGCCATCAAAAAGAAGCCCAGCAAAGTCATTGCCGTCATCACAAACAACACCATGCGCATATGAGGTGTGGCAATCGTCATGTCCAAGATACGTTTGAAATCGGTAAATCCATTATTGCCACCAAAACCGGTTTCATTGCGAAAGAAGAGCAACATGAATGCAAACGTCATGGCTTGGGTGATGATGGAAAAATACACACCTTTGATACGCGAGCGAAATGCAAAGTAGCCAAACACTGCAGCCAACAGACCTGGGGCTAACACAATCAACAATAAAGTGGCGATGAAGCTGTCGCTGAAATACCAATGCCAAGGCAAGGTCTTCCAATTCAAGAAGACCATGAAGTCGGGCAATTCGGATTTGTAATTGCCATCCAAGCCAATTTGACGCATCAGGTACATGCCCATGGCATAGCCCCCCAAGGCAAAAAACAAACCATGGCCTAAAGACAAAATACCTGTGTAGCCCCAGATCAAATCCATGGCCAAGGCACATATGGCGAAACACATGATCTTTCCCACCAACGAGACCACAAAATCACTGACATGCAGGGTATGACCCACTGGCACATACAAATTCAGCAATGGAGTGACCACCCCCAAGAACACAACGAAACCTAGGAACACCAGCCATCCCTTGGGGCTGAGCAATGCGGGCTTGGAAGGAATATTGACAGTGCTCATCTCATGCCTCTGCACTTCTGCCCTTCATCGCAAACAAGCCTTGTGGTCGTTTTTGGATGAAGATGATGATGAACACCAAGACCGCAATCTTGGCCAGCACAGCGCCTGTCCAGCCTTCTAAAAATTTATTCAAGACACCCAAGCCTAATGCTGCATAAACGGTTCCAGCCAACTGCCCCACCCCGCCAAGCACCACCACCATGAAGGCGTCCACGATATAGCCTTGACCCAAGTCGGGGCCCACATTGCCGATTTGGCTGAGCGCACAACCCGCCAAACCCGCAATGCCTGAACCAAGTGCAAAAGCATAGGTGTCGATTCTTGCGGTGTTCACGCCCATGCAAGAGGCCATGGCGCGGTTTTGAGTGACGCCGCGCACAAACAAACCCAAACGTGTTTGACTGATCAGCAGTGCCATGCCCAGCAAAACAGCAAAAGCAAACACCACAATCAAAACACGGTTCCACGGCAGGCTTAAGTTCGAGAGAACTTGTATACCCCCGCTCATCCAACGGGGGTTTTCAACCGCCACGTTTTGTGCACCAAATAATGAGCGAACCGCTTGCATCAAAATCAAACTGATGCCCCACGTGGCCAGCAGGGTTTCCAAGGGGCGGCCATACAAAAACCGCAGCACAGTTCGTTCGAGGACTGCACCCACAGCAGCAGCGGTCAAAAATGCCATGGGCAGCGCAGCGAACAAATACCAGTCAAATGCATTGGGCAGGTATTGCCTGAACATCACCTGCACCACATAAGTGGCATAAGCGCCCACCATCATCAACTCGCCATGCGCCATATTGATAACGCCCATCAAACCATAGGTGATGGCCAAACCCAAGGCGACCAATAACAAAATCGAACCCAAGCTGATGCCGGTGAAAACCACACCCAAGCGTTCGCCCCAGGCCAATGCGTCCTTGATGGTGGCCAGCGAGGCGATGATTTGTGCTTTGACTTTCGCATCGGTTTCAACACCGAGTTGTTGGTTAAGGAGTAACTGCGCTTCAGGACTTTTCGCTTGTCCCAATGTTTGGGCTGCTTGCAAGCGCTCTTGCGGGTCAACCACGCTGATAGCCATGGCCGCTTGGGCCAGCATCAACGCATTTTTCACTTGCTCGTTGGTTTCAACTTTCAAAGCTTTGTTGATCAAGGGCAATTTGGCCGCGTCGGGTTCCTTGGCAAGCGCCATGGCTGCTTGTAGGCGTATCTTGTCGTCTGGACTGAGCAGTTTCAAAGCAGCCAATGCTGCATCTATTTCACCGCGCATACGGTTGTTGCTGATGACGTCCTCTGCCTCGGTAGGCAGGAGAATTTCAGCAGCAGTTACGGGATCAAAAGCTTTGCCATCACGCAACACAAACACTTGATTGCCTAAGACTTTGACAGCGTCATCAGCCAAGGCCTGCAAATAATTTGCAGTGGCAGCATCCGCTTCTTGCAATGCTTGGTTCAGTACTTCTAAACGGTTGTCGGTCTCACCTTGCACCATGCCGATGGCTTGGGCGGGTGTCAGTGCTTGCGCTGCAGATAAGCCCAAACAACTGAATAAAAACACAAAGCGCAAGCTGATGCGGGCAATCCACATGCGACAACTCTCTCGAATAAAGGGGGGGTGGGATAAGGTGTTAAATAGTCAGTGGCGCCTCACCTCGCCACTGACTTTCTTCACAAGAGATTACTTCTTGACAGGTTCGTCAGGCTTGACGTTGTTGCCAGGAATGTAAGGACTCCATGGCTTGGCTTTCACAGGACCAGGTGTTTTCCAAACCACATTGAACTGACCATCGGCCTTGATCTCACCAATGAACACAGACTTATGCAAATGATGATTTTTCTCATCCATCTTGCTGGTGATACCGCTGGGCGCAGTGAAGGTTTGACCCGCCATGGCTGCGATGACTTTGTCAACATCAGTGGACTTGGCTTTTTCAACCGCTTGCTTCCACATATTGATACCGATGTAAGTGGCTTCCATAGGGTCATTGGTCAATGCTTTGTCTTTGTGACCAGCAATGCCTTTGGCTTTGGCGTAGCTAGCCCATTTCTTGATGAAGGCATCGTTGGTGGGGTTCTTGATAGATTGAAAATAGTTCCAAGCTGCCAAGTGACCGACCAAAGGCTTGGTGTCTACGCCACGCAATTCTTCTTCACCCACAGAGAAAGCCACCACAGGCACGTCTTTGGCTTTCAAACCGGCATTGCCCAACTCTTTGTAGAAAGGCACGTTGGAGTCACCATTGATGGTGGAGACCACAGCAGTTTTGCCACCGGCAGAGAATTTCTTGATGTCAGCCACGATGGTTTGGTAATCGGAGTGGCCAAACGGTGTGTACTTTTCATCGATGTCAGACTCTTTCACGCCTTTGCTAATCAGATAAGCACGAAGAATTTTGTTCGTGGTGCGGGGGTATACATAGTCGGTACCCAATAAAACCCAACGCTTGGCAGAACCGCCGTCTTTGCTCATCAAATAGTCCACTGCAGGAATGGCTTGTTGATTAGGCGCAGCACCTGTATAGAAGACATTTTTGCTGAGCTCTTCACCTTCGTATTGCACGGGATAGAACAGCAAGCCGTTCATTTCTTCCACAACTGGCAGTACGGATTTGCGTGACACCGAAGTCCAGCAACCAAAGATCACGGCGACTTTGTCTTGACCCAAGAGCTGCTTGGTTTTTTCTGCAAACAAAGGCCAGTTGGATGCAGGATCAACCACCACAGGCTCGAGCTTCTTGCCCAACACGCCACCTTTGGCGTTGATTTCATCAATCGCCATCAGCACAGTGTCTTTCAACACAGTTTCAGAAATAGCCATGGTGCCAGAGAGGCTGTGCAAAATACCCACTTTAATGGTGTCTGCAGCGTGTGCAATAGAAATTGTCAGTGATCCGCTGACCAATGCAGCAGCAGCTGCCAAGGTTTTGAGATGGGTGCGACGGTTCAGCATGAGAAAAACTCCAAGTCGTTCAAGGTTGAGAAGAAACGCGCCTTGTGGGCTACGCTCTTTCACCTTTGCAAGGCTTGTGCCAACCCTTTTGGAGTCATATAAATCGATGGCCTTATCCAAAGAACACCACTTTGGTGAACAATCTGCACCAATATATACACACGCTATTTACTTCAGCACCATTTAGAGGCGATCTTTTGGTGCATCCTCATATCCTTCAAGGCACAACACTTGCATAACAATACAAATATTCAATCTCATTTTCTCAACAGGCTGCCATGGAACTCACACCCCGCGAAAAAGACAAGCTGTTGATCTTTACAGCTGCTCTGCTGGCCGAGCGCCGCAAAGCCAGAGGCTTGAAACTCAATTACCCAGAAGCTGTCGCCTTTATCAGTGCAGCTGTCATGGAGGGCGCACGCGACGGAAAGACGGTGGCGCAACTGATGAGCGAAGGGCGAACCTTTCTCACGCGCGCCGATGTCATGGACGGCATCCCTGAAATGATCCCCGACATCCAAGTGGAAGCCACCTTTCCCGACGGCACCAAACTGGTGACCGTGCACCAACCCATTGTGTAAATTCATCAAGGAGTTCAAATGAGCAGCCGCTTTATTCCTGGTGAACTCATCACCGACGCAGGTCACCACGAACTCAACACAGGCAGACGCACCCACACATTGTTGGTGAAGAACAGCGGCGACCGCCCCATACAAGTGGGCTCGCACTACCACTTTGCCGAAACCAACTCGGGCTTGCTGTTTGACCGCACTACAGCACGCGGCATGCGCTTGAACATCGCGTCTGGCACCGCGGTGCGTTTCGAGCCAGGCCAAGAACGCACCGTGGAATTGGTGGACTACGCTGGCTCGCGAGATGTCTATGGCTTTCGCGGCGAGGTGCAAGGCGCATTGAAAGGGGACGCGTGATGGCGCAAATCGAAAAACGGGCCTATGCCGAAATGTTTGGTCCTACCGTGGGCGACCGTCTTCGCTTGGCGGATACCGACTTGTTCATTGAAGTTGAAGAAGATTACACCCTGCGTGCAGGCAGCTATGGCGAAGAGGTGAAGTTTGGCGGCGGAAAAACCATACGCGACGGCATGGCGCAAAGCCAGCGCACACGCAACGGCCCCTTGGGCACCGGCGCACAAGCCGGTGGTGCAATGGACTGCGTGCTGACCAACGCGCTCATCCTCGACCACTGGGGCATCATCAAAGCCGATATTGGCATCAAAAATTCGCGCATCGCCGCCATTGGTAAAGCCGGCAACCCCGACACCCAACCGGGCGTGGACATCGTCATCGGCCCCGGCACCGAAATCATTTCTTGCGAAGGCATGATAGTCACCGCCGGCGCTATCGACACCCACATACATTTCATTGCACCTCAGCAAATTGAAGAAGCCTTGGCCAGTGGTGTAACCACCATGCTGGGCGGTGGCACGGGACCGGCCACCGGCACATTTGCCACCACCTGCACGCCCGGTCCTTGGAATATCGAGCGCATGCTGCAAGCAGCTGACGCCTTTCCGATGAACTTGGGTTTCCTGGGCAAAGGCAATGCCTCCTTACCCAACTCGCTGCACGAACAAATCAATGCCGGCGCTATTGGCTTGAAATTGCACGAAGACTGGGGCACCACACCGGCAGCCATCGACAACTGCTTGAATGTGGCCGAGGCCACGGACACCCAAGTGGCTATACACACCGACACGCTCAACGAATCTGGGTTTGTGGAAGACACCATCGCCGCATTCAAGGGTCGCACCATCCATACGTTTCATACCGAAGGTGCGGGCGGTGGCCATGCGCCGGATATTTTGAAAGTGGTGGGTGAAGCCAATGTGCTGCCCTCCTCCACCAACCCGACACGGCCCTACACCATCAACACGCTCGATGAACACGTCGATATGCTGATGGTGTGCCATCACCTTGATGCGTCCATTGCGGAAGACTTGGCATTCGCAGAAAGCCGTATCCGCCGCGAAACCATTGCCGCTGAGGACATCTTGCACGACTTGGGTGCGATCAGCATGTTCTCCTCCGACTCTCAGGCCATGGGGCGGGTAGGCGAGGTCATCATGCGCTGCTGGCAAACCGCTCACAAAATGAAACAGCAACGCGGTCCATTGCCCGGCGACAGCGACAGGCACGACAACGCTCGCATCAAACGCTATGTGGCCAAACTCGCCATCAACCCCGCCATTGCACACGGCATCAGCCACGAGGTGGGCAGCATTGAGGTCGGCAAATGGGCTGACATCGTGTTGTGGAAACCGGCTTTTTTTGGTGTCAAGCCCTTCATCATCATGAAGGGTGGTTTTATCGCCATGGCCGCCATGGGCGACCCCAATGCTTCTATACCCACGCCACAACCGGTGCATTACCGTCCTATGTTTGGTGCATTTGGCGGTGCCTTGCACCGGGGCTCACTCAGCTTTGTGTCGCAAGCGGCTATGGGTGCAGGTATTGGCGAGCGCTATGGCCTGCACAAAACCTTGAGCGCGGTGAAAAACATCCGTGGCATTGGCAAGCGTCATATGCTGCACAACGACTATGCACCCCACATGGATGTCGACGCCCAGACCTATGCTGTGCGTGCCGATGGGCAACTGCTAACCTGCGAACCCGCCAGCGTGTTGCCCATGGCCCAGCGCTATTTTTTGTTTTAACCGCAAAGACATCTTCAGGTATGACCATGGTAGTATTTCATTTGATTTTCTCTATGGAGAACCTTTATGGCCACGCTGTCTGTCAAGTTACCTGAGACCACTAAAACCAAGCTTCAAAAGCATGCCAAAGCCCAAGGCACTACCGCCCATGCCTTGATGGTGTCAGCGATTGATGCCTACATGGAAAAAAGCGATAAAAAATTAAGTTTTATGCAGCAAGCCTTGGCGTCGCAGAAAAAGACCTTGAAATCGGGCGAAGTTTTTGAAGGTGCCGCACTGAGTCACTACCTCAAAGCCAAAGTCAGAGGGGGAAAAAAACCCAAGCGCCCCACGCCTGTTCAGCTGCGGTCCATCAAAACCGAGCAAGCATGACCCGTTGGTTGGTGAGCGTTGATGCCTCACAAGACTTGGAAGAATTGGTTGAATTTTTACTCGCCCATCACGCTGAATACGCCGTTGAAACCATCGATTTGATTTTGAATGCATTGAATGTTTTGGAACGACACCCTGAAATAGGCCGCCTAGTGCAACACAACTTTCGCGAACTCATCATCTCCCGTGGCAAAACCGGGTACGTCGCTCTTTATGAATACGATAAAGACAGCGATGTGGTTTTGATCCTGGCCATCCGACATCAGCGTGAAGCGGGATACCACTGAAAACCATGATCCATTTTTCCAAACTCATTCGACAAGGACAGGGCTTGGCGCCCGTGTTGCTCAAACGCGCAGCCTCCATCACCTTGGATTGGGATGTTCGGCAAAAAAGCCGCTTCGAGTCCACCGACAGCGCAGGTCGCCAAGTGGGCGTTTTTTTACAGCGCGGCCAAGTGGTGCGCGGCGGCGATGTACTGGTCGGTGACGACGGCTCGCTGCTCAAAGTTCAGGCCGCCCCACAAGCGGTGTTGCGCATCAGCCATTGCAGCGAACACGGCACGCTGTTTGATCTGACCCGTGCGGCTTATCACTTGGGAAACCGCCATGTACCCATCGAGTTGCAACCCGACCATTTGAAAATTGAGCCCGACCATGTGCTGGCCGATATGCTGCGTGCCATGCACCTGATCGTGCATGAAGTGCATGAGAGTTTTGAGCCAGAAAATGGCGCTTATGGCGAGCACGGTGGTGGACATCACCATGGTCACGAGCATTAATTGGGATCTGACCCCATTTATTTGCTTCGCTTGTTGCAGCTGGCCTCGCCGGCTTTGCCTGTGGGCGGCTTTTCCTACTCAGAGGGTATGGAGGCAGCTGTCGCGCACCAACTGGTTCACGACGAAGCATCTGCACAAGCTTGGTTGATCGATCACCTGCATTTGGTGCTTTCACGCGGCGATTTGCCAGTGATGGCCCAAGCTATTCCTGCGTGGCAACAACACGACGTACCGCAGTTGAAACAACTTAACGACTGGGTGATGCAAACCCGCGAAACTTTTGAGATGCGTTTACAAACCGAACAAATGGGACGCTCTTTGCTGGTGTGGTTGCGTAACCAAGCAGATGCAGATACCGCCCGCATGCAAAGCTGCGAAAACTTACCCCCCACTTGGCCGCTGGCATTTGCCTTGGCTTTATCAACCCACGGCGTTCCCATTCGCGAGGGCTTGCTGGCCGCGGCTTTCGGTTGGGCCGAAAACATGGTGCAAGCCGCCATCAAAGCCGTGCCTTTGGGTCAACTCAGCGGACAACGTATATTGGCAGCGTTGACGACCGAGATACCTGTGGCCGTCGATCACGCGATGAAGATAGCTTCACATGAACGCCAAGCCTTTAGCCCGCGTCTGGCCATTTTGTCAGCGCGTCACGAAACCCAGTACTCCAGACTCTTTCGATCATGACCACACCTCTGCACCACATTGCCAACCGCAGCAAAAAACTCCCGCCCCTGCGTGTAGGCATTGGGGGCCCCGTTGGCTCGGGTAAAACCACTTTGCTTGAAATGCTGTGCAAAGCCATGCGCGACAACTACGACTTGATCGCCATCACCAACGATATTTACACCAAGGAAGACCAACGCCTGTTAACTGTCAGCGGCGCTTTAGCAGCTGAACGCATCATGGGCGTTGAAACCGGCGGCTGTCCACACACCGCCATCCGTGAAGACGCGTCCATCAATTTGGAAGCCATCGACCGCATGCTGGAAAAATTTCCCAATGCCGATGTGGTTTTTGTAGAAAGCGGTGGCGACAATTTGGCGGCCACTTTCAGCCCCGAACTCAGCGACTTGACGATTTACGTGATCGATGTGGCTGCAGGCGAAAAAATTCCGCGCAAAGGCGGACCCGGCATCACCAAAAGTGATTTATTCATCATCAATAAAACCGACCTCGCACCCTATGTGGGTGCGAACTTAGACATCATGCAGTCTGACACTGAGCGCATGCGAGCGAGTCCGCAAGGTGTCAAGCCTTTTGTGATGACCAACCTGAAAACCCAAACGGGACTGATGGATGTGGTGAAATTCATCGAAACAAAAGGAATGTTGTTGCTATGAACTTTTGCAAACCATGGCTTGTAATTCTCTCGCTGTCGTGGGCTGTGTGCGCGCACGCTCAAGATCAGATGTATGGCGCAGAACTCCAAGGTTTTGACTACCCTGCTCCAGTGCAGAAATTCAACTTTACCTCGCAGCAACAGGCTGTGCACATGGCGTATTTGGATATACAGCCCA